>Ga0265296_1001698_pt1 | contig 24400 bp, 20 predicted proteins | sample MunlanPumphouse1_FD_189073 | JGI IMG/M metagenome (GOLD analysis project Ga0265296, IMG submission 189073) | Groundwater microbial communities from a municipal landfill in Southern Ontario, Canada - Pumphouse #1 | ecosystem: Environmental > Aquatic > Deep subsurface > Groundwater | place... | reverse complement strand
CCGCAAGCCGGGTGGGGCGGCGGCGCGCAGGCCGCGCAGCGCCGCCGCATCGCCGGCCGTGCCGCCCGGCACCTCCACGACGGCGAGCTCCTCGAGCCCCGAGGCGCCCACGGGCAGCGGAAGCGGCAGGGCGATGCGCGGCTTGGGCCGCAAGCCCTGCGAAAGGGCGATCGGGACGCCGGCGCGCGCGAACGTGCGCTGCAGGGCGCGCGCCGTGTCCAGATGTGAGAGGTAGCGCGCGGGGCCGGTGCGCGCGAAGGTGACCACCCACCAGGTCATCGCAGCAGGTCCATCTCGACGCCGCCCCCGCAGACGCCGCAAGAGGCGCAGCGCCCCTCGCGGCAGTCGACTGTGAGCTCGCCGCGCCGCCCCCGCGCGCGCTCCTCGGCGAGAAACGCGGCCGACAGACCGGTCGCCACCGCGTCCGACCACGGCAGGCGCTCGAAGCCCTCCGGCGCCGTGCCGAGACCGATGCCCACGGCGGCCGCCGCAGCCTCCCAGTGACGCTGGTCGAAGTGCTCGCTCCAGCCGTCGAAGCGGGCGCCGTGGCGCCATGCCTCCTCCACGAGGCGGCCGCTGCCCGGGCCGCCACGGGCCAGCACGGCCTCCACCTCGGAGGCGGCGACATCGTGGAACGACACGCGCACGCCGCGCGGCATCGCCGCGCGCACGAGCTGCTGGCGGCGGCGCAGCGTGGCGCCGCCGGCGAAAGGCTCGAGCTGATAGGGCGTGTGCGCCTTGGGAACGAAGGATGAGACAGACACCGAGAGGCGGGCGCGGCCACGCGCGATATCCTTCGCGAGCCGCGCGGCCGTGCCCGCCATGCGCGCTATCCCGAGCACGTCGTCGTCGCACTCGCCGGGCAGGCCGATCATGAAGTAGAGCTTGAGGCCCGTGAACCCGCCCCTGAACGTGGCCTGTACCGCCTCCTCGAACTGCGCCTCGTCGACACCCTTGTTGATGGCGTCACGCAGCGCTTGCGTGCCGGCCTCGGGGGCCAGGGTGATGGAGCCTCGCTGGTCGGCCGCGAAGCGGGCGAGGTTGTCGGCCGCCGAGTCGATGCGCAGAGACGGCAGCGAGACCCGAAGGCCCGGCCGCAGCTCACGTATGCGAGCGAGCGCCTCCTCGATCCCCGTGTAGTCGCACGAGCTCAGCGAGATCAGCGACACCTCGTCGCAACCTGTCTCGTCGAGCAGCCGGTCGGCGGCCCGCACGACCAGCTCGACAGGCCGCTCGCGCACCGGCCGGTACCACATCCCCGCCTGGCAGAAACGGCAGCCGGCGGTGCAGCCGCGCATCACCTCGATGACGACGCGGTCGTGCACGGCCTCCATCACCGGGACCACCGGGCGCAGCGCCGGCGGCGTGGTGGCGAAGGCCGTGAACACCTGTCGCTGGGCCGGGAGCCGGCTTCGGCCCGGCATCCACACGCCGGGGATCAAGCCGAGCGCGCTCAGGCGCGCGGCCCGCGTCGGCGCGCCGAGCGCCGCCACGAGGGCGTCGAGGCGGTGTTCCACCTCGCCGATGAAGAAGGCGTCGAAGAACGGTGCCAGCGGCCACGGGTTCGCCACGGCGGGGCCGCCACCGAGCACGATCGGGTGCTCCTCCCCACGCTCGTCGGAGTGCAGCGGCACGCCGGCGAGGTCGAGCATCTCGAGGATGTTGGTGTAGGTGAGCTCGTGCGGCAGCGTGAACCCCCAGAGCTCACAATCGGCGGCGGGCCGCAGACTTTCGAGAGTCCAGAGCGGGATGCCCGAGGCGCGCATGAGCCCGGCCATGTCGGGCCACGGGCAGTAGGCGCGCTCGGCAGAGGCCGGCGTCGCGTCGTTGAGGTGGCTGTAGAGGATCTGCAGAGCGGGGTTGGAGATGCCGATCTCGTACACGTCCGGGTAGGACAGCACGATGCGCGGCCTCGCGCCGGGCTTCCGGCGGCTGTTGAACTCGCCGCCGGTGTAGCGCCCGGGGCGCGTGACGCGCGCCAGCAGTCTCGCTACCTCACCGCCCGGCCAATCTTCGCTGGAGTACTCCCGGGAGTCTGCTGTTCGCTCGTTCAAGTTGACGGTTTATCCTTTGCATGCGCGAGACCTGGAGCGGGGCCCCAGCCTCGAAATACGCGATGGCGCCCTGGCCGAGCGCGACCGTGGCCGAGAAGCCGACAGCGCCCTTGAGGGCCCAGCCGAGACCCGGCACGAAGTCGAGCGCCTGGCGCGCCAGCGTGCGGAAGACGAACCCGGAGCCCACGACCGAGAGGAGCTCAAGGGCGCGGTCGAGGCCCACCTCCTGGCCGTACGCGGCGGCGATCTTGAGGACCATGCGGATCTGGTTGGCGGTCATCGCCGGCATGTCGGTGCCGGGGATGATGAAGGCGGCGCCGATGGCGCCGTTCTGCGCCGCGTTGGTCAGGATGACGCGCTCGCAGTACGCGCGGCGCACCGCCGGCAGAGCCAGGGCCAGGGCGCCGCCGGCGTCGCCGGCGGCGCGCACCAGACGGTTCTCGAGTGTGGGCTTGCCCGCCGGCCGCTGGCCGAGGCCGTGCGCGAGCTCGTCGCTGGAGACCCCGGCGGCGGCGGCCCAGCCGGGCTCGGCCCCCTCGGCAAGCGCCACGACGCGCGGGCCGGCGCGTCGCGCCACCGCCACGGCCGGAGCGAGCTCGACGCCGGCCGACCCGGCGGCGAGGAAGACGGCCACGCCCCAACGCCTCGCGAGGCGGGCCTCGAGCGGGAAATCGGCCGGCGAGAGGGCGTCGAGCGAGGCGCTGACGCCGCCGCTCTCGTCGGCCGCGCCGGCCGACAGTACGCCGACCACCCGCGAGAGCTCGGCAGGCTCGCCCACGACGCAGATTCGCGGCGCGGCGTGAGACTGGTCGCGCGCCTCGTTGATGGCCTTCAAGATCTTCGAGAAGCTCAGGCTAGTGGCCAAGCCGCCCCCTGTCGGTCGGCGTCCGGGTGGCCCGCAGGTGAATCGACTCCAGCAAGCCGACGAGCATCAGAAAGGCGATCATCGCCGTCCCGCCGTAGCTTACGAACGGTAGCGGGATACCCGTCACAGGCATGATACCAATCGTCATGCCGATGTTCACGAAGACTTGGAACAAGACCATCGCCGCGATGCCCCCCGCGAGGATGCTGCCGTACATGTCGCGGGCGAGGGTGGCGATGCGCAGCGCCCTCCAGATGAACAGCCCGTAGAGCGCCATCAGGAGCGCCGCCCCGACGAAACCGTTGCGTTCGCTGATCACGGCGAAGATGAAGTCGGTGTGATGTTCGGGGAGGAAGTCGAGCGCGGTCTGGGTGGCCATGTCGCCGCGGCCCGTGAGCGCCCCGGAGCCCACGGCGATCGTCGACTGGATGATGTTGTAGCCGCTGCCGCTCGGGTCGTGGCCGGCGTTGAGGAAGACGAACAGGCGGTCGATCTGGTACGACTTGATGAGCTCGATGCCGGCCAGGGGCAGCACCTTGAGGGCCAGCACGAAGGCGGTGAGGCCGCTACCTGCCAGCACCGCGAAGTGCGTCCATGACGTGCCGTAGAAGTAGAGCATGGCCAGGGTGAGCATGACCAGCACCATGGCCGAGCCGAAGTCCGGCTCCTGATACACGACGAGCGCCGGAAGAGCCACGAGCGCCAGGGCGACGACGGTCACCCGGCGAGACCCGAGGCGGTCCATACGGTCGGCCAGGTAAGCGCCGATCGACAGGGCGAGCAGCAAGAGTGCGGCCGCCGAGGGCTGGAAGCTCGTGAAGCCGAGGTCGATCCAGCGCCGGGCGCCGTTGACGACCTCGCCCAGGGGCAGCACGACGACGACCAGGATCAGTGCCAGAGCGTACATCGGCCACTGGAACCGGCGGTAGAGGTCGTAGTCGAGGGCGGACATCACGACCGCGGCGATCACGCCCACGACCGTGGCGATGAGCTGCTGGCCCACGAAGTAGAGAGGCCGGCCGCTGACGTCACCGCTGGTGGCGAAGTAGACCATCGACACGCCGTAGGCGATCAGGCCGATGGTCGTCGCCAGCAGCAGATAGTCGAGGTGCCGCAGGTAGTCCCGCCAGCCCACGGCTCAGTCGCTCCGCACGGCACCGGTGACGCGGCCGCTCTTGATGCCGAACAAGGCATCGTAGATGAGGCGGGTCGCCGGCGCCGCCACCGAACCGCCGTGGCCGCCCTGCTCCACCATCACGACGACCACGTACTTGGGGTCGTCGGCCGGGGCGTAGCTCGCGTACCAGGCATAGTCGCCCGAGCCGAAGACCTCGGCCGTCCCGGTCTTGCCGGCGACGGGGATCTTGTAGCCGGCGAACACGGCCGAGGAGGTGCCGGCGGGCGCCGAGGCTGCCGCGCGCAGCCCGCGGCGCACGACGTCGAGCGTCGAGGCGCTGATGTCGAGCTTCTTCGCCTTGCCCGGGTCGAGGTCGCGCACGACCTTGCCTCGCCCATCGACGATCTTCAAGCCGAGGTGCGGGCGCACGATGGAACCGCCGTTGGCGATCGCCGCGTACGTGACGGCGAGCTGCAGGGGGGTCGCCTCCAGGTCGCCCTGGCCGATGGCCAGGTTGACCGAGTTGCCCGGCGTCCAGAGCTTGTCGACCTCAGTCTCGAAGTACTCGCGACGCCAGGCCGGGGTGGGCACGCGCCCGGCAACCTCGCCCGGGATGTCGACGCCCGTGGGCCTGCCCATCCCGAGGCGGCCTGCCCAGTCCGCGAGCTCAGTCCCCTGACGGCCATAGAACAGGTACCCGACGTTGTAGAAGTAGACGTCGCAGGACTGCGTGAGGGCCCCGACGAGGTCGAGAGTGCCGTGCCCGCCAGGCAGCCAGCAGTTCCAGACCGTCTCGTCGGTGGCGATAGGGACCTTGAAGCTGCCGTCGCAGAAGAAGCCCGTGCCGGGGTTGATCACGCCCTCCTCGAGCCCGGCGATCGCGTCCACCACCTTGAAGGTCGAGCCCACGGCCTTCTGCTCCTGGATCACGCGGTTGAGCAGTGGGTGGTTGGCCTGGGGGTCGGCCAGCTGCTTGTAGTCCTTGGTGCTGATGCCGCCGACCCACACCGCCGGGTCGAAGGTCGGGTAGCTGGCCATGGCGAGGACCTCGCCGTTCCGCGCATCGAGCACCACGGCGGCGCCGCCGGCCGCCCGATAGGCGCCGCCGGTGTGCGCCAGGTCGATGCCATAGCGCAGCGCCTCCTCGGCTTTGGCTTGCACCTTGGCGTCGATGGTGGTCACCAGCGTGTCGCCGGGTTCGGCCAGGCGCCCCCCGGGCACCGGGTCGTGCGACTTGGGCTGGCCGAAGGCGTCGACCTCGAGCTTGGCCACGCCGTCGCGCCCGCGCAGCCAGCGGTCGAAGGTCCACTCCACGCCGCCGTCGCCGATGACGTCACCGGCGGCGTAGCCCTTGAAGCGCTTCTGCTTGAGCTCGTCGGCCGAGATCTCACGCGTGTTGCCGAGGATGTGCGCGGCGAACACGCCGCGTGGGTAGGAGCGGAGGTACGTCTTCTGGATCTCGACGCCCGGGAAGGACTGCTTGTGCTCCAGCAGGTAGGAGACCACGTGCCGGTTGGCGTCGTCTTTGACGATCACCAGGTCGAAGGGCCGGTCGCCGTGTTCGGCGATCTCGCGCCGCAGCCGGCGGACCGGAACTCGAAGTACGGCGGCGAGGCGTCGTTCCAGGCTCTCGAGCCCGTCGTTCGGCACGTCCATGAGCCTCACGCCGACGGCCAGGCCCGGCCGGTTCTCGACGATCACCTTGCCGTGGCGATCGACGATCGAACCTCGAGGGGCCACGATCTTGACGGAGCGCAAGCGGTTGTCGTTGGCCTGCGCCACGAACTCCTGGCCGCTGAGGATCTGCAGGAACCACAGGCGGAAGAGGATGATCGCGAAGAGCACCACCGCCAAGCCGACCATGATCGCCACGCGCAAGGCCACCGACGGCAGCTGGATGATGGGCCTGTCGCGACGCCCCGAGCGGAAGCCCCGGTCGCGCCGGCCGCCCTCAAAGCCGGGCCCGAGCAGCGGCACGCAGATCACCCGCCCCTCGCAGCCAGACGCGGACCAGGAGGTACAGCGGCGCGGCCAGCAGAGTGTTGAGGATCAGCGAGGGGGCGAGGACGCGCCCGAGGAAGAAGCCGAGCGGCACCTGGCGGGCGAGCAGGAACTGAGCCATGGCGAGCAGCACGTTGGCCAGCAGGGCCGCCGAGAACACGCTCACCAGCGGCGCGAAGCCGGCCGAGAGGTCGGCGGTCTCGCTGTAGCGCCCGGCGAGGAAGCCGACGAGGACGAACACGAAGGCGCTCAACCCGAAGGGCTCCATGAGCGCCACGGCGACCAGGCCGCCGGTGAGGAAGCCGAAGACCGCACCCAGCTCGGAGCCCTTCACCAGGGCGACGCAGACGACGATGATGAGCGCGAAGTCAGGGTTGGCACCGAGGATGCGGATGTTGGGTGCCACAGTGGTCTGCAGCAGGGTGGCGCCGAGAAGCGCGGCGCCGAGGCGGACGATCTCGCCCGGAGAGCGCCACGCGGTCTCCGCCATGTCGGCCGCGGTGCGCCGCAGCCTCATCGCACCACGACCTGCACGAGGTCGAGCCGGCGGAAGTCGACGAACGGCCGTACGGCGATGCTCTGATAGAGCTCCACCTCCTGCGAGCCCACGCTCTCGACCACCCCGATGGGGATGCCGCGCACGAAGATCGACCCCTTGCGGCCCGAGGTGACCACGTACTGACCGACCTTGACGCGCTCGCTCTTGTCGACGTAGCCGAGAGCGACGTCGCCGGTGACGCTCCCCGAGAGGATCCCTTCGGCTCCGCCGGGCATCACCATCGCGTCCACGTAACTCTGCTGGTCGGCGATGAGCGTGACTTGGGCCGCGCTGGAGCTGATGCTGGTCACGCGGCCCACCAGCCCGGCGCCGTTGACGACCGCGTCGTAGACCGCGACGCCGCTGCCACTGCCTACGTCTATGGTCGCAGTCGAGTACCAGGCGTTGGTGGAGCGGGCGATGACGCGCGCGCTGATCAGCCGCACCCCGGCCGGGAAGAGCTTGCCGCGTTGCAGGTCGAGCAGGCCGCGCAACTCGATGTTCTCGGCCTGCGTGGTGAGCTCTCCGGCGAGGCCGGCGCGCAACTGCTCGACTTCGCGCTTGAGTCGCTTGTTCTCGGACTTGGCGCTGAAGAGGCCACCGACCCAGTTCCAGCCGTCGCGGAACGGCTTGGTGGCCCTGGCGGTACCGTTCTGCAGGGGCGCGACGACGCGCAGCACCGCGCCCTGCACCCCATGGACGGCGCCGCTGTCGGCGTTACGGAAGTACAGCGTGAGCATGGCGACCGAGACCAACAGCAGGACCGCCACGACGATCCGCCGCCGGAGTACGCGCCGGCGATTCACAGGTCAGCGAGGGGGGGAGCTACCGGCCCCGCGGCCGGGAGTTACGCTTGCTCTTGACCAGGACATCGAACTCCTCGAGGTACTTGCCGGAGCCTACGGCGACGCACGTGAGAGGCGATTCCGCGAGATGCACCGGCATCTGGGTCTCCTCGCGCAGACGCTCGGTGAGCCCCTGGAGCAGCGACCCGCCGCCGGCGAGCATGATGCCCCGGTCCATGATGTCGCTGGCCAGCTCCGGAGGGGTCTTGTCGAGGGTCGCCTTGATGGCGTCGACGATCGCCTGCACGGGCTCCTCGAGGGCGCTGCGGACTTCTTCCGACGAGAGCACGATGGTCTTGGGCAGGCCGGTGACGAGGTCGCGGCCGCGGATCTCCGCCTGCTCCTCCTGCGGCAGCGGGTGGGCCGAGCCGATCTCGAGCTTGATCTCCTCGGCCGTCTGGCTGCCGATCAGGAGCTTGTATTCCTTCTTGACATAGCTGATCACGGCCTCGTCGAGCTCGTCGCCGCCGACGCGGATGGACTGGCTGACGACGATGCCGCCCAGCGAGATGATCGCCACTTCGCTGGTGCCGCCCCCGATGTCGACGATCATGCTGCCGGTCGGCTCGCCGACCGGCAGGCCGGCGCCGATGGCGGCCGCCATGGGCTCCTCGATGAGCGTCGCCCAGCGGGCGCCGGCGGAGTACGTGGCCTCTTCCACGGCGCGCTTCTCGACGCCGGTGACGCCGCTGGGCACGCAGATGACGACCCGCGGATGCGCCCAGCGGTTCTGCATGACCTTGCGGATGAAGTGCCGCAACATCTGTTCCGTGACGTCGAAGTCGGCGATGACGCCGTCCTTGAGCGGCCGCACGGCACTGATCGTGGCCGGCGTGCGGCCCAGCATGCGTTTGGCCTCCGCGCCGACCGCGTGCACCTCGCCGGTGCGATGGTCGATGGCGACCACGGAGGGCTCGGAGAGCACGATTCCCCGTCCACGGAGGTAGACGAGCGTGTTGGCGGTGCCGAGGTCGACCGCCATGTCGCGGGCGCCGAAGCCCGTCACAAAGCCGAGGAAGCTGATGGGGAGCTCCTTTCGGAGAGCTGTCGAACGACGATTGTATACGCTCGCCGAAGGCATCGCCAACTCAGGCGACGCCCCGCGAGCTCGCGCCGCGAGGCCGGCGCGGGGCGCCCCGCCGATCTCAGGCGGGCGGCTCCCGGAGCCAGGTGAACGGCGCCACGCCGAAGGCGGCGAGCGCCTCGAGAAGGGCCGGCACGGGCTGCCCGACGACGTTGAAGTAGTCGCCGTCGACACCGGCCACGAGAGCCGAGCCGACCCCCTGGATGGCGTAGGCGCCGGCGCGCTGCCGCCACTCGCCGGCGGCCACGTAGCGCCCGATGTCGGCTTCGGCGAGCGACCTGAACGTGACCCCCGTGACGGCGTGCCTGGTGACGGAGCGCTCGGCCGTGCACAGATGCAGGCCGCTGAACACCTCGTGGCGGCGGCCGGCGAGCAGGCGGAGGTACTCCGCCGCCTCCTGCTCGCCGGCCGCCTTGCCGAGCACGCGGCCGTCGATCACGACCACGGTGTCGACCCCGAGGACGAGCTCGCCCGCCCGCAGCCGCACCCGGGCGAGCACCTCTTCGGCCTTGCCGCGGGCGTTGCGCTCCACGGTGCGCACCGGGTCGCCGTCGTGGAAGTCCTCGGCGTGCTCGCTGACCACCACCCGGAAGGGCATGCCGAGCTGCCGGAGCAGCGCGCTCCGCTGGGGCGAGCGCGAGGCGAGAACGAGCCGGACGCCGGCCGCGGCCGCCGGCCCGTCAGACGAGCTCGTCCTCACGGAAGAAGAGGTCGATCTCGCGGGCGGCGCTTTCCGGACTGTCGGAGCCGTGCACGACGTTCTCCTCCTTGCTCAGCGAGAAGTCGCCGCGAATGGTGCCCGGGGCCGCCTGTGCCGAGTCGGTGACGCCCATCATGGCGCGGGCGACGGCGACGGCGTCGCGGCCCTCCCAGACCATCGCCACCACGGGCCCGGAGGTGATGAAGGCGGCCAGCGACTCGAAGAACGGCTTCTCGACGTGCTCGGCGTAGTGCCGCTCGGCGAGGCCGCGGTCGATGCGCAGGGCCTTCATGCCGCGCAGCCCGAAGCCGCGGCGCTCGAAGCGGGCCACGACCTCGCCGACCAGGCCGCGGGTGACACCGTTGGGTTTGACCATGACGAACGTGCGTTCCACGGAGGACCTCCTGGGGGTTCAGCGCTGCGGCGCTCGCGCGCCGGGGACGGGCAGAGGGGCCGGCGGCCGGCTCAGACGCGCTCGTAGACGGCCGCTGGCGCGTGGCTCACGTCCGACTCGCAGTACGGGCACACGCGCCACTGCGGTTCGATCGGCCGGCTGCAGCGAGGGCACGACGTGCGCAGCCGCCGGGCGCAGGTGGGGCACACGAGGTAATCGTCGCGCACCGGCGTCTTGCAGAAGGAACAGCGGGAATCCATGCTGAGCTGCTGCTCCAGCATCTGCATGTCGAGCTCGCGCTCACGGCGGTCGGCCAGGTACTCCGGCGGCCGCGCGATGGCGTACACGATCCAGCCGATGGGCCCGAAGACCACCCCGGCGAGGACGCACACGGCGATGACGATCTTGTCGTCGATACGCCGGCGCGCGTCCTTGAAGATCCAGTACGCGCCGGCGATCCAGATGACGACGAGCACGAAGTAGGACATGAGGAGCACGAAGTGCCAGGCCGGTGAATCGAAGAAGTCGAGGACCGACTGGAACGGGTTGCTGCTCGAGGTCGTGCTCTGCGCGGCGAAGATCCAGTGAAGCACCCTGCCCTCCTCAGGAACGGGTCGACGAACTCGTGCGCGACGCCTCCCGGCGCCGGCGAGGGATCACGCGCTGCGGGGAGGGACCGCCCCCCGGCGAACGTTCGGCCTGCCGGCCTCGACGGCCAGCGCGGCAATCATACCCGAGAATATCCTGGTGTGGACAGGGTACAGCCCGTACCAGCAGGCGAGCCCGGCGAGCCCGCGCGGGGCGAAGAAGGCGGTCTGCACCAGCAGAGTGCCGCCTTCGCGAGGCAGGGCCTCGAACTGAAGCCAGGCGGCGCCGGGGACTCTCATCTCGGCGCGCAGGCGCAGGAGCCGGCCAGGCTCGACCGCTTCCACGCGCCAGAAATCGAGGGCGTCACCGACGCGCAGGTCGCCGGCGGCGGCCGCGGCGCGGGCGAAGCCTCTCGCCGCGGCGATGTCGCGTTCTCGGTGGCCGCCGCCGCGGGCCATGCTGTGCACCAGGTAGTACGCGACCCCTACACCCGCCAGGGCCGTCTCTAGACCGCCGGGATCGAGCACGTCGCCGACGGCCACGTCCACGCTTCCCTGCCACCCGCGACCCTGCAGGCGCGGCGGGTCACGCACCAGCACGCGCACGCGGTGGCCGGCGGCCAGCAGCCGCGGCACGAGGCGGCCGCCGACGTACCCGGTGGCTCCGGTGACGAGGATCAGGTCGTTCCCGTCACCCGCCCCCCGGCTGGAGCCGGAGGCCCTGACCCTCGCGGCCGGTGCGCCGCCGCCGGACGGTTCGGCACCCACTCGTGCCTCCTGAAGGGGGGGCCGCGAGGCGCGGCAGAGGCGGCTCTAGAAGACGCCCGGGAGGATCACCGGCACCACCGCCAGGCGCATCCCCAGAAGGTAGCCGACGAAGAAGGCGACGAGGGCGACGGCGATCACGATGAGGAATGCGACCAGGAACCGTACCGCCGGATGCGCCTTCTGCTGTGCCATCTCCCCCTCCGCGGATTTGCGTCAGTATACCGAAGGGGTCGGCGAGCGGGCCAGCCGCCGGGGTTCACCGGAGAACGCCGCGAGGCGGCCTGCGGGCGCGACGGCACGCGCGGCCAAGGCCGCCGGCCAGCGTCAGCCGGCGCTCTCGAGGACGTCATGGAGGTCCTCGAGCAGGTAGAGCGAGCCGCCGACCAGGACGGCACCGGCGGGCCCGGCGAGCGCGCGGGCGCGCTGCAGGGCCCGGTGGGGGTCGGGTTCGAGGTGCGGCTCGAGGCCCGGGCGGCCGGCCCGAGCCGCCGCGGACCGCACGGCGGCGGCGAGCTCCTCCGCCGTGAGGCTGCGCGGTTCGCCGGCGCGCGTGCACACCACTTCGTCGAACAGCGGCAGGAACTGCTCCAGCATCTCCGCGTAGTCCTTGTCGCGCATGATCGCCAGGACGCCCACCAGGGGCCGGTGCGCCGGCAGCGCCGCCAGGCTCTGGACCAGCACCCGCACGCCGTCCGGGTTGTGGGCGCCGTCCGCCAGCACCAGCGGATGCTCGGAGACCGCCTGCAGGCGGCCCGGCACGACCGCGGCCGCGAGCGCCCGCCGGGCGGTGGCCTCACCGAGGCCGCCCAGGAGCAGGTGCACGGCCACCACGGCGAGGCCGGCGTTGACCACCTGGTACAGCGCCGGCGAGGGCACCGCGAGGCGGGCCCAGCCCTCGCCCGCGAACGTCACCAGGAAGTCCTCGGGCGTGCCCGACACGGCGAAGTCCAGGCCCAGGAAGTGCGGGCGGGCGCCGGCGGCGGAGCAGACCCGGCGCGCCTCGGCCTCGAGCCCGCCCAGCCGGCCGAACACGGCTTCGCCGCCTTTGATCACCGCCGCCTTCTCGGCGAAGATGAGCTCGCGGGTAGCGCCGAGCACCTCGGTGTGCTCCAAGGCGATGTTGGTGAGCACGACGACCGGCGCCTGGAGCACGTTGGTGGCATCGAGGCGCCCCCCGAGACCCGCCTCCAGCGCGACCGCCTCCACCCCGCTCTGGGCCAGGGCCAGCAGCGCCGCGACGGTGAGCACCTCGAACTGCGTCGTCTCCCCCGCTTCGGCGGGCAGAGCCTTGACTTCCTCGCGAACCGCGAGGACACACTCGCCGAGCAGCCGCTCGGGCACGGGCTTGCCGCCCACGACGACGCGCTCGTTCCAGCCGAAGATATGCGGGCTGAGGTACGCGCCCGCGCGCAGGCCAGAGGCGCGCAGCAGCGCCTCGCAGTAGCGAGTCGTGGACGACTTCCCGTTGGTGCCCACGATGTGGATGGCCCGGTATGCGTCCTGCGGCCGCCCAAGGCGCTCCAGGAGCTCGGAGACACGCTCCAGCCCAGGCCGCATGCCGAAGGCGGCCAGGGAGTGCAGATAGGCGACCCACTCGGGGATCCCGGGGGGCCGCGCGGCGCCGGCAGCCCCCCACCCCACCGCGTCGCTCATTGCGGCGGCCTCCTCAGCCCTCACGCAGCTGCGCCAGGCGATCCCGCAGCCCGGCGCGGTCGTTGACGTAGGCTGCGAGCTTGTCACGCTCCTTGGCCACGACGGCCTCAGGGGCGCGGGCCGTGAAGCCCTCGTTCGCCAGCTTGGCCTCGCCGCGCCGCACCTCGGCCTCGATCTTCTCCAGCTGCTGCTCGAGGCGGGCGACCTCCTCGGCACGGTCCACGGCCGCGGCGACCTCGAGGCGACCATGCGGTACCAGTACCACCGTGGCGCCGGCCGCCGGGGCGCCGTCGAAGCGCACCTCGGTGCGCGCCAGGGCGCGCACGGCACCGGCGTACGGCGCGTAGCGCTCGGCCCCACCGGTGCCGCCCTCGCCGACGAACACGGCGTCGAGGACCTTGCCGGGCGGTACCTCCGCGTCGGCGCGGAAACGCCGCAGCGCCTCCACGACGGCCTGCAGCTCGCCTACGGCGGCCTCGTCGGCCGGTGCAAGCAAGGCCTCATCGGGGATCGGGTGACGGCGGTCGATGAGCGGCGCGGCGCCGTACTGGGCCGCCACCTCCTCGGTGACGAACGGCAGGAAGGGGTGCAGCAGGCAGACGACCTGGTCGAGCAACCAGCGCGCGTGCCCGGCGGCCTGCGCCTTTTGCAGGTCGTCCTCGCCGTAGAGCCGCACCTTGACGAGCTCGAGGTACCAGTCGCAGAACTCGTCCCAGACGAAGTGGTAGAGCGTGTCCACGGCGGCGGCGAAGTCGTACCGCGTCACCGCGGCTTCTACGGCCGTAAGGCAGCCCTGGAAGCGGCTCGCGATCCAGCGGTCGACCTGATGAGCCTCGCTGCGCTCGGCCGCGTAGCCCTCGCTCGCCAGCAGCACGAGCCGCGAGGCGTTCCAGAGCTTGTTGGCGAAGCCGCGGCCCATGGCGATCTTCTCTTCGCTGAAGCGCACGTCTTGGGTGCTGCTCATGAGGAGGAGGGCGAAGCGCGTCGCGTCGGCGCCGTACTTCTCGATCATCTCCAGGGGGTCGATGCCGGTGCCGAGGCTCTTGCTCATGCGCCGTCCGTCGGCGGCCTGGATCACCGCGTGGATGTACACATCGCGGAACGGGACGTCGCCGCGGAACTCGAGGCCCATCATCACCATGCGCGCCACCCAGAGGAAGATGATCTCGCGCGCCGTGCTGAGCACGTTCGTGGGGTAGAAGTAGGCCAGGTCGGCGGTCTCGTCCGGCCAGCCCCAGGTGGCGAACGGCCAGAGGGCGGAGCTGAACCATGTGTCGAGGACGTCGGTGTCACGGGTGAGCGCGGCCGAACCGCAGACGCGGCAGGCCGCCGGCTCGGCCTCGGCCACCGTGAGATGCCCGCTCTCGCAGTACCACACCGGCAGCTGGTGCCCCCACCAGAGCTGGCGGCTGATGCACCAGGGGCGCAGCTTCTCCATCCAGTCGACATACACGCGGCCCCAGCGCTCGGGCGTGAACTTCACCCTCCCGTCGCGCACCACCTCGGTCGCCGGCTCCTTGAGCTCGTCCATGCGCATGAACCACTGCTCGCTGATGAGCGGCTCGATGGGCGTGCCGCAGCGGTCGCACGTGGCGACGCTGTGCGGGTAGTCCTCCACATTCTCGAGCACGCCGAGCGCGCGCAGGTCGGCGATCACGCGCGCGGCGGCCTCCTCCACCGGGAGGCCGGCGTAGGGGCCGCCGGCCGCGGTGATGAGGCCGTCCTGGCCGATGGCCTGGATGCCCTCGAGCCCATGGTCGCGACCGATATCGAAGTCGGTGAGGTCGTGCGCCGGGGTGATCTTGAGGGCGCCGGTGCCGAACGCCGGATCGACGCGTTCGTCGGCGACGATCTTCAGCTTGCGCCCCAGGAGCGGCAGCGTGGCCGTCTTGCCGACGATGCCGGCGTACCGCTCGTCATCGGGGTGCACGGCCACCGCCGTGTCACCGAGCATCGTCTCCGGGCGCGTCGTGGCGATCGTCACGGAGCCGCCGCCCTCTATCGGGTAGCGGACGTAGTTCAGCGTCCCGGGGAGGTCCCTGTGCGCTACCTCGAGGTCGCTGATCGCCGTGCCGCAGCGCGGGCACCAATTGACGAGGTACGAGTCCTTGTAGATGTAGCCCTTCTCGTAGAGGGCGACGAAGACCTTGGTGACGGCGCGCACGTAGCTCTCGTCGAAGGTGAACCGCTCGCGCTCGTAGTCGCAGGCGCAGCCCAGGCTCTTGAGCTGGTGGATGATGTTGCCGCCGTACTCCTGCCGCCACTGCCAGACGCGCCTGCCGAACTCCTCGCGCCCGAGGTCCTCCTTGGTGAGGCCCTCCTTGCGCAGCATCTTCTCGACGACGTTCTGGGTGGCGATCCCGGCATGGTCGGTGCCCACCAGCCAGCAGGCGTTCTCGCCGAGCATGCGGTGAGAGCGCGTCAGCACGTCCTGGATGGTGCCGTTGAGCGCGTGCCCCATGTGCAGGTTGCCGGTGACGTTGGGCGGCGGGATGACGATCGAATAGGGCTGGCGTGCCGGGTCAGGCTCGGCGTGGAAGAGGTGCTCGCCGAGCCACTGCTGCATCAGGCGCGCCTCAACAGCGGCGGGCTCGAAACGGGTGGTCTCTCTGAGGTAGTCGCTGCCGCCCTGCGGGGTGGCGCTCTGTGCGTCGGTCATCGGGCCTCGCTGCTGGCGGGTGGGAGGAACGGCCGGCCCCGGGGGCGGCCGCGCCGGCCGCGGCCAACATGGAAGTATACCGGCCGGCGGGCGGCGCTGCCGAGCGCCCCCGGAACGGGGGCGGGCGGCGCGCCCGGCACGCGCTCACCGGCCGGCGGCGCTCAGCCGCGGCCGGAACGTCGTACCGTGGAGCGCGTGCCGACTGAGAGTCGGCCCGTGAGCAGGAAGCCTGATCCCGCGACCCGGTACCTGTACTCTCCTGCCCCGCCGCCGGGTGGCAGCCTGGTTCCGCCGCCCGCGCAGGGATCGCGTGATCGGCGTTCGCTGCCGTGTCCCAGAGCGACGAGCGCCTCCTCGGGCCGACGTCTTGCTCCGCACTCGGCGTCAGGAGGTAGTCCTGGCGCGAGACGCGCAGGTGCGCATCCCGATTCCGCACTTTCCCGGTCTGAAGAGCCGAGGTCAGGCGGCGCTACCGCGCCGCCGCCCCTCGCCGGCTCCGCGGCACCGGGGCTCGCGGCCCCGGCGGTTCAGCTCAGGCCCCGGCGTCCTCCTCGGACACCTCGCCGCCACTCACCTCGATGGCGCAGACCTGGCAGAAGTCCGCTGTGCCTTCGATGTCCACACCGCACTGCGAGCAGTGGTGCTCCAGGCGGCCAGAGCCGGCATCCACGCCCGGCTCGAGGCTTGAACCCGGCGTCTGGTGGTCGTGTGCGTCGGTCATCGCGTCACTCCTTGCGGCCCGGTAGCTGATGTCTTGCGAGCTAGTGTACCCTGCCCGGCGGCGGATCGATCGGCGCCGGCGGCCGGCTCCGGCGGCTCGCGGCGTGGGTCACCGGCGCCGCCGCCGGCTGCCGCCGGCGCGCGAACACGTGCGCCAGGGCGTCCTCGAAGGTGTCGACGTAGACGAGTGCCAGCTTGCCCACCACCTGAGGCTCGAGCTCGGCCACCGTGCCGCGGTTGCCCGCCGGGAGCAGCACCGTGTGGATCCCGCTGCGCGCCGCGGCGAGGAGCTTCTCCTTGAGACCGCCGACCCGCAGGATGCGGCCGCCAAGCGTGATCTCGCCGGTCATGGCCACCCGCGGCCGCACCGGCACGCGGCCGAGAGCCGAGAGCATGGCCACGGCGAGAGCGAGGCCGGCCGACGGGCCGTCCTTGGGGACGGCGCCCTCGGGCACGTGCACGCGCACATCCTGGTTGGCGAGGTCGAGCCCGTCCTTCGTGAGGTAGGGAGAGCGCCGCATGAACGGCGCCAGCGCCGGCCCGCGCTCGGCGTTGGCCAGCACGTGACCCCAGGCCGCCGAGGCGGACTCCTGCATCACCTCGCCGAGCTGCCCGGTGAGCACGAGCTCGCCGCGGCCGCGGGCGATGATCGCCTCCACGGTGAGCACCTCGCCGCCGTCGCTGGTGTAGGCGAGGCCGAGGCTCTCCCCCACGCGCGCGGCCGTGGGCAGCTCGGCCTCGAGCCAGAAAGCCTCGCCCAGGTGCCCGCGGAGATCGGCCCCGGCCACCGTGGCCGGGAGCGGCATCCCTTCCTCGAGGTGCTTGCGCGCCACCTTGCGGTCGATGCGCCGCAGGGCGCGCTCGAGCTCGCGGACCCCGGCCTCGCGCGTGTAGCCGCGCACGATCGCCCGCAGCGCGCCGCGCGCGAAGCGGACGTCGGCGCGGCCGAGCCCCGTGTCCCGCGCCGTGCGCGGGATCAGGTGCCGGCGGGCGATGGCGAGCTTCTCGGCCAGCGTGTAACCCGTGAGGTGGATCACCTCGAGCCGGTCGTACAGATTCGCAGGGATGCCGTCGAGGTCGTTGGCCGTGGCGATGAAGAAGACCTTGCTGAGGTCGTACTCGCACTCCAGGTAGTTGTCGCGGAAGCTGTGGTTGTGGGCCGGGTCGAGGACCTCCATGAGGGCCGCCGACGGATTGCCGCGCCAGTCGCTGTCGAGCTTGTCGAGCTCGTCGAGCAGCATCACCGGGTTATCGACGCCCGCCTTGGACAGGCCCTCGACGATGCGCCCGGGCATCGCCCCGATGTACGTGCGGCGATGCCCGCGGATCTCGGCCTCGTCGCGCACGCCGCCGAGCGCGACGCGCACGAAGGGCCGCCCCAGGGCCTCGGCGATGCTCTGTGCCACGCTGCTCTTGCCGGTGCCGGGCGGGCCGGCCAGGCAGAGGATGGTGGCCGGCTGGTCGGCGCCGGGCGCCGCGGCGCCGCGGCCCCCGGCCGCGGCGCCCGCCCGCATCCGGCACACCGCGAGGTACTCGAGGATGCGGTCCTTGACGTCCTTGAGGCCATAGTGGGTGCGCTCCAGGTGCCGGGCGACCGCCGCCACGTCGACCTCGGCGGGCGCCAGCCTTCCCCAGGGCAGCCCGAGGATGGTGTCGAGCAGGCCGCGGATCACGGCCACCTCGGGGCTCATGGGCGACGCCTGCTTGAGCTTGCGCAGCTCCCGCTCGACGAGCTTGCGTGCCGAGGCCGAGAGCCCCGCCAGGACGAGCCGGCGCTCGTACTCGGCCACGTCCTCGTCGGCGCTCTCGCCACCCTCCTCGATCTCCTCGCGGATCACGCGCAGCTTCTCGTGCAGAAGGAGCTGGCGCTGGGCGCCCTCGATGCGCTGCTGCACCTTGAAGCCGATCTCCTGCTCGATACCGAGCACCGCGTTCTCCTCCGCGAGACTCTCGAGGAGCGCCAGGAGGCGGTCCTGGGTGCGCGGCATCTCGAGCAGCGCCTGCTTCTCGGCGTTGGAGACCTGCAGATGGGCGGCGACGATGTCGGCCAGCTGGTCCGGGTCCTCGGCCTGCTGGACCACGAATTGGGCCTCGTCGGCGAGCTGCGGGTGGAGCTGCACGTACTCGACGAAGTCGGCCGAGACGCGGCGCGCCAGGCTGCGGCTGCGCGCCGCCTTCTTGTCGGGCGCCGTGAGCGGCGCCGTCTCCACGAGGAAGATCGGGTCGGTGGCCGCGAAGCGCGCGATCCGCACCCGCTCCTGGCCCTCGACGAGCGCCTTGACGCTCCCGTCGGGCAGCCGGAACAGCTGCAGCACCCGGGCCACGGTGCCGACCGCGGCGATGTCGTCGGCGCCCGGGTCCTCGACGGCTGCCTCCCGCTGCGTGCTCAGCACGAGGAGGGTCTCGTTGGTGAACGCCCGTTCCACGGCGCGCACGGACTTCTCGCGGCCCACGAAGAGCGGCGCGACCATCCTGGGGAAGATGACGACGTCGAGGGTCGGCAACAGGGGCAGGGTCGCCGACGGCGAGCCCTGCCCCTCGTCGTTCACGAGCGTCTGTTCAGGCGGATTCGGCGTCACGCTGCGGCACCGACTTGTCCGCTTCGGTGACCAGCGTCGGGTCGATGCCCTTCTCGATGGTCTCACGGGTGATGACGCACTTGCGCACGTCGGTGCGGCTGGGGAGGTCGAACATCACACCCAGCAGCGACTCCTCGATGATGGAGCGCAGGCCGCGAGCCCCGGTGCCGCGCTCCAGCGCCTTGACGGCGATGGCACCCAGCGCCTCGTCGGCGAAGACGAGCTCGACGCCGTCGAGGCTGAAGAACTTCTGGTACTGCCGGGTGAGCGCGTTCTTGGGCTCGGTGAGGATGCGCCGCAGGTCATGCTTGTCGAGGCTGTGCACGGCGCTCACCACGGGCAGGCGGCCGATGAACTCGGGGATGAGCCCGAAGTCGAGCAGGTCCTCGGGCAGCGCGTGCGTGAAGACGGTGCCCGGGTCCTTGTCGGCCTTGCTGATGACGTCGGCCATGAAGCCGACGCCCTGCTTGCCCATGCGGCGCTCGATGATCTTGTCGAGCCCGGCGAAGGCGCCGCCGCAGACGAACAGGACGTTGGTGGTGTCGATGGTGAGGAACTCCTGGTGGGGGTGCTTGCGGCCGCCCTGCGGCGGCACGCTGGCCACGGTGCCCTCGAGGATCTTGAGCAGGGCCTGCTGCACGCCCTCGCCCGAGACGTCGCGGGTGATGGACGGGTTGTCGGCCTTGCGGGCGATCTTGTCGATCTCGTCGATGTAGATGATGCCGGTCTCGGCGCGCTTGACGTCGAAGTCGGCCGCCTGGATGAGCTTGAGGAGGATGTTCTCGACGTCCTCACCGACGTAGCCGGCCTCGGTGAGCGCTGTGGCGTCGGCGATGGCGAACGGCACGTTGAGGATCCGGGCCAGCGTCTGGGCCAGCAGGGTCTTGCCGCAGCCCGTAGGCCCGAGGAGCAGGATGTTACTCTTCTGCAGCTCTACGTCGGTCTCGCCGCCGGCCACCGCCTGCACGCGCTTGTAGTGGTTGTACACGGCGACGGACAGGGCACGTTTGGCTTCTTCCTGGCCGACGACGTAGTCGTTCAGAACGGCGTAGATGTCGCGCGGCTTGGGGAGCTGGTCGAGGTCGAGCGTCGCCGGGGCGGTGAGCTCCTCGTCGATGATCTCGTTACAGAGATCGATGCATTCGTCGCAGATGTAGACGCCGGGGCCGGCGATGAGCTTCTTGACCTGGCGCTGCGACTTGCCGCAGAAGCTGCAGAGCAGCTGATCGCCACTGTCGGAAGTACCTGCCACCTCGCTCCTCCCTACCGTGGGTCGACGACGTTCGCGCCCATCAACGGTGGGCGATGACTTCGTCGATGATGCCGTAATCCTTGGCCTCGGCGGCCGACATGAAGTAGTCGCGCTCGGTGTCCTGGCGCACCTTCTCGAAATCCTGGTCGGTGTGCAGGGCCAGGATCTCGTCGAGCCGCTGCCGCAGGCTCAGGACCTCCCTGGCGTGGATCTCGATGTCGGTGGCCTGGCCCTCGTAACCGCCCATGATCTGATGGATGAGCACGCGGGCGTTGGGCAGCGCGAAGCGCTTGCCTTTGGCGCCGCCGGCGAGCAGCAGCGCGCCCATGCTCATGGCGCTGCCCACGCAGATCGTGCTCACGTCCGGCTTGATGAACTGCATCGTGTCGTAGATCGCGAGGCCTGCGTACACCGAGCCCCCCGGGCTGTTGACGTAGAGGCTGATGTCCTTGTCGGGATCGTCCGACTCGAGATGGATGAGCTGCGCCACGATGAGGTTGGCGACGTCGTCGTTCACCGGCGTGCCGAGGAAGATGACGCGTTCATTGAGAAGCCGCGAGAAGATGTCGAACGAGCGCTCACCGCGGCTCGTCTGCTCGATGACGAACGGTACAAGTGGACTCACGTGTTCACCCTTTTCTGACGTTGGAACCTCTCTCGCCCTTGTCATTCCCGACGCGAAACGCTCAGGCGTCGGCCGGGAGCTCGCCGGCTTCGTCGTCCTCGTCGGCGTCCGCGGCGTCGGCCGCATCCTCGGCGGCTGCCTCGTCGGCCTCCGTCATCTCCACGGCGACGGAGGCGTCGGCGACGAGATCGACCGTCTTGGCGAGTAGCATTTCGTCGCGTACCGCCTCTTGCCTGCCCGACTCGCGCAGATCCTTGATGAGCTGCAGCGGGTCGCGGTCGAGCGCCTGGGCGTCGGCCTTGACCAGCTCGAGCACTTCGTCGTCGCTCACCGTGAGCTCTTCGGCCGCGGCGATGGCCTGCAGCACGAGGCGACGCTTGATGACGAGCTCGGCCTGCGGGTGCAGCTCCTCCTCGACCTCTTCGGCGGTCTTCTCGAGCACGCCGAGATAGACGTCCATGGTGAGGCCGCGCTCGCCCACGTTCTCCTCGAGCTCGTGGTACAGGCGGTGCGCTTCGCGCTCGGTCATCGCCGAGGGGACCTCGACTCTGGCATTGGCGACCGCTCTGTCGACGGCCGCGGCGCGGAACTCGCGCCGCACGCCGGCCTCGGCGGACGCCTCGAGGCGCGCCCGCACGTCGCCGCGCAGCTCCTCCATCGTCTCGAGCTCGCTCACGTCGGCGGCGAAGGCGTCGTCGAGCTCCGGCACGACCTTGGTCTTGATCTCCTTCACGGTGACCGTGAAGGTGGCCTCGACGCCCGCCAGCTCTTCAGCCTGGTAATCATCGGGGAAGGTGATCGGGAAGCTCTTCTCGGCGCCACGCTCGACGCCGACCAGCTCCTCTTCGAAGCCGGGGATCAGCTGGCCGCGGCCGATCTCGAACATCTGCCCGGTGCCTTGGGCGCCGTCGATGGGCTCGCCGTCGCGGTAGCCCTGGAGGTCCATGAGCACGAAGTCGCCCGACTGCACGGCGCGGTCCTCGACCGGCTGCAGGCTCGCGAGGCGCTCCTGCAGCATCGCCAGCTGCGCGTCGACCTGGACGCCGGTGATCTCGACCTCGCGCCGCGGGACCTCGAGGCCTTCGTACTCGCCGAGCACGGGGACGGGCATGGTCTGGACCTTGAGCGTGAACGAGTAGCCGGCGGTCTCATCGAGAGGGCCGGCCTGAAGGTCGGAGGTGCCGACGGCGTCTTTCCACAACCCGGCCTCGCGCAGGGCGGCGTCGCCCCACTCGGGGATGGCGTCTTCGAGAGCCTCGGCGCGCAGGAAGTCGGCGCCGACCTGCTGCACCACGAGCGTGACGGGCACCCGGCCTTTACGGAACCCGGGCAGCTGCATCTCGTTGCGCACCTTGGCCACGGTACGGTCGTAGGCGCGCTTGACGGCCTCGGCGGCGATCTCGACCGAGAGCTCCACCTCGTTCTCGGCTGTGGGATTGACCTTCGTCTTCACTATGGGGTCTCTTTCTCTCGATGGGACACGGCGGCCGCGCTGCGGGCACCGCCGTCCGCCCTGTGGTCCGTGTGGGGGGTCAGGGAGAAGCCTGTGGTGCGGGTGAGAGGACTTGAACCTCCACGAGCAGAGCTCACCAGATCCTAAGTCTAGCGCGTCTACCAGTTCCGCCACACCCGCACAACGTTAGCGTCGACGGCCGGCGACTGCCGGCCGGGGCATCGCAATTTGGGGTGAACGACGGGACTTGAACCCGCGACCGCCAGGGCCACAACCTGGAGCTCTACCAACTGAGCTACGTCCACCACCGGTCACCGGCCGCCGAGCACGCCCGGGCGGGCCCGGGTGGCCGTGTGGAGCGGCCGGCAGCACAGGATACCACCCCGGAACGGGGTTCGTCATTCCTCCGGCCGGCATCCCAGGCGCCTCGCTCCCGGTGCCGGTCCCGCGCACCTTGCCGTGACCGCTCGCCCTCGCTGAGCTGCGCTCAGGTCTCGGCAGCGGCCTCGCCGGCCCGGCCCTCCGCGGCGTCGGGGCCGTCCCCGAGAAGCGCATCGAGGTCGAGCATCTCCTGCGGCAACCACCCGGTGGCGGCGCCGACGAAGGCTGGGCCGCCGACCCACAGGTCGACGCCAGGCAGAGCCAGCCTGAGGTCATCCACAGCTTGCCGAACGCCGAGGCGGTGGACCTGCGTCGACGAGCTCAACACCACCGCATCTACGCCGAGGCGCCCTGCGGCATCGGCGATCTCCTGCACGGGCGTGTCGGGGCCGAGGTAGAACGTCGTCCAGCCGGCCATGTCGAAGCGGTCCGCGACCATGCGCAGGCCCAGGTCATGGCCCTCTTCCGGCGGGCAGGCGAGGAGCACGCTGCGCCCGGACGGCGGCGCCGCGGCTTTCGCCTCGAGCACGTCCGGGTAGAGGATCTCGACGATCGTGCGCACCGTGGCGCTGGCCATGTGCTGCTCCCAGATGGCCAGCTTCCCGCGTTTCCAGCCGTAGCCGGCGTTCACGAGCAAGGGGCTCAGGACCTCGCGGTACAGCCCGCGGATGTCGATCGCGCCCGAGGTGACGGCCTCCACCGCGGTGCGCACCGCGGACGCCCTGTCGTGCGCGGCGAGAAAGCCGGCGAGACGCTCATAGAGCCGCATGGCGACGTCGGCATCGGCATGGCCGGCCGGGGCGCCGACCGGAGAGGCCGGGGACGGAGGGCTCGCGTCCACCGCCTCCAGGTCGAGTCGGGTGTCGTCGTCAGGTGCCATCGGCCCGCATGTACCCCGGGCCGCGCCCCGATAACCCCACGGTCGCGGCCGCTCGCGCGCGACGCGGGTCAGAGACACGGGGCTCGAGGCTGCGAATGGCGCGCCCGGCTGGATTCGAACCAGCGACCTGAAGATTAGAAGTCTCCTGCTCTATCCAGCTGAGCTACGGGCGCGCGTACGGGAGTTGCAGGCATTTCATACCGCCTGCTGCTGCCCGCCTTCGGAGCCGATGCGAACGAGTTGCGAATCCTGCGGCGAAGCGGCTGCGGCTATTCTATCGTCCTGCCGACGAATGGCGTCGCGGCGCTGCTCTTCGGTCTTGTGGAGGTAGAGATCTGCCGTGGTCGACGCCTTGGAGTGACGCACGAGCTTCTGCACCGTGATGAGGTCTTCGCCGCCGTCGAAGAGATTCGTTGCGAACGAGTGCCGTAGCTCGTGGAATGTGACAGCAGGTAAGCCGTTGCGGATGCAGAACGAATGCCAGGCACTGGACAGATTGGACGGCTTCACGGGCGTACCCTTGCCGGTCACCATCACATAGCCGTCCGGGTTCCACGTCTCGGGGTGTGCCAAGCGCAGGCCGGCGTATATGGCGTGCGCCTCGCGCAGCGCATCGGCCACGACGGTCGGCAGGGGCAGCGTAGCGGCGCTCTCAGGCGTCTTGGGCGGCTCGACGTGCAGACTCCCGCCTTTGGTCTGCTCCAGCGTGCGGTCGACGGACAGGGTGCCGGCGTCGAAGTCCACAGCATCCCACCGGAGCCCGCAGACTTCGCCACACCGCAGGCCGCTCCATGCCGCCAGCATCATCGGCAAGTGCACGAGGTTTCGGCGTTTGCGGCGGCCACTCTTCGCAAGGTCGACGGCCTCGGCGATCTGGCGAGCGTTCCAAGTGGCGCGCGGCCTCTTCGCGACCTGTCGTGGGGGGTTGCGAAGGCGCCGGGCCGGGTTGTCGTCTTGCAGCCCTTCACCGACGGCCCAGGAGTACGCGGCCTTGATCGTGGCGTGGATATGGCGACGGCTGTACTCAGATAGTGCGCCCGCGCCCTCGCGTCTCGCGGCGTACAGTGCGTGCAAGTCCTTGGGTTCTACCTCGGAGGCGATGCGCGACCCGAGCGCGGGCAGGATGTGCCGCTCTAGCTGGCCTCCGCCCTCGCATCTCATTGGGTTCAAGTCAGCGCAGGGTGGGCGCGCCCACCGGATCGGCGATCGCGCGGCGGCGATGGGCTGGCCGACCACCGTTCGCTT
>Ga0265296_1001697_pt1 | contig 24426 bp, 21 predicted proteins | sample MunlanPumphouse1_FD_189073 | JGI IMG/M metagenome (GOLD analysis project Ga0265296, IMG submission 189073) | Groundwater microbial communities from a municipal landfill in Southern Ontario, Canada - Pumphouse #1 | ecosystem: Environmental > Aquatic > Deep subsurface > Groundwater | place... | reverse complement strand
GAAATACGGTCATATTTTCGAGGCCGGAATCGGCGCGGAGTCCGTTCGCAAACTGCTGGAAAAGATCGATCTGAGCGCGACGATTTTCCGTCTTGAAGAGGAGTTGATCGATGCGATCGATTCCAAGAAAGATAAGCTGATGCGCCGCCTAAAGCTTTGCAAGAGCTTACGCGCCAACAATATCCGTCCGGAATGGATGATTTTGACTGTTTTGCCGGTAATCCCGCCCGATTTGCGTCCGATGGTCGCATTAGACGGCGGCCGTTTTGCAACCAGCGACTTGAACGATCTTTATCGCCGCGTCATCAACCGCAATAATCGCCTGCACCAGCTGATCGATTTGAATGCTCCGGAAGTCATCCAGCGCAATGAGAAGCGCATGTTGCAGGAGGCGGTGGATGCTTTGATCGACAATTCCGCGCGCCACGGCAAGACTGTTATCGCCTCGACCGGGCAAAAGCGCATGTTGAAATCTTTGGCTGATTCCCTTAAGGGAAAACAGGGCCGTTTTCGCCAGAATCTTTTGGGCAAGCGCATCGACTATTCCGGTCGCAGTGTAATCGTGGTCAATCCGAAGCTGAAGCTTGACCAGTGCGGTTTGCCGAAATTGATGGCGATCGAGCTTTTCAAGCCCTTCATCATCAGTAAGCTGATTGAACAGGAAGTGGTGCATAACGTGCGTAGTGCATCGCGATTTATCGAGTCCGGCGCAGACGTGGTTTGGGATATTTTAGAAAAAATTATTGACGGGGCATACGTGATGCTTAATCGCGCTCCGACCCTGCATCGCCTTGGCATCCAGGCTTTTAAGCCTATCTTAATCGAGGGCAAAGCAATCCAGATCCATCCTTTGGTCTGCAGTGCGTTCAATGCCGACTTTGACGGCGATCAGATGGCGGTGCACGTGCCTTTGACGAAAGAAGCGATTAGCGAAGCGAAGAATATCATGCTTTCTTCAAAGAATCTGCTTAAGCCGGCAACAGGTGATCCTGTGGTTGCGCCCGGACAGGATATCGTTTGGGGAGCTTATTATATCACGAACGAAGTTAAGAGCGAGAAAGAAGAAAAAGACATGAAACGTTTTTCTTCGGGTGAAGAAGCGCGCTTGGCTTATGAATCGAAAATAATCAAACTGCATGATCAGATAATCGTCAAATTGCCTGAGGGCGGAATGACGAGAACAACGGTTGGTAGGATAATTTTTAATGATATTCTTCCGGACAAGCTTCGTTACGTCAATCATGTAGTTGACAAAGGGAAGCTGAAAAATTTGGTTAAGTTGTGCTACCGCTATTACGGTCCGGAAAAGACCAGGGAGTTTTTGGACGATCTGAAAGAAAAGAGCTTCAGCTATATTACGCGGAGCGGGCTTTCTTGGGGCATGGGCGATCTGCCGCGTCTGGAGGAAAAAGACGAGCTTATTTCGAATACGCAGTTAACCGTGGAAAAGATCCAAGAACAGTATGATGACGGGTTGCTTACCGATTCCGAACGTTATGCCAAGGTGATCGAAATCTGGTCCGGCGTTAAAGAGCGCGTTACCGATATTTGTAAAAAGGGTCTGCCGAAAGACGGTCCGGTGTTCTCGATGATCGACTCGGGCGCGCGCGGTAGCTGGGCTCAGCTTACTCAGATTCTTGGCATGAAAGGCTTGGTGACTTCGCCTTCCGGTGATATTATCGAGTTGCCGGTCAAAGGCAACTTTAAGCGCGGTTTTGACGTTTTGGAATATTTTATTTCCAGCCACGGCGTGCGCAAAGGTTTATCCGACACAGCTCTTCGTACAGCAAATGCCGGTTATCTTACGCGCCGTTTGGTTGATGTTTCACAGGATATAATCATTACTGAAAAAGATTGCGGCGATACCGAGGGTTTGATATTTACCAAAGAAGAGAGTGAAAATATGGGCACTAAGCTGATGGATCGCATTTTGGGACGTTACTTGGCTGAAGACCTGAAAAATATCAATGGCAAAGTATTGGTTGAAAAAGGCACTTTGATGGTCGAAGATGTCATTGAGTCGCTTAAAGGCGAAGAAATCAACGAAGCTTGCATTCGCTCGGTATTGAGCTGTAAGCTGGATCGTGGCGTTTGCGCTCATTGTTACGGCTGGGATCTTGGACATAATCGCGAAGTCGATTTGGGTACGGCAGTCGGAATCATCGCGGCTCAGTCGATCGGCGAGCCGGGCACTCAGCTTACCATGAGAACTTTCCATTCCGGCGGCGTTGCCGGCGCAGACGATATTACGCAAGGTTTGCCGCGCGTTGAAGAAATATTCGAAGTGCGTCCGCCTAAGCGCAAAGCCTTTATTGCCGATGTCGATGGCAAAGTATCGATCGAAACCGCCCAGCGAACGATCGAGGATGCGAGCGGAAAAACGGTTGTAAGCAATCCGCAAGTCAAGATATTGAAAATAAATTACGACGGAGTAGATGTGGAAAAATATTATTTTGCCGAAGCCGCTAAGGAGGCCCAGCAAAAAGCAGCGGCCGAGAAGAAAGATGGAACCAAGGTTAAAGCGAAAAAATCCGTAGGCGCGTCTTTGCCGAAAATCGAAGTGAAAGACGGCGAAAAGATCAGTGCCGGTTCGCGCTTGTTCCAAATCGGCGACGTAGTCGTGATCGCCAACAGCGGCGGAATCGTCGAAATTGATGACAAGGCGGTGAAAGTGAAAGTGAACGCGAAAAAAGTCAAGGAATTCATCGTGCCGAAGGGTATGGCGATATTATCAAAGGAAGGCGACGAAGTCAAAAAAGGAGATCAGCTTACCGACGGCAGTATCGATCTGCAGCAGCTTTTTTCCTTGAAGGATCGATTAAGCACGCAGAAATATATTATTAGGGAAATCCAAAGCGTTTACTCTTCACAAGGCCAGCCTTTGAATGACAAGCACGTGGAAATAATCGCCAAGCAGATGTTCTCCCGCTTTTATATCAGTGAAGCCGGCGAATCCGAACTTTTGCCCGGAGAGATTGTCGAGGGAAGCGTTTTGGCTCGCGCCCGCAAGAAGAGTGAAAAAGGCATCAAGGCTCAGCGCCTTTTGATGGGTATTACCAAAGCATCTTTGTCAACCGACAGCTTCCTTTCGGCCGCATCGTTTCAGGAAACCGCAAGGGTTTTGATCGAGTCGGCGGTTACCGGCAAGATAGATTATCTCGAAGGCTTGAAAGAAAACGTCATCATCGGTCGCTTGATTCCGGCTGGAACCGGATACAAGGGCAAGATCGAAAGAGCGGTGTATGAGAAATAATTTGTTTTAACGAAATATATAAAAAACCGTTATATTTTAAATAACGGTTTTTTATTTTTTAAAATTATTTTTCTTAAAGCGCGTATCTTTCTATGTTCGCATCGGCCAAAGATTGGATGTGCTTGATGATTTCGACGCCTTCCGGATTTTTGAAAAGATGCGCGAAACGTCCTTGTAGTTTCAGATATTCTTCGACTTTGATCCGGCTGGCTGGCACTTTCATAACTTTGGTAAGCGCGCCGTTTTCGTATTCGAGCAGGGGATAGAGCCCTGTTTGCGCGGCCAGGCGCGCGGCCAGCATCGCTTGATCCGGCTTGATGCGCCAGCCCGGGACACAAGGAGTAAGGATCTGGATGTAAGCCGGCCCTTCAATCTCCCTGGCTTTTTTCACCTTCGTTTCGATATCTTCCAAATATCCGGCCGTACATTGCGCCGCGTATTTTACGCCGTGCGCCAAGGCGATTGCGATCATATCTTTTTTGTTCTGATGCGATCCGATCGCTTTTTCTCCGGCCGGAGTGGTCGTAGTGTTGGCGGCCCAGGGTGTTGCACCCGAAGCTTGCATGCCGGTGTTAGAATAGGCTTCGGTGTCATAGCAGATGTATAGGATGTTTTCGCCGCGCTCCCACATGCCGCTCACCAGCCCGAAGCCGATATCGAATGTCCCGCCGTCGCCGCCTTGCGCCACGACTTTGATCTGCTTGTCTTTTTTCTTTTGTTTCAATGCGGCTGATATTCCGGACGCGACTGCGGCCGGATTTTCAAACAGGGAATGGATCCAGGGCATGCCCCAGGCGCTTTCCGGATAAGGCGTGGTCGTTACTTCCAGGCAACCGGTGGCGTTGGCGATGATCGTGTCCGGCCCCAGGGCGTTGGCAACGGTCCGCGCCGCGATTGCCTGGCCGCAGCCGGCACAGGCTCTATGTCCGGCGGAGAAGAGTGATGGAGATTGTTTCGTTTTTGGTTTTGCAATGGCAGGAGTGGTTGCGATTGCGGTTGATTTTAAGTTGGTTGGCATATGAATAATTTCAAATTTCTAAATTATAATTTCTAATGCCTAATAATTTTAGAAATTAGAAATTATAATTTAGGCATTAATTTGCAATGCGTTTTGTATTTCTTTCAGGTCTTTAATCTTATCAAACTGTCCCATGAACTTGGACGCGTCCAAGATCTCGATCAAGACCGGTTTTTTCGCGGCAGTGAGATGGATGATAAAATTGCCCACTTCGTTCGTGTGCGTTATCTTTCCTTTTCCAAGGGAAATGCTTATGATATTGGCTTCCGGATCGTAGAGCATGTTTGACTTTGGATTTATGATTTAATCGGATAGAAGGTGATGATTCTTAGCACTTCTTCTTTTTTTCCATATATTACTTTTATGCCGCCTTTGTTGGCATGAAAATAGCGCCCTTTTTTGGCGGCTTTGTCGGGATTATTAACCGTGTCTTCGATTTCTTCTTTGCGGAAAAACACCTGGTGCTTGTTCAGGATTTCGAATTTTTGATTGGCGTAATTGGTGAAGAAGATCATGCGATTTGTTACAGCGCCTTAGCTATTTAAATTTTTGTAGATATCGTGCTTGCCGATAGACTGAAATACAATGTCGCCATTGGGCATGCGTTCAAAGATAATGCGATAATTTGTATTTAAGGAAATTGACCAAGTACCTGAAAATTCACCATGCAATTCATGGAGCCGGAGTGATGGGTGAAGGGGGCTGATCTTAAAAATTTCCACTTTTTTTTTGGCAATTTTTTTTATTTCTTCTGATAGCCGGCGATAACGCTTGGTGAATCTATCAGAATATAATATTTTTCCAACGATCATAATTAATCTAAATCAGCTAATGACTTAAGTTCCTTTAATTTACCCAGCTTGTAGTCTTTTCTAGCTTCTTTGATGTCTTTGAGCAGTTCTTCTTCTGATATGAAATTATCATCAGCGTTAATTAAAAATTTGATGTAGTCGCTGATCGAGCTATACCCCCTTTTTTCAATCCGTTTTTTTACTTCAGTTATCAATTGAGCAGGCATAGAAATACTTAATACTTGTCGCATATTTTTGTGGTTAAATATATTATATTCGTATTGTAATACAATTGTATTACAGAGTCAAGGGGCTTGTTTGTTTTAGATATATTGAAATACTTTTTTTTGTCTCGCGAAGTTTACGCTTATTCTTCACCCCTGCATCCTTTTGCGCTTATGTGGATATGGTTGTTTTCGTCTAGGTAATTTTCTACATAATCCCCACAAGCCTGAATGGCCGAAAGTATCGCTTCTTTATTTTCTTCATCGCCAAGATCAACTGCGTAAGATCCGTCAGAATTATTTATTCCCCCGTAGTGGCACGAATTTTGAGAATGCGCGCAGGGTGGCGCGTAGTTATCTCTACAGCGTTCAAGACCTTCGCTGTCGCTTATTGAAGAGATTCTTCCTACACCAAGAGGCATATTTTCTCGAAGACAGTTTAGCATTAAACTTAAAGAAAACGACTCATCAATTATTTGGGTTTCAATGCCGCGATCATATTGCCACATGCTTATTTTTGGGCAACAACAATTATATAAATCAATAGAATATTTTGATCCGCAATTATAAAGATTGGATGTAATCGAATTGCCGGTGCATGATCCAGATGTCCAGGCGCATCCGGGCAAGGGTGATATCCTGCAACAGCAAGAATCATCTTCTTTGTGCGGTAAATTCTCATCGCAATGATCGTCGCTTATTCCTTTTCCGATTGAACATTCGCTTTCCCATGCGCAATCCTTGTATCTCTCGATTGCCGGTTTGTCTGTTTCCACTTTCACTATCTTCTCCACCTTAATCGGATTAAGCTTAATTAAGTCAGGGTTGACGAAATAGAGAATTATATAAGAGGAAAAAGCCAGCACCATGCCGGTGAGGGCGCCGCTGATCATCTGTTTGGCTTTGCCTATGCTGTTCTGATTGCCTCCTGCCGTAACCCAAAGGAAGCCGGCGAACATCATGACCAGGGCGGCTAGGATCGCGGCTGTGCTGATTATGTATTTATACGCTCCGGCAATATACGTATTCAGCCAAGGCATGGTGCATTCGATTTTTCCATCTCCGTCCGGTTCCGTACAGCTTGGCTTCATATCTTTTAAATTCTCTATACCCGGTATTTTGATTATTGGATCGGGCATTATCCATTCGGGGTCGGTGGCATAAACAGGATTTGCAAATATAGCAAATATGTTCATTAATACGAACATTGCAAAAGCCAGGCTTTTTGCTTTTTTATAAGTTAAATTTTTATTCACAGTATTTTCCATTTTTTGGTGTTCCTGCTATGCAAGTTTTAAATATTAAGCCGTTACAACAACTACCCTCGCAACATGGTTCAAGTGAGCAGCTACCTGATCCGGATTCGCAATTTCGACATATTCCGTCAAAACAAATTTTTCCTTCTTCACAAGATTTTAAATTATTGGGCCCGCCTATGTAACACCCTTTGCATGCCGCTATATTTTCGCAGGCTTGGTTTCTATTGTAATTAAAAAAACCTCCTGAACAATAGTTGCCGTTTGTAACGTTGCTACAAATTGGATTATTATTGGTAAACTGATCGCCTAGTCCGTTATTTGAGTTAACACAGCATCCGCCAGAATCAATTTCGCATTTTTCTGAATTAATATTCCAAATGCTATTTTCCCCACCCCATTTTCCGCCTTCTCTTTTGCAGTCAGATTGTGTTTTATTGCCAATGTTTTTTTTATCTTTTTCACAGCATCCCGTAGTTATAGATTCTATTTTTGCCACCTCAATCGTCTTCAAATTCACCAAATCCGGGTTAACGGTTTTGAGGATTATGAAGGAGCAGAGGGCGAGGACTAGGCCGATCGTTGCGCCGCTGATCATTTGTTTGGCTTTGCTGATCGTATTTTGGTTGCCTCCGGCTGTGATCCAAAGAAAGCCGGCGGCCATCATTACCAAGGCGGCGAGAATGCCGGCGATGCTGATGACATAATTATATATGGCCTGGATGAAAAGGGCGATTTGCTTGGTGTCGTTGCCAAGAATAATCGCTTTTCCTTTTGCAAAGGCAGTGCCGGGAATGCCGACCAAAGGTGCGTAATTAGCACAGATATTTTTACCGTCATTCTGCAGGCAAGAGCCTTCCGCACATTTATTCTCGCTGTCACCTGGATTGCAAGATTGTCCAAGCGCGATTTCTCCGGCAAGGACAGGGGATGCGAGGCTTAAGGCGAAGAGTATTGATATTGTTAGTTTTTTTAGCATTCGGTTAATTTTGGAATTTTCAATTTTCAAAATTATTTCATCCTCTTCCCTTGCACGTCCCTGACAATCTGCGCGATCATTTCTTGCGTAATATCGCGTCCGCCCAGGCCGGCGACGTAGCCTTTGATTTCGGTCTTGATCTTGTTTTGAGCCGCGGACCGGATTTCCATTGCCAGAGGAGCGCTGTTTGCGCCTAGAGAAAGGGCTTTTTCGATTACAGCCACGTATTTGGCGTTTTTCAGGATAGACAGGACCGCATCGTCCGGAAAAGGGCGGAAAGTTTTTATCTTTAAGACGCCGATCGCGTTCGGAGCGACATAGTGCTTGACGCGGCTCTTGATATTCAGCTTGTCAACCGCGTCTTTGATTGTGCCGACGAGCGAACCCATGGCAACAAGAACGATTTTCGGATTTTTGGGACCGTAATATTCCACCAGTCCGTTGTTGACATGCGTTTGGCTTTCGGAATGTTTGATCGCGCTCGGCGCAAGCTTTTTCAGTTTTTCATACTCCTCCAAAATATCGTCTTGGCAGGAGCAGAGATCGTCTTGCAGTTCTTGGCGGATTTCCGTATAATAGGCCGGGGCGGCGAATGCGCCCATGGTTACGGGATTTTTTACATCCAGATATTCGCCTGTTTTCGGCTTGTAGGCCGGTAAGAATTTTTTTATTTCGGCCGCGCTCGGGATCTCTACGCCTTCGTAAGTGTGTGTTAGCACGAAGCCGTCGATATTGACCATGGCCGGAATCTTTTTCTTTTCCGCGATCTTGTAGGCGAGCAAATGCTGTTCTACGGCTTCTTGATGATTTTCGGCAAAGAACATGATCCAGCCGGCGTCGCGGACGGACATCGCGTCTTGGTGGTCGTTCCAAATCGTAATCGGAGCGGAAACGCCGCGGTTCGCAACTGTCATCACGACCGGCAGGCGCATGCCGGCGATATTATAGACCACTTCGTTCATCAAAAGCAGTCCTTGCGAGCTGGTGGCGGTATAGACGCGCTCGCCGGCCGCGCTCGCGCCCAGGACGATCGAAGCGGCCGCGAATTCGCTTTCCGCGCGCACATATTCATATTCGGCTTTGCCGTCAGCCTTGAGTTGTGCCAGATGTTCGACGATATGCGTCTGCGGCGTGATCGGATAAGCAGAGATGACGCTGGGTTTTATGTTATTTATCAGTTGAGCGACGGCTTGGGAGCCTTCGAGTATTTGGCGGTTATTTTTAGACATTTTATTAGCTAATTAGTAGTTAGGTAACTTTATTATTTTTTATCCAATCCCATCGCAATCGCTTTGACCGGACATTCAAGCGCGCAAAGGCCGCAGCCCTTGCAGAAATCAAGATCCGTGATCGGGATTTTTTTGCTGTTTTTTTCTGCCATTCTGACAGCGTTTTCCGGGCAGACTTTGGCGCAACGGCCGCAACCGATGCATTTGGCAAAATCAGTTGTTGGAACGTAGGTGCGCCAGCCGCCGGTTTTATTAATAATTGTTGATTTAGGTTTTGCTGTAATGTTCATTTTAGCGGGTAGCAAATAGCTTGTAGTGGGTTGACTGGTAGTCATGCTACCGGCTGCCAGCTACTGGCTACTAGCTTTTTATAAATTATACGCCAGTTCGACTGCCTTGATATTCTTTTCTACTAATTCCGGCTTTTTGGAGCCGAATTTTTGCTTGATGGCTTTTTCCAGTGCTTTAATAGAAAAGAGTCCGGTATGTTTGGCGACTGCGCCCAGGATGACGGTATTGACGATATTTTTGCCCAAAATTTCTAAGGCGATTTTTGTGGCATCGATCGGATAGATATTGGATTCGGGGATGCCTTTGATCGTAATGGCGCTTTTTGGCTGGGAAGTGTTGATGATGACAACGGTTTTTTCCGAACAGCCGCGGGAAACGTCCACGGCCGGCATGACGCTTGCGTCCTGGATGATCAGGATATCCGGCGATTGGACATGTTCGCGCGTCCGGATCGGCTTATTGTCGATGCGGGCGAAAGCTTCAATCGGCGCACCCGTGCGCTCGACGCCGAAAGATGGGAAAGCCTGGGCTTCTTCGTTGTTGTTGAAAGCGGCGATCGCGATCAGTTCGGCGGCGCTAACGACGCCTTGCCCGCCGCGGCCGTGTATGCGGATTTGTTTCATGTTGGTTAGTTGATTTTTAAAATATTATTAATCAAATTGATAAAATATTCGTATGGCACGTCGCCTTCCAGCCTTTGTCCGTTTATGAACCACGTCGGCGTGCCGGAAATGCTTAGGGCTTGGCCGTCTAATAGGTCTTTTTCCACGTCCGGCAGATACTTGTTGTTTTTGTAACAAGCCTGAAAACGTTCTTGATCTCCGCCGATTTGGCTGAATAAAGACAAGACATTTTCATCGTCTTTTATTCCTTGATTCAAAAATAATTTGTCATGCATCACCCAAAAAAGCCCTTGTTCTCCGGCACAGCGGGCCGCCAAGGCTAAGCGGGGAGAGAATTCTGAAATAACAGGATAGTCGCGGAAAATGAATTTGATGTTTTTGCTGTTGTTCCGGCTGATTTCCCTGATTTTTGAAAATGATTTTTGGCAGTAATGGCAGGCGAAATCTCCGAATTCAACAATGGTTATTTTCGGATCGGCACTGCCAGTCCAATAATTTTTTTCCGTGCCAATAATTTTGGCTGGCATTTTGGCGCTTGCAAGCAAATGAGTGGACTGTCCGGAACCGGCATCTTGCCGAATATCCATAACAAGGAGTAAAAAAGCAAAAATAGCGCTCAGGAATATGAAAACCAAAAAAAATATTCCAATACCCCACCATTTTTTATACCATGGCTTCATTGAAAAAAAATTAATTTGCCTGTATGATTGAATCAGGCTTATATTTATTATACCATTTTTTTATGAATAAACAAAATTGGGAACAAGTCGAGAAAAAAGAAAGTAGGCGCGCGGAAAAAAGGTTGAAAAAGCGCAAGTCGAAGATGAAAGTGAGCGGAGCGGGAGTGAAGAGGCTGGGGAAGTTGATCGCAGAGAAAGGGAGGTAATTTTAGAATTTTCTTTAAAAATTTTTTAATTTCTAAATTTTAACTTGTAAAATATTATGTTTAAAAAATATATTTTTTTTCTCTCCCTATTCCTATTCTTTACGTCTGCCGAAGTTAAAGCAGCGCAAATCAATGATTTTTCCGTTGATATCGTGATCAAAGAAGATTCTGAACTTTTAGTCAAAGAAGCGATCGCCTATGATTTCGGCGCCGAAGAGAAGCACGGCATTTTCCGCGTCTTGCCATATCGCTATCAGAACGGCGGCAAGGATTTTAAGCTGAGATATTCCGATATTTCTGTTGCGGATGAAAACGGGAAGGCCGTTCCTTTTGTTATTGAAAGCAAGGGCAATGAAAAACGTCTTAAGATCGGCGACCAGGAAAAAGCCGTATCCGGCATCAGGTATTATGCGGTCCAATACGCGGTGCGCGGCGCTTTTGATTTTTCGGAAGAAGGCGACAAGCTGTATTGGAATGTAACCGGCAACGGTTGGCAGGCGCCGATCGCGCAATCGCGCGCATCCATCGTTTTGCCGCAAGCGCTTGCCCCTGACCAGCTGGAATACGCCTGTTATAGCGGCGCTGGCGGCACTAATGCCGAATGCGTATCCAGCCGCTTGAATTTCAGCGCCGAGAATCAAGTCGATAAGATCGTATTCAGCGACGATTATCTCCGCTCCGGCGAAAGCGCAAGCATAGCGATCGGCTTACCCAAGGGAACCGTAAAAGAACCGTCTATTTTTGTATCTCTGCTTGCAAGCGTACGAAAGGGCTTGATTCCGGCTATTCTGCTTCTAGCTGTCGCTTTGTTGCTTGTTTTTTTGAAGAAGCGCAAGAAAAAGAGCAGAGAGGCTTGATGAACAAGAAAACTATGAAGATAATATCCTGGAACGTGAACGGCCTGCGCGCCGTAATTAAAAAAGATTTTTTCGCTTTTTTGGAAAAAGAAAAGCCGGATTTTTTGTGCGTGCAAGAGATAAAAATTTCCGAAGCCGCGCGAGTCAAAGAGTTAAGCGAAATGCTGAATCCGGAAAAAATCGGCTACGAAATTTATTGGAATTCGGCCGAGCGTCCCGGCTACTCCGGAACCGCGATTTTTTCCAAGCGTTCTTATACAGGCATTGGATGCCTGGAGAATCTTGATTGGGATAACGAAGGCCGGATCCAGGTTTTGGATATCGGCGGATATTATTTGGCAAATGTTTATTTTCCCAATTCCAATCACGAGCTTACGCGCCTGGATTTTAAGATCGATTTTAATGATAAATTATTAAGATATTTTAAAAAATTAGAAGAAAAAAAACCCGTGATCGTTACCGGTGATTATAACGTTGCACACAACGAGATCGATTTGGCCCGGCCCAAAGACAATATCGGCAGTCCGGGCTTCCATCCGCGCGAGCGCGAGTGGATGGATAGATTCTTGGCCGCGGGATTTGCGGACACGTTCCGTGAATTGCATCCGGAAAAGATCCAATATTCCTGGTGGAGCTATCGCGCCGGCGCGCGCCGCAAGAATATCGGTTGGCGGATCGATTATTTTTGCGTGTCCGCTGAATTGATGAAAAATATCAAAAAAGCATATATTTTAAATGAAGTTATAGGGTCTGATCATTGTCCGGTGGGGGTTGAAATTATTTAAGGCTCTAAATGAGAACAGATTTATATAAAAATAGATATAGAATAAAAACGTCGCGTAAAGAGAATTATGATTATTCGCAGGATGGTTATTATTTCGTAACAATCTGCGCAAAAGACAAGGAAATGTTTTTTGGAAATATATCATGCGGCAAAATGTTTTTTTCGGATATCGGATTTGCGGCATCGGAATGTTGGCGTGAAATACCCGTTCATTTTCCGTTTGTTCGATTGGATGAATATGTTATTATGCCGGATCATGTTCATGGAATTATTGTGATTAATAATCAAACCGCGGGGGTGCAAAATCCAAACGCGGGGGCACGAAACGCGGGGGTGCAAAATCCAAACGCGGGGGCACGAAACGCGAGGGTGCAAAATCCAAACGCGGGGGCACGAAACGTAGAGACGCAAAATTTTGCGTCTCTACGAACGCGGAATATCGAAACGCGGAATATCGAAACGCGGAATATCGAAACGCGGAATATCGTGGAATACAAAAATAAATTTGGTCCGCAATCAAAAAATTTATCATCAATAATACGTGGATTTAAAATTGGGGTTACGAAATTCGCCAATGAAAATATGAAAAATTTTGCTTGGCAACCGCGTTTTCATGACAGGATTATCAGAAATGAAGATGAATTGAATGCGATTCGCCAATATATTGTTAATAATTCTACAAAATGGGAAATTGACAAGAATATCAAACAATAAATTAACTATTTGCTATAAAATTTGCCTTTTTCAAATATTTATGCTAGCATATTGATATGCAAAAAAATACCAGTCAAATCTATTTATTTTCAGGAGCCTCATCATCCTGTTCATCATCAGCTGGCCTGCGGGCGCGGTATTTTTGGAATATGAAATAAATAAAATTTTAGATAAATTCCAAAGAATCGGCCCGAAAAATGGCCGGTTCTTTTTTTATGCACATTTAAAAAAAGGAGGGGAAAATAATGAGTGATAAAAGAGATCCGGTTTTGGAAATTTGCCTAGAATGCTTTAAAAAAACGGGGCAAAATATTTGTCCGGGCGAGTATGCGGACACGTATTTGGAAAGTTTGTTAGCAAGTCGTCAAAAAGGTTTTAAGATTTTTGACGGTGGAAAATCAACTAAAAAAGGAGGGGATTTTATGCAAATTGAAGAAAAGCCAGAAGAAAAAAAGAATTGCAGTTGCGGACAGGAATGTCCGGGAAAAAATGGCGGAGAATGCGGATGTAAAGATAAAAACGGCAAAGAAAAACCGCCGGAGACAGAAGATGAATTTGAGTATTGCGCTGGTCACGCTTAAATTTTTAAGCCAGGCCCAAAAAAACAAAACCTCCAGAGTGAAAAGCTTTTGGAGGTTTTTTAGTATTGACAAAAATTTTCGGGGGGGGTATATTGGGAATGTGAATTGGGAGCTTTGCGCAGTTTGCAAGGAAAAAATAAAAATAAAAAGTGAAAGGGGGGATTTTTTATTGGGAAAAAATTGTTTGTTCTTTGAAATTTTTTATTGTAGCTTGATTTAGACTTAGATAAAAGAATATTTAACAGCATAAGGAGCGCAGAGATGAAACGAAAGATAGTTATGAGTTGTATCGTATTTATTGGTTGTTTTTTTGTTCTTTGTATTTGTGAAGCCGGAATGAAAGGAAAAAAACAAAAAAATAACAATTCACTAATTGAGGTTATTTACGAACAATTTATCTCAGAGGGATTGACTTGCAGTGTTCAGGAGGCATTGATAAATTTTAATGATGAAGAGCGTGTTTCATTTGGAAGATTAGTTTTTGACAATATTGACACGGAAGATATAGGTGATATCATCGAAATGAAAGAAGATTGCTTGATGTCAGAAAATTTGAAGATAAAAGCCGAGAATTCCATTGAGACAATGGCACTGTCAGCAACAACTTCACATGTAGTTGAATTTATTGAAGAGGTGTCTGGTAGCGGAGGATATTACCCCTCATCAATTTTTAGAGATTCATCAACTTATGGGTGGATGTGTAATAATGGTTCCCCGGAAGGTTATCCAGATTATATTGCTCAATTTTATGTGCCGAATTCCTATGCAAATCGTTCGCGTTTAAAAATTAGGGGTGTTAATAGTTTTGCGAGTTGTTATATTAATAATCCAACGGCGGCACGCGTGTATACTGATAACAGTATCCGTGCATGTTACGGTTATTGGTCTGTGTATTTTTGCGTGTTAGGCAGTAGTCCGACTACATACGAAAGTCTTATTTGGATACAATAAATTTTTCGGCTCCTTCTCTTAAAAGAGGGAGCCGAAATAAGTTATAATAATTGTTCTGTATTTAAAAAGTGTTATTTGAATTTTATGTTTTATAAAAAAATTATTAATGTATTATTATTTTTTTTCGGTTTAATTCTTTGTTTGTTTGATGTTCGTTTTTTAGCGACCGGATATGACGAGATTTGGAACGGGGTAAATATTTGGTGGTATGGCCTTGGTGTTGCCATGCTTTTGGGCACAATTGGAATTTCAAGCATTATAATTTCTCTTAATAAAAAGATGCGCGCGCCTGGATTTTTTTTCGCTTTGTCGATTATATCGATTGCGATTATTATTTTTGGATTTTTTTTGGGTTAGGAGTAAGTGTTTGTCAGTTTTTTGAAAAAATTGAATTGTAAGTTTATTAAAAAATATCCCGTAAACGTTACTGAGAAAATATTTTATAATTAAAATTGCGTTTAAAAATAATTTTTGCAAGAGCCGAGTTAATCGGCTCTTTTTTGTCGGATGATGTTGTCTGGTTGGAGTTAAAGTATCTTTATCGCGTTATTTTGTGTCGGATAAAGCTTTTTCTTGATTTTTCGCATAATTATTGATAGTATATAAAATATAGAATAAAAAATCATAATTCGTAAAATATGGAAAATAACAAATACAATCACAAAGAGATTGAGAAAAAATGGCAGAAAAAATGGGCAGATGATAAATTATACGAAACCAGGGAAGAAGATGGGCGGCCGAAATATTATATCTTGGACATGTTTCCGTATCCGTCCGGAGCGGGTTTGCACGTGGGGCATCCGAAGGGCTATATAGCCACGGATATTTTTGCGCGCATGAGGATGATGCAAGGTTATAATGTCCTGCATCCGATGGGCTGGGACGCTTTTGGTTTGCCGGCGGAAAATTATGCCTTGAAAAACAAGATCCATCCGCGCATCGCGACCGAGGAGAACATCGCGACTTATAAGCGCCAGCTCGAGATGCTCGGGTTTAGTTATGATTGGGAGCGCGAGATCGATACGACTGATCCGGAATTTTACAAATGGACGCAGTGGACATTCATCCAGATGTTCAAGCGCGGGATTGCGTTCCAGTCCGATGAGCCGATTATCTGGTGCCCTTCGTGCAAGACCGGCCTGGCCATGGAGGACTTGGAAGGCGGCAAGTGCGAGCGCTGTGAGTCGGAAGTGGAGCGCAAGCCGATGCGGCAATGGGTGCTTAAGATTACCGATTATGCGGATCGGATGCTGGCTGATTTGGATAAATTGCCGGATTGGGATGTCTCGATCAAGGAGATGCAGAGGAATTGGATCGGGCGATCGGAAGGGGCGGAGGTGAAGTTTCGAGTGTCGAGTGTTGAGTGTCGAATGTCGAATGAGAGTGTTGACGAAGTGATTACCGTATTTACTACTCGGCCGGATACTTTGTTTGGGGCGACTTATATGGTGGTGGCGCCGGAACATCGGGTGATTTCTGATTTACGATTTTCGATTTCCAATTTTAAAGAAGTGGAAGAATATGTTAAAAGAGCCGGGGCAAAGTCTGATATGGAAAGGACGGAATTAAACAAAGAAAAGACCGGGGTTAAATTAGAGGGGGTGTATGCGGTTAATCCGGTGAATGGCGATAAACTGCCGATTTATGCCGCGGACTATGTGATGATGGGTTATGGCACGGGCGCAATCATGGCCGTGCCGGCGCATGATGAGCGGGACTTTGAGTTTGCGAGGAAGCACGAGATTGACATAAAACATGTTGTTAAGCCCGAATTAGATGAATTAAATAAAAATGATTATTTTTTTTCAAGCGCAATCAGAAATGAAGATGATTATTTGGGTTCACTGAAAAAAACATTATCATATCAATATGAACAAATCATTGAAAAAGAACAATTAACGAATGTTTTTTGTTTTAAGGGACTGGGAATTGCAATCAATTCCGATTTCTTAAACAGCCTTTCCACTGCAGAGGCCAAGGAAAAAATGATCGAGTGGCTTGCGGCAAAAGGATTGGGAAAGAGGACTGTGAATTACAAGATAAAAGACTGGGTGTTTTCGCGTCAGCGCTATTGGGGCGAGCCTATTCCGATCGTGCATTGCGAGAAATGCGGCGCGGTTGCCGTGCCGGAATCCGAATTGCCGGTGCGCTTGCCCGAAGTTGAACGCTATGAACCGAGCGGAACAGGCGAGTCGCCGCTGGCTAATATCCACGAGTGGGTGAATGTGAAATGTCCGGAATGCGGAGGCGATGCAAAGCGTGAAACAAATACAATGCCGCAGTGGGCCGGATCGAGCTGGTATTATCTACGTTTTATCGATCCAAAAAATAATCAAGCCCTGATTGATAAGAATAAAGACAAATATTGGTCGCCGGTTGATTTTTATGTCGGCGGCGCCGAGCATGCGACCAGGCACTTGATCTATGCGCGTTTTTGGCACAAATTTCTTTTTGACATTGGCGCGGTAAGCTGTGAAGAACCGTTCACGCGTCTCCAGCATGTCGGCTTGATTATGGCCGAGGACGGGCGCAAGATGAGCAAGCGTTGGGGCAACGTGATCAATCCGGATGATATTGTGGAAAAATACGGCGCAGACGCGATGCGCGTTTACGAGATGTTCATGGGGCCTTTTTCGCAGTCTGTCGCTTGGAGTACGAACGGCTTGGTTGGCACGCGGAAATTTTTGGAGAGGATTTTTCGAATTTCGAATGTCGAATTTCGAATGTCGAATACTATAAATGGGCTACTCAATAAAACTATCAAAAAAGTAGGCGAAGACATAGAAGGATTTAAGCTTAATACCGCAGTGAGCGCCATGATGATTCTGCTTAATGCGATGGAAAAAGAAGCGGCGATTTCGCAAGAGGCCTATGAGAAATTTTTGATTATTTTAGCGCCGTTCGCGCCGCATTTAACCGAAGAAATCTGGGCATCTTTGGGGCACGATGAATCTATTTTTAAGCAGTCCTGGCCGGCCTTTGATCCGGAATTGATCAAAGACGAAAAGATCAGGCTGGTCTTGCAGGTGAACGGCAAATTGCGCGATACGGTCGAGGTTGATGCGGATATCTCGGAAGACGACGCAAAGAAAATCGCTCTTGCGAATGGGAATGTCATGAAATATTTGGAAGGCAAAGATGCGTTAAAAGTGATTTATGTGAAAGGGAAGCTGGTGAATGTTGTGGTGGGGCAGTAATTATTGTTAAGAAATACGAAAATATGCTATACTTTATATAATATGAGGTATAGCTTTTTTCGAAAAAAGAAAAATAAAATAGTTTTATTTTTCAGTTTGGCATCTGTTTTTTGCCTGGCTTTAGTTTTGTTTTATTTTGTTCCGATTGCCAAGAGTTATCCCATGAATATCGGCGGACGGATTTACCTGACAATGACTCCGATGGAATGCAGTCCAAAATCAAATCCGAACGGATGCGCGGCCTATTGCGTGCTGTGCGGATGCGGTGAATGGTTCCAGGTGGCGGTTCAGCCTTACGGCGGAAACGGTTTTTATTTTTGTCCGCTTACCATGGCAAAAAAAGGAAATAATCCGAATTATGCCGCGGGCGGATATGTTTTGACGGGCGGTTCTGATCCGTATTCCATGGATTTGAATAATACGGCTTCGGTGCTCGGGAAAAATGCGCTCGAAAATGCTTTATTTTATGCTTGGTTTAAAGTCGGCGGAGCTATTTCGAATGTTTTTGGCACTTGATTTATATAAAAAAATGAAACAATCAAGTAAATATTTAATTATTGCCGTATTTTTTTTCTTAACTTTAACTTTTGGTTATTTGGCGGGACAATCTTACGCCGGGCAAAATTTGGCCAATCGTTTGGGGGGAAGGATTCTTTTGGCTGTGGAAGACAGCGGTCGAGCCTGGTATGTTGATCCGGAAGATTATGATCGGATTTACCTAGGGCGTCCGGAAGACGCTTTTTCTTTGATGCGGGATGCCGGCATAGGGGCTTTGGACGCTGATTTGGCAAAGATTGTTCCGGCAGAGTTGAATCTGGCCGGCGGCAACGACAGCGACGGCGACGGATTGTCGGACGCGGGTGAAGATGCCTTGGGGACTGATCGGCGGGAAAAAGATTCTGACCGGGACGGACATGATGATTTGATTGAATTGCAAAACGGATATAATCCGCGCGGAGCAGGAAAATTAGTTTTTGACAGTAAAACCGTCGAGAATTTTTCCGGAAAAATATTAATCCAAGTAGAAGGGCGAGGCGAGGCATGGTATGTCAATCCTACGGATAAAAAAAGGTATTTCTTGGGAAAACCGAAAGACGCGTTTAACGTGATGCGGGCGCTGGGCCTGGGCATAAAAAATATCGATCTTTCGATGATACCTTTGCTTCAAAAATTCCAAGAATCCGCACTTGGCGACGAAAGTTCGTCTGTTGCGCAGACAAGAACATATCGCGCGCCAAACGGTCTTTTTTCTTTTGAATATTCGGCCGACTGGAAAATGGAGAAGATTGAAGCAAGCGGACGTTATCTTTATCTCACTGATTCGAAAAAAGATTATTTTACCGAAGGCAAAGCCCTTGTGTCTGTTATATTTCATGAGAAGGCCGGTTCCAAATTGGCTGATTTTGTGCAAAAATTGCCGAATGTTTCCGAAACAAACATTTTAAAATTCAAAGGGTACGAGGCCCTGGAGATCGTTTATGATGAAAAAAGCGTGGACAAAGCCAGTCTTTTTTTAAGCAATGGCAAAGGCGGCGTTCTTGATTTCACTTTAATTTCTCCTAAGGGGAAGATGGCGAGTTATGAGAAAATATTCAATAGTTTGGCGCAAAGCGCAAGCTTTTAAGCTGAGGATTGCAGGGGCGGCGGCTGTTTTGTTTGTATTTGCCGCCTTGTCTGCTTATTTTATGATCAGCGCCGGTTTTGTATTGGAGGCGCTGGGCGCGATTGATCCGAAAAAATCTTTTGAGAATTATGTAATGTATTTGGAACAGCAGAAAAAGGATAATCAGCTTTCCAGAGATGGCGCTTTGTATAATCGAGGTTTTAATGACAGCGAATCGGGACTAGGCTCGGGCGCTCAGGCTAACCAGGGCGGCGGAAGCGGATTAAAAAGCGTATATGATTATTACGGCGTTGATGCTAATTGCCAGCAGATGGGAAGCGAAAATGAGCGGTCTTTGTGTATTTCCAAACATCCTTTTTGGGGCGAGGGGACCCTTAGGCTGTTTGGTAACCTGATTATCAAAGGCGTTGAATTGGGATTCAAGGGTTTTGATTTGGCTGGAAACCATTGGATCGTTACCGGCACTGCCGAACCCATGGCTAACGCGATTGGTTTTAGCCGATTTGATTCGAGCCTTTTTTTGGGTCGGCACGCGCTCATAAAGGACGACTTGATAATGAGTGGGGGCGATGGCGACAGTTTTTATTTTGGTCCGCAGAAACAGGCTTTTTTTCAGAAAGAGGGCCAAAGCCTTTTGATGTATCGCCAAAGCGCCAAGGTCATGGACCTTTCCGGGCAAAACGAAGAATATCGAATAAAGACCAATCAGGACCTTGGCATACCGGGTTATTTAAAAACCGATCAGGTGATTTTCCGCGACAGCGCTTTGAGATATTGTGTGCCGGGTGCGGCTGATTGCGCCGCGTCTTCAAGATCGCATAGTAGTAATTTCATTTATAAACCGGCCGCCGGCTGCGTTGTCGGCGGCTGTCCGGAAGGGCAAGAGTGCGTGAGCGGTATCTGCGTGGCGGCGCCTTATTTGGCAACTATCCATATCAGGACATTGCCGAATTTCGGAAGAAGACTGGATTGCGGCGATTATGGCATAGTGTCAACTTGGTATTTGGCAAGGGGCAGGTGCGGTGAAACAGAGGGCATACAATATTGGAGGGGTTTGATAAATGCCTGCGGGACCGATTCTGCCTGCGTCAACAACATCAGGAATCATTTTAATACGTCGTTTAATGACAATTGCCAGTTGTATTTCGGAGTAAGCAATGAAGATTTGTGCAATGACAAGATGTTGTGCGATGACGGCGACGATTATCGCCGTGGCACTGCTTTCTGTGATCGGCATTGATCGGGGAGGCGCTTTTTAAATATTCAGACGATATGAAAAAAATATTATTTATTTCAGCGATTATTATTTCGGCCGGGTTGGCCGCTTTTTTCGTATTTTTTTCATCAGTCGGACAAGCGGCCGACTCTTCCGACGGCCAGGCGCATCTTACTGAAGTGCTTTATGATTTTATTTATTGCCGGATCGGATCATGCGAGAATAAGCGCAAGAATGGAGAAGGTTTTGTGCCGGCTAAGCCGCTGTTCGGGTTTTACGGCTATGACGCGAATTGCGATTATTTTGGCGATGTTTGCGACGGCGAGGCTACCGCTATCAAAAAGGAAAATTGTCTGAATCGTGAAAAGAACAAATGTTTGTTCCGTTTTCCTTACGGCCGGAGCGGATCAATCGAAACGGGCGGCAGTTTTTATGCGAACGGCATGCGGACATATTTAGACGGTTATGACCGTAGCGGTTATCATTGGTTTCGGACTGGTCAAACCAATCCTGGCGGGCAAGTGATCGGCTTTCGCGAGAATTCGCGCGATGTATATTTTAACGGCAATTTAGCGCAATCTTCCCAGGATGCCGATGTCGTGGTCGGCAATGATTTTGCCGGTTCCGGCGAAGCATCCTGGCCCGACAGTCCGCAAAAAGAATATATAAAAGAGAGCAACGGGAATCTTCAGTTCTTTTCGGGAGAAACTTTGGCGGAAGCCAACGGCGGCTTTTCTGTTTACGGTGGCCTGGAAGTGAACAGTGTTCTGAAAACCGATTCTTTCAACTGGCGGGGGGATACCGGCGCGCATCGTCAGCTTTTATGGACTCCGGTAATGGGTATGTCTAGTAATTATCCCAATCCTTCGCGCGAGAACAAGCATGTTTTGTTTTATTGCGAACCGGTTTCAGGATCAGGCCTTTGCCAGTGATTAGTAATTGTTGCCATATGAAAAAAATTTTTTCTATTTTTATTTTCTTTTCACTTCTGCCGTTCGCATTGTCGGCGGCGGAAGAGAATTGCTATGGGTCCAAGGTTTTCTCTGCCGGAAAAAGCGGTTATTTTAATTTTTTGGGAGAAACTTGCCAGTATCCCGAGGCGGCCGGTTCAAATCAGGTCGGCAACAAAGACGGAATTGAATATCCTTTTTCCGGTTTCTCCACATATCGCTGGTATCATCGCATTCCGGGAAAGGAAAGCATGAATGTGAGCGTAACAAAAGATCTGAGCGATTGCGGAACGAAAAACGATCCGTGCTATTGCGATGATACGATTAATCGGAACAACATTGATTTTAAAAAATATTGCTGTCCCGGTGTCGGCGACTGTCCGCGCCGAAAAGACTTGCAATATGTCAATCGCCCGTATTATACGATTATGGATAAGCGTGGCAACATGGAGATAAAAGGCAATTTGGCGGTTTCGGGCGGGGATAATTATTTTTTGGCGGATAATCCGATTGTCCGTTTCATTTCCGCCGCTCACAGCACTGTTATCCGTTTCAAAAAAAATGTCCGCGACGCCTGGGTGGCCGGCACTATCAAGATCGGGCGCGATTTGCTTTTTCAAGAAAAAAGCGGAGATATCGCCCTGGGTGAAAAAAAGAGAATCTCTAAATCAAGGCGGAACAAGATTATCGCTTCGCCTTTGCAGGGCAGAAAGCAGTCCAATGCCTGGCTGGAAATATCCGCTAATGATCTGTCCGCGCCTGAATTCAAGGATTTATCAGGTATTGCCAGCGGCGTTTCTTCTTATTATCTCGCGGATCGCGCCGCTAAAAAAGTTTATAAAATCAACGGCGCATCGGCAGTTTCGATCGGAAACAGCGATTGGGCCTGGGAGCCTGGCGGCCTGGCTGTGGACGGCGGCGGATCCCTTTATGTTGCCAGCACCTTTGACGAATATCCGGAAGACTTGTCTTTGTCTTTTCAGGTTGTTCGTCCGAGCCGGAACGCCGTATTCAAATCCGGCGAAAAAATTTCTATTGCCTGGTCCAATGTTCCGGGCGCAAGCAATTATCAGCTCAACTTGATAAAGAATGGGATTCCGCAGAAAGTGATCGGAGTGCGGGATGGCACCAGTAATTATCAATTAAGCGAAAAAGAAGATCATACCGGCCATTGGGCGGCATACGTGAGCGCAGTCAAGGACGGGCGCACGGTAAATACCGGCAATTACGGCTCCTTCATCGTTGTTCGCTCCGGCGCGGATATTTTCCGCTTGAAAAGTCCGGCGCATAAATCTATTTTTTATCAAGGCGATACGATTCCGTTCACTTGGGACGGTCTTTCTTCCGCGGCTTTTTTCCGTTTAGCTTATTCGTTTAATGGCGGAGCGGCCGTCGAGCTTTCCGATGTATCCGCGCCCATGAAAGAGCTGGATACATCCTCGGCTGTTTTTGCTTCGGGTGATTATGTCTTTTTTGTGCGCGCTTTCGATTCTTCCGGAAAGCCGATCAAAGAAACGATTAATAAGCTTCCGATCATAATCAAGCCGAAAGAGATGAAAAGGGAGAGCGTAAGAAACAATATATTCAAGCTGAAAATCAGCGGGCAGGATCAGACCGATCAATTCGTTTCGTTTTTGCCGGCGGCCGGTAATTTGGAAGAGAATCGGAACTTTGAAATAGTGCGCGAATATTTAATGAAGTCCAACAATGATCCTTTCGCCCTTAATCTGGACGGACCGGAAGGCGTAAGCGTTTATGGCGATTATTTGTATATCGCCGACAGCGGGCATGGCCGCGTCGTGCGCTTGCGAAATATCGTTGCCGTACCGCCGGCGCTCGCCAAGCCGCTTTTGGATCTTCGGGCGGCGCACGGCAACGGTTGGGAAAGCCTGGTTGATGCCGGTCTAAAAGCGCAGATCGACGATTACTGGCAGGTGGTGTACGGCGCCGGCGCGATCCAAGGCGACCGGGTGAATCGGATCAGTAATTTTTTCGCGCCCAGAGGCCCTTTAAAAAATCCTCAAGACGTCCATATCGAGAGCGGCTTTCTCTATATTTCCGATACGGGAAATAAGCGCATTGTACTCGAAGCGAATGACAGGGTGCCGGATCCTGATTATGAAAGATGGTTTTCACTGGCTATGCCTTTTGCCGTTCCTTGGGGCTTGTATAAAAAAGACAACTATCTCTATGTCGCCGATATTAAGAACGGATCGATAGTCCGGATCAATATCAATCAATCCTATTCCGGAATGGCAGTTTCTGACACGCACAGCTATTTTTACAATTCAGCCGGAGCTTTTGCCGCAGCCAAGGGCATGGTATTCAACGATACGTATTTCGTGCTGGGGCGACGCGGGCAGGAGCGCTATGAATTTTCCGCTCCGATCGATATTATTTTTCAGGATGGATATTTTCATATCGTTGACGGCGTTGCGCCGTCCGGCTTTCTATTGGCGGCTGGTGATCAAAACAATGTTTCTTCTTCTGGGCTGGTCGGCTTGCAAGCCGGTGGCATCGGCCCGTTTTCCTCGGATTATCGCAACGAATTCAACGCGAATACCTTGGCCGCAAGCGTGAGCGTCGATGAATCAGTCAGTCTGTATAATAACGAAGCGGATAAGCTGAGAAAGTGGAAAAAAGGCCCGGCTGTTTCACATTGCATTAGTAATTGCTCGGACGGTTTCCAAAGGTTCACCAGCAATTGGTGCAGTGGCAGTAGGTCGTGGGAGATCGATTGCGGCGGCTGTGCCGATGCTAATCGTACTTGCCGCGACCAGTGGGATTGGGAGGCAAACGCTCCGAGCTGTCAATACCGCGTAATCAATTCGGGCGCTTATAGCGTCACTGATTGCTGTGCGGGCATGTGCACATATCAACGCTCAGTCACAACGACGTCGATTGATCCGGTTACAAGAAGGACCGTAACCAGGACAGTATTGGTTCCGTATCAAGAATGCTGTCCTTCGGCGCATACGGAATACGCTCCCAGCTGTCAGGTT
>Ga0265296_1001696_pt1 | contig 24435 bp, 24 predicted proteins | sample MunlanPumphouse1_FD_189073 | JGI IMG/M metagenome (GOLD analysis project Ga0265296, IMG submission 189073) | Groundwater microbial communities from a municipal landfill in Southern Ontario, Canada - Pumphouse #1 | ecosystem: Environmental > Aquatic > Deep subsurface > Groundwater | place... | reverse complement strand
CAAAAAGATGGCTGAAAAAGTCATAAAAGATATCCAAAAGCGAGGCAAAGTTCCGTTTTTGGTTGGAGGCACTGGGCTTTATATTAAAGCTATCGTTGATAATTTGCAGTTCCCTAAGTTAAAACCAAGCCCAAAACTGCGAAAAGAATTAGAACAAAAAACCGCCCCTCAGCTTTTCGCTATTTACAAAAAACTTGACGGGAAAGGCGCCAAGCAAATAGACAAAAACAATAAAAGGCGGCTTGTTAGAGCCATTGAAGTTTGCCAGATAAGTGGCGGGCCATTTTGGGCTCAACGCCAAAAAGCTACTCCCCTATTTGATGTTTTGCAAATTGGCATTAATGTACCAAAAGAAGAACTTGAAAAAAGAATAGCTAAACGAACTGCTAAAATGTTTAAACAAGGCCTTGAAAAAGAAGTTAAGGCCTTAGTTAAGAAATACGGCTGGACGCCTGTTTTAAAAAACACAATTGGCTACTCGGAGTGGAAGGAGCCGAGCTACTTGCAAAGCTTTGCAAGTAGCTCGGCTCCTTTGAAGCAACTAATTACTTTACACACAATCCAGTTTGCTAAGCACCAAATAACTTGGTTTAAAAAAGACAGGCGGATTCTTTGGGTAAAAAATTACCAAGAAGCCACCCGAAAGATATTGGCATTTAGCAAGAACCAAACCAGATAATAAAACAAACTAAAATAAGAACGCTAACGCCAAAAATCATTTTTTTCATGATATTCCACACCTCCTTTTTAAAGAACAGCCCAACGCAATTCGTGCGATCGTCGGAATTGCGTTATGTGTAAATTTTTTTAACTAAATCCCGCGTGTTATTAACACCAAAAACTTTAAAGAAAAATAAAAACTTTTCTCCCAATTCTTTACTAATACCCTTAATATTTTTCTTTGGCATTTGCCAAATATTTTTTTTAAAAATTCCAAGGGATTTTTTACGAAAAACCTTCATAAACTGCTGGCCGCTAACAAAACTCTCTCTTTCTTCTGCAAAATTTTGCTCCATCCAAGAATACATTTTTTCTTTTAAATCCTTCGGAAAATAACGGCTATCAAAAATAATATCGGTAAACAAAGTAGATAAATGAACTTCTAAAACTTTTGCCTGTCTTAATTCCGTAAATTGCATGTCTTGTAAAGTTGAGGCCCCGTGCTGAACAATACCAGCTAAGCCATACTGTTTGGCAATTTCCCCAAGCTTTCTTATATTCTCATAATCAATATCAACAGCCTCAACAAGCCCAGAAGCTAATACTTTTCCTCCGTGCCTTGTGCCAGTTTGGCAGGATACTTTTGTTAATCCTTGAACTTTTTTCAAAAAATATTCCAGCTCGCTTGGCGTTGTGTCATCGCCCGTGGTGAGGCAACTCGAACCGCCTGTGGTGAGCGAAGCCGAACCGCCTCCAATACTACTGACTTCACCTCCCACTGCCACCTCAACTCCCTGGGGCTGATTTTTCCTAATAAACTCCGTAAAATGATTTGTGTATTTTATATTATCCTCTGTTGATAAAACCGAGCAATCAATATCAAAATTGTAAAAGCCAGCCGCTAGGGACTGTAAAATCAAATTTTGCAAACTGCTGATTGTCGCCTCGCTGGTATTTTTTAAAAAAAAGTGGTCGCCTTGCAAAAAAATTTGGCCTTTATATTTTTCTTTAATAGCCCCCCCTAAAATACACAAAACAAATTCTTCCGGGTTTTGCTTTGTGTATTCCATTTCAGAGCTAGCAATTTCTAAAATAAAAGCGGCGGATAAAGTTTTTTTAGCTGCTTTAAAAATTGAACAGGCAGTATCAAAGGTTAGCGTGCGGATATTAAAAGCTGGCACTGAAAAATCAGCTATATTCCCCTTAACAACCTCTTTGTAAAGCGGAGCTATTGAAGCAAAAAAAATTCCGCGCTTAAGCGCTTTTTTTCTTATTTTTGGCAAAACCTCTTTTGCTTTGCCCTCAAAAATTTTTTTTTGAATAAAATTACGCATAAAGAGAAAGGTTGGCAAGAAACTTTTTTGAGCATCCGCAGGCAAATTGCATGGTTTCGTCTGCAGACGAAAATTTGCCGAGGATTAAGTGAGCGAGCAGCTGGGCGAGCGAACGGCTCAAAAAAGTTTACTTGCCGAGCTTTCTGCACTATATCAGCAATTTATGCAAAATTTCTTTGGCAAGCTCAGGGCTGGCTTTGCCCTTGGTTTTAGCCATTATTTGGCCAATTAAAAACTGAAGGGACGCCTGCTTGCCTTTTTTATAATCAGCAACAGATTTTGGGTTGCCCTCAATAATTTCTTTGGCGACTGTTTCAATTTCGCTAACATCAGAAATTTGCGATAAGTCCCCCTCTCTAATAATATGGGAAGGGTCATTGCCAGTTTGAATCATTTTTAATAAAACTATCTTGGCAATTTTGCTTGAAATTTCATTTAAATAAATTTTCTTGATAAATTCAGCAAAATTTTCTGGGCTAAATTTTAAATTATTTTCCCCGCCCTCCTGGCCCAAAACATCATTTATTAAATAGTTTGCTGCGGTTTTAGCTAACTTTTTTGTTTCCGTTTCTTTTAAGTCTTTTCCTTTTTCTGTGCCAACCCACTCCCTTAATTCCGACATTGTATTTTCAAAAAACCCAGACAGCTCTTTTTTCCCAACAAAAACTTCAATGTCTCCTTCGTTTAACCCATACTCTTCTTGAAACCTTTCTCTTTTTTCGCTTGGCAGTTCGGGCAGTTCTGCTTTTATGTTTTTAATAAATTCATCGCTTAAATTTAAAGCAGGCAAATCTGGCTCAGGAAAATATCTATAGTCATGGGCTTGCTCTTTCTGCCTTTGAGAAAAAGTGATTTTTTTAGCATCGTGCCAGCCCCGAGTTTCCTGTATTACTTTTTCGCCTTTTTTTAATATCTCTGCTTGCCGGGCTATTTCATATTCAACCGAAGCCCCAGCTACAGCAATAGAATTTAAGTTTTTAATCTCCACCTTAGTGCCAAATTTTTTAGCGTTTTTCTCTGCTAACGAAATATTTACTTCACACCGCATTTCCCCTTTTTCCATATTAGCGCCTGAAACATCCAAATACCGCAAAATAAGCTGGAGCTCTTTTATAAACTCTTTTACCTCGCTGGCTGTTTCAAAATCTGGTTCTGTTACTAACTCCATTAATGGCACTCCAGAGCGGTTAAAATTAACCAAAGAATAGTCAGTTCCCTCGGGGTGCATTAAGCTGCCTGTGTCTTCTTCCATATGAATTCTGGTAATTCTTATTTTCTTTTTGCTATCAGGCAAGTCTAAATACCCCTTTTCGCTTAAAGGCGACACATACTGGCTAATTTGGTAACCCTTGGGCAAATCTGGATAAAAATAATTTTTCCTTTCAAAAAAGCTTTCTTTTTTAATTTGGCAATTCAAAGCCAAGGCGGTTTTAATTAGTTTTTTAATAGCTTCTTTATTAGCAACCGGCAGTGTTCCGGGGTGTCCCAAACACACAGGGCATACATTTTTATTTGCTTGGGTTTCGCTTGAGTCATTACAGCAAGAACAAAACATCTTGGACAAAGTGTTCAGTTCAATATGTATTTCCAATCCAATTGTAGGTTTCAGAGTCATATTACTTTTTTCTTTTTATGCTTGCCTTATATGCTTTGGCAATTTCCACGCTTGAACTTGTGCCAATAATATCTGCCCCGGCTTGAACCATCATTAAAGCGTCTTTTAGGGTTTTAATTTTTCCCGAGGCCTTTATTAAAAGCCCAGGCGCTGACTTCTTCATTATCTGCAAATGCCTAGCTTTTTCTTTTAATTCAACTCTATCTAGCGGGTCTTTTTCTGTGGCTGTTTTCACGCAAAACGCCCCTGCTTTTTTAACAATTTCACTGGCTTTTTGAATTTCCTCGTCAGTTAAATAACCCGAGCCGATAATAATTTTAGCTGGCAAGATTTTGCATATTTCTTTTAAATCAGCGGAAACCTCGTCATATCTTTCATATTTTACATCAATAACATTTATAACCGCATCAAGTTCATCAGCCCCGTCTTTTTTAGCTTGTTTGCACATTTCCATTCTTTTAAAATGGGGCGAAAGCCCCATTGGCGGGTCAATTAAAACCACTACTTTTATTTTTGTTCCTTTTAATTCTTTTTTAACCAGCCCAACCCATTGGGGATTAACGTCAACCCCGCGAAAACCATAACTTTTCGCTTCTTGGCAAGTTTTAATTATATCCTTTTCTGTGGCATTATGCTCAATGTTGGTGTGGTCGATCATCTTTATAATATTTGGCATAAAATATAATTTTTAATTATTTTAGAACGTTTTGAATAATCTTTAAAATTTTTTGATGGATAATTTCCTTAGACAATAAATTTCCTTTTTCAACACAATCAATCACTTTCATATATCTTGGATATTCTTTAGCAAACTGCGAATAAGCGCTTAGGGCATCCTTTAAATGTTGCTTGTCTTTTTCGTGAATATCCCTTTTTTCTTTGCCCAAATATGATGCAATTCTTTTTTGTTTTTCTTTGTCGCTTGTTGTGCCCGAAAGCTTCACAGAAAGCTCTGGATTTGTTTTTAATAAAATAGTTATATCTGGCCTTGGTATGCCAAAAAGCCCAAACTCCAAATTCATTGCCCATTTAAAAAACTCGCTCCTCTTTTTTTTATTTTTTATTTTTCCTCCCTGATGCCCTATATTTGAAGTGATGTATCGGTCCACAATAACCACCTTGCCCTGCATCAGCCACTCCTTTATTTTAAACCCAGCATCGTATCTATCGCAAGCATAAAAGATTGAAGACCGCAAAGCTCCCACCTCGCTGGCTGTGCCGTATTTCCCAAGCAAATAATTATCCACAAAAACAGAGGCCTTTTCTCCGTGCCGCGGAAAGTCAATTTTTTCAACTCCGTATCCTTTATCTTTTAGATAATTCAAAAGCAATTTGGTTTGAGTTGATTTCCCTGAGCCGTCAATACCTTCAAAAACAATAAGTTTTCCTTTTTTATTCATTAAAAATCTTGATTTATTGAACCATTATAACACATTTTAGCCAGCCCTATAACCCGAATTTTTTGCGGACTTCCTCGTACATATCTTTATATATATGCATAGAAACAGAAAAATGAGTATATGTGCCAGTTTCCACTCCTAATTGGTCAGCCATATACTTTTGAAGCCCTGTAAAAGCATAAGCGTTTTCTGGCCAAGCATTGTAAAGGTCGTTGGTTTTCATAACCACAAACATATGCAATTTGCCGTCCACCAATTGCGGATAAAACAGCAAAACGCAAGGAGATGAGGTGTCTTCTCTTTTTGGCCCAAATTTCATTAAATCCCGGTATTGTATCCAAGTGTGCATAACAACTGTTCTTCTGGTTGGGTCTTTCTTTAAAATGTTTATAGCTTTTTCCACTTGGTCAATCCTTGTTACTACGCATTTTCCATCAGGGGAAATCTTTTTAACCTCTTCTTGCATTTCTTCTTCGGTTTCTGTGACGCTTGGCAAAAAAGCTCTAACTGCGCAATCCGGATAGCATCGCAAACGCGAAAAATAAGTATAATCAAATGTGTTTTCTTTTTCCTTGCCAGAGCCATTTAAAAACTTGTTAGCATAAGTATCAGCTAATCCTTGAGTGGTATTGGCTTTATCGCTAATTCTTGGCATTTCAAAAGGATTTGAAACCTTTATTAACAAAGGCAGGTCCTTTGTTTCTATTTGATATTCTGGAGCTTGCACATATCTTGTGTGGCCCTCCTGTATTATTAAAATGCAGGCCTTTTCCCAGGCCTCCCCTAATGTTTTTGCCTCAACAATTCTTGTGTCGTACATAAGTTTTATCTAATCTCTAATGTTTAAAAATTTAGATTTAAAAATTATTTAAAAATTAAAAATTAAAAATTAAAAATTCTAGTCATACCAGCCAAATTTATTCTTGCTTTCAGCTGGTTTTTCTACGATTGGTTGTATTACTTCTTTTGTTATTGCTACATCTCCATCCTGCTCATAAGCAAGCTGGTTTTTAAGGCAAACTTCAGCTTTTTGCAATTCCCTTCCCAAATACATTGCATGCTCTACTGTTTGCTCAAAATCCCCCACCATTTGCATCTGCCCAATTTTATAACAAATATCCTGAGCCGAATCCCCTACCACTTTTTTGGTTGTTCTGCCATTCTGCAGATGCTCAACTACTATTTTCCTTTCTCCTGGCCTTAAGGAAACCACAAAAAATCCATTGGGGTCTTCCTTCCAGTCAAAGGGCCCTTTAGCTTCAACCTCTTCTACTTTACTAAATATAATCTTTTCTCCGTTATAAGGCCCGATGTTTTTTGCCAAGCAGGTTTCCACTGCCCCCATTACTACGCTTGAATCAATCTCGCCATTTAAATCTATTGGCTCAATTTGGGCCCTAAACCTTTCAATGATTTCAATATCCAGCCCCTTTAAATGAGGCATGTTGCCAACAGCTCCAATAATAGTTTTTTCTCCGTCAACTCCGTTTTGAATTAAAGCTGTTATGGCTTGCTCCACAAAGTGGCCTTTGGAGGGCTTTCCACAAAGAATTAAAAACCGAATATTAGGGTTGGCAACTATGTTTTGAATAATTTTTTCAATTCCAATGTTTTCAGTAACACATTTTCCGCAAATTGCCACTCTTTCCATATCTAATTTAATGCCTTCAACCGTGGCATTTGTGCAAACAGCCACAGAAGAATTTTTATTTCCAACGTAAAACCTGCCCTCAACCAATGGCCAATTTTCTAAATTATTTTCCATTGGTTTTTCTGCTTGTTCAGTTGGTTTTCGGAATTCATCGTTTATCCGGCTGGCTTGAGGTGAACTTTGCAAAGCATACTTTGGATTTTTTTTTGTTAAATAAGTTTTTTCACAAGGAGAAGACAAGGTTTCAAAAGTTAAAGCGCAGATTCTCATTCCAGAATACAAAACAACAGGCATCACCCCCATATTGCCAAGCTCCATTACAGCTTTGCCGCACCAGCCCGGGTCAAATCGGGCAGCAGTTGAGTGAACCACCACGCCCAGCCGCCCCAAAGAACTTCGGCCATCCAAACGCCCCATTAAATCATTATCAATAAAAATATCTTCCATAGTTACAGCTAAAATAAACTCACCGGGCTGTAAAACAAATGGGCTGTCATCGGCTATCACAATATCCTCCATAATGCTTTCAATCTCAAAAGGCCTTTTTAAATCAATATAAGGGTATCGTGATTGCTTGAAAACTTTAAACGAATTGCCTAATCGCAAATCCAAAGAACAAGGCCCTAATTGAATATCAAAATCTGGCGCCGGTGTTATTTTTATTTTGCCTTTATTAATATACTCTTTAATGTCTCTGTCTGATAAAATCATAAGTATAACGCAAATATGCGAATTTAATGCTAATCAACGAATATGCGAATCACCTGTTCGTATGTTCGCAATAAATTCGTAATTTTGGGATTAATGACATAAAAATTTCTTTAACGATAAAAAAGGAGGCAAAAACTACAGGTGCTAAAATTAAATTGCCAAGCAAATTATTTTTAAAAAACGGCAAAGCATTAATGTAGCAAGCAGCCAATCCCTGCAAAGTGTGGGAATACATGCCAGATAAAATCCACCAGCCAAAATTAGTATAAATGAAGAAAAAACAGGAAGCTAAAATGCCAAAAACCGGCGCTTGTAAAACTATTTTTCCAAAACCTCCCTTCTTAATAGCTATGCCTATTAAACCAATTATGCCGAAAGCGCTCCAGGTAAAAAGCAGTATGGCGCTGTTGCCGATGAATAAATCGCTCAAAAAAATAATTGCCAAAGGCGTTATAAAAGAAAAAACGCCCCCTAGATAAAATCCAGAAAGCAAAGCAAAAGAAGAAACAATTTCAAAATTAGGAATACCAATGTAATTAACAAAAAAAACCCTTCCCACAACTCCTGATAATATCAAAAGAATAACGGAAAGAATTTTTTTTGTAATCTTTTTCATAGGATAACTTTCAAGTAAAGTTATTCTATTAAAAAGCGGGCGCAATGTCAAATTTCCACTGGACTCTATCCCCTGCTTTTAAAAACTTTTTATCAGCAGCTACTTCTCCTAAAGTTTCGTTAACCCAATATTGCCAATACTTGTTGTTTTGCCCGTTTATAACACCCCCGATACTTTCCACCAAAACTCCCATTTCTGGGTAAGTTTTATAAGCTACAACAAAGTTTTCTTTTTGCCCTATTATTTGCAAAGCAGAAAAAACTGTAGACGATGCGGAGTAATCAAGTTTATACTCTTTGCTTTCCTGGCCATTGTTAATTTTGTAAGCAATGTCTTTGGCCAAAAAATCGCCAGACATAATTTGTTCTGCTATTTCTTTGCCTGGCAGCTGCGAACATTGCTGGCTTAAAAATAAACGCCTGAAACTAAAATACCCGCAGAAAAAACCACTAGAAACGTTATTGAAACAATTTTTTTAGTTGATGCCATAAAAAGAAAAACTTTTTACTTTATCTCAAGGCCAAGCCCTTTAGCTGTGCCTTCTACAATTTTAGTTGCTTGTTCAAGGTCTTTTGTATTTAAATCAGGCAGTTTTTGTTTGGCGATTTCTTTTAGCTGCCCTTTGGTTATTTTGCCAACTTTTCTTTTGTTTGGCTCCCCAGACCCCTTTTCGATGCCAACTGCTTTTTTGATAAGCTCTGAAGTAACAGGGGTTTTCAATATAAAATCAAAAGTTCTATCTTCATAAACAGTAACTTCCACAGGAATAGTAAATCCCATTTTTTCTCTTGATGCCTCATTAAATTGCTGGCAAAAGCTAGCAATATTAACCCCGTGCTGGGCTAAAGCCGGGCCAATTGGCGGGGCTGGCGTTGCTTTTCCTGCTTGGATATGTAATTTTACAATTTTTTGTATTTTTTTTGCCATAAATTTAAACCTTCTTTACTTGCAAAGAGTCCACTTCAACTGGCGTGTCCCTGCCAAAAATATTCACTAAAACTTTTAACTTTCCCCTTTGTTCATCAATTTCTGAAACCTTTCCTTCAAAATCCTTGAAAGGCCCGTCAGTTATTTTTACTAAAGAACCAACAAGAAAATCAACCTTGTATTGTGGCTCTTGTTCTGTGCTTCGCTTTTTTAAAATTTCAATCTCCTCAATAGAAACCGGAATTGGCACAGTGCCAGCCCCGATAAAGCCAGTAACCCGCGGAGTGTTGCGAGCAACATACCAAGAGTCATCAGTAACAACCATTTCAACAAAAACATATCCGGGATAAATCCGCTCTTCAATTACTTTTCTTTTCCCGGCTTTTATTTTGATTTTCTTTTCTTTTGGGACAATCACGCTAAAAATCTTATCTTCCATGCCCAAACTTTCAATTCTTTGCTTTAAATTGCGGGCCACGGCTTCTTCTTCGCCTGGATAGGTATGCAAAACATACCAATTTTTTCCTTGTTGTACTGTTTGTTTTGGCATATTAGAAATTCTTAATTGAGCCGCAGGCGAAATTTAGAAGTTCTTATACCCTGTTAAATAAAATTTGAGTACAAATTTTAATTTTAAATTTGCTAATTTAAAATTATTTAACATGGTGAACTCCGCCAACCGCTCAAGCTTCGCCTGCTGACTCGCTTTCGCGGGGCGTCATTCAAAATATAAAAGTTGCTAATAGCTTAACAAAGCCGAAATCCAAAGCACCCAAAAATATGGCCACTCCAGCTGAAATTCCTAAAACCAAAGCAGTATATTTAAAGGTTTGCTGCTTGGTTGGCCAATCAACTTTTTTCCCTTCAATAAATACTTCTTTAAAAAATATTTTTATTTTATCTATAATTGCCATTTTATTTTAAAAGCCCTCACAAGGGCTTATTAATTAAATAATATCCCTAAAACTCCAAAAAGTCAAGTTTAAATGTCCAAATTCTTTACGCTTTTGGCATGCGTTTGAATAAACTTTTTTCTTGGGGCTACCTCTTGGCCCATTAAAATATCAAACATTCTGTCCGCTTCTTTAGCGTCCTCAACCTTCACTTGTAAAAGCACCCGGTTGGCTGGGTTCATAGTTGTTTCCCAAAGCTCCTCTGGATTCATTTCTCCCAAGCCTTTATATCTTTGTACAGAAACACCAGAGATTTTTTCTTCTTCGGTTGTTTCTGCTTCGCTTTGGTCCGCCGACTCGCCCGCCAAAGCTTCAGCGTCAGCGGGAGCTTCAATAGCTTTCTTTTTACTTTCTTTAAGCTTTCCTTTTTCTTTTAAAATATCGCTGATTATTTCTTCTTTTTCTCCATCGTTATAGGCATATTCAACCCGCTTACCTGCTTTAATTTTATAGAGCGGTGGCTGGGCAATATACAAATATCCTTTTTCAATAATTTCTTTAAAGTGCCTAAAGAATAAAGTTAAAAGCAGTGTCCTAATATGCGCCCCGTCCACATCCGCATCCGACATAATTATTATTCTGTGGTATCGCAAATTTTCTAAATTAAAATCTTGGGCAATAGCTGTTCCCATAGCAATAATTAAATGCTTAATTTCTTCAGATGATAAAATCTTGTCCATTCTGGCTCTTTCCACATTTAAAATCTTGCCTCGCAAAGGCAATATTGCTTGAAATTTTCTATTGCGCGCCATTTTTGATGAACCTCCAGCTGAATCTCCTTCCACAATATATAGCTCGGATTCTGACGCTTCTTTTGAAATGCAATCAGCTAATTTCCCTGGCAGCGACAAACCATCTAAAACTCCTTTTCTCAAAACAGTAGTTCTTGCCGCTTTAGCTGCCATTCTGGCTCTTGCTGATAATAAGCAGGTGTCAACAATGGCACGCGCGTCTTGCGGATTTTTTTCTAAAAAATCAGAAAACATTTCATTGACCACCCCCTCAACCGCTGTTTTTGCTTCAGGATTTCCAAGTTTAGCTTTTGTTTGGCCTTCAAACTGAGTTTCTCTTAATTTAACTGAAACAACAGCCACCAATCCCTCTCGGACATCATTGCCAGTTAAATTTTCATCTTTTTCTTTTATAAATCCGTTTTTTCTAGCATAGTCATTTATAGTTCTTGTTAAAGCGGTTCTAAAGCCAGTTAAGTGCATTCCCCCCTCTCCTGTGTAAATATTATTGGCAAAACTTTCTTCCAAACATTCAAATTCTTTTAAATATTGCAAAGACACTTCAACAGACACTTCTTCTTTTTCACCCTTGCAATAAAAAATATTATTATGCTTTGTTTCTGCCTCCCCCACCAAATATTTTACATACGACCTCAGCCCGCCTTCAAAATAAAATTTATATTCAAAAGCAGGGTCACACCTTTCATCTTTAATGCTAATTTTAACTCCGTTGGTTAAATAGGCCTGCTGCCTTAAGTGGCCAAGAATTCTTTTTAATTCAAAAATTGATTCTTTAAAAACTTCTTTATCTGGTTCAAAAATAATAGTTGTTCCGGTTTGGCGGCAAGTGCCAGCTTTTTCTACTTTTGTTTTAACATTCCCCTGGCTATACTCTTGAGCCCATTTTATTCCCTCTCGACACACTTCAGCTCTCATATATTTGCTTAAAGCGCAAACAACAGAAACACCAACTCCGTGCAGGCCTCCTGAAACTTTGTAAGCTTCTCCGCCAAACTTGCCCCCAGCATGCAAGGTGGTCATAACCGTTTCAAGAGTTGATTTGCCAGTATCCGGGTGTTTTTCAACTGGAATGCCTCGGCCATTATCAGATATTATTACTCTATTATTTTTCATTAAAACAATGTCGATATTTGTGCAGTATCCGCCCATTGCTTCGTCCAAGGAATTGTCAAAAACCTCCCATATTAAATGGTGCAAGCCATCCGGGCCAGTAGAGCCAATATACATACCCGGCCTTCTTCTAACTGGCTCTAAACCTTTTAAAACAAAAATGTCTTTTGCGGTATAACTTGAGTTATTGTTTTTATTTTTTTCTGAAGCCATTGTGTTAGTACAAAGTTCAAAGTGCAAAGTTAAAAGTTAATTTTGAACTTTGCACTTTGAACTTTTAATTATCGCCGTATTTCCCACTCTGGATTTTTTTCAAGCTCATCAATAATCTTTTTATGCGTCTCGTCTACCTCTTTGCTATTTAAAGTTTTATTTTCATCTTGATAAATAATATGGAAAGCCAAATTTTCTTTTCCTTCGCTTATTTCAACTCCTGCGTAAACATCGAATAAATCGACATCTTTTACAATTTTGCCCCCAACTGCCTGAATAATATTTAAAACATCTGCTGTTTTAGTTCCTTTAGGCACTACAACCGCTAAATCCCGAAAAACAGATGGATGGAAAACAATTGGCTCGTATTCCGATTCTTCGTTTGCTAATTTAGCAACTTTCTCAAAATCAAGCTCAAACATAAAAACCCTTTCTTTAATGCCCAGTGTCTCTAAAAGCTTAAATGAAACCTCTCCTAAAAATCCCAATTCTTTTCCAGTTGTTTTTATTTCAGCCATGTGCGACTCTTGCCATAAGTTTGTAATTGAATTGTTTGGAGTTGCCTTAGTGTTGTCATACCAAATATCCATGATGCCCAAATCATTTAATAATTGGTCAACAACGCCCTTTAGCTCAAAAAAGCCCTCGTTGTTTTTGCCTTTTTTAGCAAAAACGCCAGCTATCATTTTTTTCTCTTTTATTTTTTGCTTTTGAAAAATACTTCCAATTTCAAACATCTTAACTTCATTAAAATTTTTTAAATTATCTTTTATATTGCCAAGAAGCCCAAAACTTAAAGAAGGCCTTAAAAATTTATTTAATGAGCTTATTGGATTTTCAATCTCAAAAAGATTTTTTTGGGGCCACTTAAAGCTATCTTTTTCTTTCTCGCCAATAAAAGAATAGTTATAGGCCTCGCAAAACCCAAGCTCTTTCATTACTTTTTTGGCGCTGTCTTGCCAAAAAAACTCATCATTTCTTTTTGGAGGAATAATTGCCACTCTTGGAAATACTGACTGGATATTCCGGTAGCCGACAATACGGCCGATTTCTTCCACTAAGTCCTCTTGCAAAGCAACGTCTATGCGCCTTGTCGGGCATTCAACTAAAATATGCTTGGGCCCTGCATCATTGCAAATAAAACCTAACGAACTCAATATTTTTACGCATTGGGCTTTTGAAATTTCAAAGCCCAATAAACGGCCAGCATATTCTGTTTCTAATTTTATTTTTTTGGGTAAAATCTTTTTTGGATAAATATCTACCTTGCCACAAGCCAATTTTCCCCCTGCCACTTTTTGTAAAAAATAAGCAATCCTATTTAAGGAAAAATCAATTAAATTAGGGTCAATACCATTTTCAAATCTCCAGCTTGCGTCTGTTTTTAATTTCAATTTTTGCGATGTTTTTCTTATTAAAATAGGGTTGAAATTGGCTGCTTCAACCACAATGTTTTTTGTATTTTTATCAATGCCTGTTTCTTCTCCCCCCTTAACGCCAGCAATGGCCACTGGCTTTCGCAAATCAGCAATTACTGATATATTTTCATCCAAAGCAAAAGATTTTTTGTCTTTATCTAATGTTTTAATATCCTCTCCTTTTCCAGCCCTTCTTATAAAAATTTGTTTGCCCAGCTTGTCAGCATCAAAAGCATGCAAGGGCTGCCCCGTTTCTAACATAATATAATTTGTGGCGTCCACAATATTATTAATTGGCAAAAGCCCAAGAGCTTTTAACCTTTCTTTTAACCACACAGGCGAATCTTTCACTTGAATATCTTTTAAATAAATGGCTCCGTATCTACAGCAATCATCTGCTTCCTCAACTTCAGCCCTGATTAAATCCCTTATTTTTAAATTTTTATCCTCTTTGGGATTGGCCAAAGGCATTTTTAACTTCAAGCCCAAAATAGCAGCAGCCTCTCTGGCAATGCCAATGTGGCTCAAGCAATCATGAGCCCTGTTTGGCAAAACAGCAATATCTAAAACCCAATCCTTTCCGCTTTTTTCAACGCTTTCCAATTCAAAGCTATGAAACATCAAAAGCTCGCCCAGCTTTTTAGCATCTGGCAGTTTTCCATCTATATATTCTTTTAGCCAATTATATAAAAACTTCATAAACGCTAATATGCGAATTTAACGCTAACCTACAAATACGCTAACATGCGAATAATTCGTAGATTAGCATATTCGCTATAATTCGCATTAGATTTGTAGATTTGCGTTATGTTAATTTTAAAATTGATTCAAGAAACGCAAGTCGTTTTGATATAATAATCTTATATCGCTAATTTTATACTTAACTATAGCTAATCTGTCTATGCCAACGCCAAAAGCAAACCCTTGCCATCCAAGGCCCGGCTTTACTGACGCATTTAGGCCTGCTGCTTTAAAAACATTAGGATGCACCATTCCAGCCCCCATTATTTCCATCCATTTTCCATCTGGCCTTTTTATATCAATTTCAAAACTTGGCTCGGTAAATGGAAAAAATCCTGGCCGCAAGCGCATTTCAATGTTTGTTTTAAAAAATCTTTTTAAAAAATCTTCAACAATAGCTTTAAAATTGCCAGCTGCAACCTCTTTATCAACCATTAACCCTTCTAATTGATAAAACTGAGCTCCGTGTTTGGCATCAGTCGCTTCGTTGCGAAAAACTCTGCCAGGGACAATAATTCTTAAAGGGGGCTGGTGGCTTTCCATATACCGAATTTGCACCGGGCTTGTTTGGGTGCGCATTAATAATTTATTGCTTTTTATTTCATTTTTTACAACTCTTGATTCTTTAAGCCAGAATGTGTCTTGCATGTCTCTAGCTGGATGGTCTTTTGGCACATTTAAAGCATCAAAATTATACCATTCAGTTTCAAGCTCTGGCCCCTGGGCTATTTCAAAACCCATTGTTTGGAAAATACCGCATGCCTCGTTCATAGCTAAAGTTAAGGGATGCAAATGCCCTCTTGGAATTTTTTTAGCAGGGCGGGTTATATCAATTTTTTCTGATTTTTGCTTTATTTCACCAGCAGCAGTTTTAATTTCTTTTTTTCTTTGTTCAAAAAATTCCTCAATTTCCTTTTTCAAAACATTGGCTTCAAGGCCAATCGCCTTTTTTTCCTCAACCGCTAAATCTTTGAAGGAATCAAAAATCTGGGCAACTTCTCCATGTTTGCCCAAATATTTTTTGAAAAAATCTTCCGCTTCTTTTAAATAGTTAATTTTTTCAATCTCCTCTTTTGCCTTATTTTTTAGTTCCTCAAAATTCATATTAAAGTTTTATTTTAGAAATTTCCTGCTCAAAAAATTCTTTCATTTGTTCTTCGCTCACTGGCTCTTTTAAAAATTCTATGTTTTCTCTTTTTAAATCCTCCCACCAAACTAATTGCTGTATAAATAACTTAATGTTAAACTCTGCCCCATATTTTTTGTCCGCAATTTTTTCAATCTCTTGTAAATTTGTATAACCATCTTTTAGAATAAAATACATATCTACATAATCTTTTAAAGTTCCCCTAAAACTTAAAGCATATGCTTTCATTGCCGCTATTTCTGATATTGATGCCATTTTAATACCCTCAAAATCAATCATGTCTAAAACAAATGGAAATTCGCAAAAAACAAAATCTATTTTTACGCCATCAACCACAACTCCAAGATGACCAGATCTATTAACAATCCTGTTTTTATTGCTATCTTTAAAAACTCTTTTGATTTTATTAAATAAATCCTTTGATAATTCTTTTTCAGAAAATAAATCAAAATCCACAGAAATTCTATGCCCCATCTGCAATGCCAAAGCTGTCCCACCAACCAAAAAAAAGTTAGGAAAAGCAGTTAATTTTTTAAAAACTTTTTGCCTCTCTAATTTTATCGCTTCTAAGTGCATATTTCATTTTCTTTATTCCTAAAAGTAAAGAAACTAACTTCAATGATTCTTTATGAAATTCGCTGGCTGGCAGATTTAAAATTATTCTTTTTAATCTTTCCTTGCCGTAATAATGAAAAATCCATCGCCAATGATTCCACAGTCCATAGTTAACAGTATTAACTATTATCCTTTCTCTATCTTTATCGGGATTAACCTTATCAAATTTATATGACCACATCAGCCACCTAAAATCCTCTGGCAGTTTTTGTTTTTTGTTAGTAGTGACTTTACTCATATATAACTATATTTTACCTCAAAACCAAAGTAAAAACAAGTTTCACCCTGTTAAATAATCTGCCAAAGGCAGATTGCCCGAAGGGCATTTAATAGGGCAGGTTTATCCACAAAAAAATAAGCCGTGGCTATGCCAGCGGCTTATTTGATAATTACTTCCCTATTTTAAATCTGTTGGGATTCAATTCCTTCCACCACAGCACTCACTCTATCTTTTGGCCAAAGCTCTAATTCGCCAAAAGTAGAAACTATGTCGATGAAACGATAAACAGCTACGACCTGCTTAAAACCCATTTCTTGCATTTTTTTAACTCCACCCTCCTGCCTATCAAGAAGAACAAGGCAAGAAGTCTCCTTGATGGAGGGATAACCGCTTTCTTTTAATTTTTCTGCGGCTTCTATAAATGTTCCACCGCTTGTAGCTACATTATCAATCAGCCAGTACTCATGCTTATTGGGTTCTGGATCACCGTTCACCCAAGTAAAATGGGCACCATGGTCTTTTTTCATCTCTTTCATGATGCGACAGCAAATTGGAATCCCATTGCGTGTTAAATAACTTTGGTAGCTCGCTAGCGAAGCTGCAATTGCAAGTTGCGTGCCTGCTGTCGGGATACCGATTAAGCACGGTTGCTTTTTGTTATATTTATTAGTCGATTGCCATAAAATAGTTGCCATTTCAAGACCAATAAAATATAAAAGTTCTGGGTTATCTGAAAAATCCTCCCTGCCTGAAAAATAAATATGGGATTCTCTTCCTGATTTCAATATAAACGGTTCATCGCTCCATCTGATAGTCCCACATTTATGCATTAATTCAACTATTCCACGACTTCTTCCTTGCAAAATACCTCCTACCATCTTTTATCCTCCAAAATTTTTAGTTGGCCAAGCCACGCCCAGCCAACCAGTTTTGTGTTACATTTTTCCATGTATTTTTCCACAAATCTTCTTCTCTCAAAAAAATCACCTCTTTTTTAAAGACCGAAAAAAGACCAAAATTTTTCTATTTAAGAAACCTTATTTTCTTTTTACTCCTTATAATCGTAAAGTCAATTGAAGCAAAGCAAAAACCGCCAAAAAGGCGGTTTTGTTGGCGGGGACGACCGGGCTCGAACCGGCAACCTTCGACGTGACAGGTCGATGATCTAACCAATTGATCTACGCCCCCATATTTATTCTGTAGTATTCTTTTGCTTTTTTAAAAATATTATTCTTACGCCTTAAGAATACATTCTCTTCTGTATTCTTATACATAAAATCAAAAAGCCGAAAACTATCATTTGTACTCATTTGCAAAGAATAATTTTCCCCTCCCTTATCTCTCTTTACATAAACACAACCTCCCTGTATTAACGCACGTTCTTTCAGTTTTTTCAATAAGTCCACAAGAAAATCTCTGCTACCAGAACTAAATTGTGTTATAAGGACGGGACTTGGCTTTTTCCTTCCTCTCTTAATATATAAACCAAATTTAACACATCCATCGCCGTCAAAATTTCCCCTAACAAAATCCGCAAAATATTGATTTGGAATAACTGGTAACTTTATATTCTTGCTCTTTCTTGGGGTCAACCCAAGCCTCAAAAGATCTTGAAACATTTCTTTACTGCCAACCTGTAAACGATATCGCTTTTTGTTATTAGAATAAATGTTTGGAAGTGATTCTGAAATAGTATGCCTTGAGCCAAACATCCTTCTTGCATTTTCTATTAACTCTTTATTTGTGATTCGAATAACCTTTGCATTAACTCTAAAATAGCAAAAAATCCCAAGTTTTTCAAGGCTAAACGCAAAATCGTGCTACAAGCACGACCTACAAAGTGGCTGTGGGAAGAGTCGAACTTCCGTCTTAGCTTTATGAGGGCTTTGCTCTGCCGTTGAGCTACACAGCCTACAAGTTAACTTATTCTTTCATTAATACCCCCTCTACCCAACCATTTATTGTTCTCCTCAATTTTGTACTCTGTCTAATTACTATTCGCAAAGTGCCAAAATAGTTTTCAGAACTTGGAAAAACTTTTTTTGATTTGGCATTTATTAAAACAGTTTTATTAAATTGTGATAAGGGAATCCCTGTTAACTGCGACCAATATTTTTCCACTGCATCAACTCTATTTCTTTGATTTTTATTTATCCTAATCGATAAAATAATTCCCTCTTTTGGAATTTGACAAATTTCTTTAAACCATTTTAACATCAACAAAATAACTTTCGGGTCAGAATTGACAAATCCCACCCTTGATTCGTTTGGCGAAGTATAGCCCTCGCTTAAATACATAGCTACGCCAGCAACAAACAAGTCTCTTTTATTTATTTTTCCTATTTCTCTTATTCCCTTTATTCTCAAAAAAATTTCTTCTTGAATTCTTGCTTGTCTTTTTATTTCTGCAGCATTTATCCTTCCTTTATAACTTCCTGCTTGCTGATTTTTAACAAGCCGTCTAATTTGTTCTTTTTTTAAAACAACATTGCGACACCATAAACTCACTGTGCCTTTTGAAACTTTTACTCTTTCTGCTATTTTCTGAATACTTTCCCCTTTTTTTCTTAATGCAAGAGCTATCTCCTTTTCTTTAATTTTTGCCATAAAACAAACGAATAGTTATATTACTATAATTATATCGTTTGTTCTAAAATAATGCAATATCATTTAGTTGCGGGGGCAGGAATTGAACCTGCGATCTTAGGGTTATGCTTACCAACTACAACTTTCGTTGCTTTCACTTTCTCAAGTGAAATTTGTGGTCTGGACTATACCTTCTCCCTCCTTCTTAAAAGAGGGGGTCCGCCGTCTAGTCTCTACACCTGCCTTCGCTAAAGCTACGGCAAGGCAATGCCTTCCTTTTGCTTTAATGAAAGATTGGCTCGGTATTGCCTGCTTTCTTTCTTTTGCGCTTTCGCAAAGAAGAAAGTTTGGGTTTCACCGAGTTTGACGGAAAATCCATTGGCTATTACTAGCTAATGAGCCCTATTTGAGCCCTATGAGATACCACTTCTCTACCCCGCGGTATTAATTTTTAAATTCTAAAACATCTTACCTAAAATTTGCGGTAAAATCAAGGTTAAAACACTTGCAAGGAAATTAAGGCCTTTTCAAATGCCCCTAAAGTGTTTTCAGCATTCTCTTTATCCAGCCTATAATCAGGGTCTTTTGCAATATCCTGGCATAAGCTTCTTGCCCTTATAACATCTTGCAAATTAGGTATTTCATCCACAGTGGCTCTTGATAATCTCTCGTCCATTGTGCCAGGCCCCAAGCCCATTCTTATTAAAATTTCATCCATTAATTTTTCAGCTTCTAATAAAGCTAATTTCCAATAAACAGGGTCGTCTTTTTCAAAATTTTGCTTTATCTTTTTCCATTGTTTTTGGGCCTTGCTTACTCCATAATCTTTAAAGTTTTTCAAAATATCCCAGGTCTCCAATTGGTCTAAATGCAAGTATCCAGTTTTTTTATAAAAATAGATAGCGCCAGCCAAACAGAAGACAGAAAAAGCAATAAACAAAATTTTAATTAAAAGGATATCGTGCTGAAGCTTATCAGAAACCAAAAATCCAAAAGTTTCTTGGAATTTATTTACTATATCAACAGCCAAAGTGGTAACTGAACTTGGTTCTGTTGATGATGATGTTATTGGTTGGAGATTTATTATTGTTGAAGTTGGGTCCATATGGGCTGGCTGTGGCCATCTTTATTTTAAAGCTTTTCTATTAACTTTGCCAGCTGTAAGATATCCAAATCTGAGAAGTGCTTGCCAATTATCTGCAAGCCAATCGGCAGGTTGCCATCAAAGCCTGCTGGCATTGATAAGGCCGGCACGCCAGCCAAATTAACAGGCACTGTATAAATATCAGAAAGATACATTTTTAAGGGGTCGTCAATTTTTTCCGCAATATTAAAAGCAGGAAAAGGCGAAGTGGGCGTTAAAATAAAATCTACTTTTTCAAACGCCTTGCTAAAGTCCTGTTTTATTAAGGCCTGTACTTTTTTTGCCTTTAAATAATAAGCATCGTAATATCCAGAGGACAAAGCAAAGGTGCCAAGCATTATTCTTCTTTTAACTTCATCGCCAAATCCCTTGCCCCTTGTTTTTAAATAGGTATCAATTAAATTTTCCCCTACTTCAGAAAGTCCGTATCTCACACCATCAAACCTTGCCAAATTAGCGCTGGCTTCGCAAGTAGCAAGAATATAATAACAAGCCAATGCATAAGAAGCCGATGGCAAAGAAATATCAATAATTTGAGCCCCAGCAAATTCTAATTTTTTAACCACTCCTTCAATAATTTCTTTTGTTTTAACTTCCAACCCTTCCCCAAAAAATTCCTTAGGAATTCCGATTTTCAAATCTTGAAACTTGAAACTTGAAACTTGAAACTTATTTTTTATATCAACGCTCGTTGCGTCTTTTGAATCAATCCCGATTATTGCTTTAAAAACTTCCTCGCAATCTTCAACATTTTTAGCAAATGGCCCAATTTGGTCCAAAGACGAAGCAAAAGCAATTAGGCCATATCTTGAAACAGCGCCGTAAGTTGGTTTGAACCCAACAACTCCGCAAAAACTAGCTGGCTGCCGTATTGACCCGCCTGTATCAGAGCCCAATGAAAAAACCGCTTCACCCGAGGCCACACAAGCCGCCGAGCCCCCAGAAGAACCTCCTGGAACTCTTTTTAAATCAAATGGGTTTTTGGTAGTTTTAAAGGCCGAGTGCTCTGTGGAAGAACCCATAGCAAACTCGTCCATATTGGTTTTACCCAAAATAATAGCCCCTTGTTTTTTTAATTTTTCAACGCAAGTAGCGTTATAAACCGCTTTATAATTGTCCAAAATCTTAGAACCAGAAGTGCAACGAAGTCCTGAAACCATGATAGCGTCTTTGATAGCGCAAGGCACGCCAGCCAAGCTTCCCACTTCTTCGCCTCGCATTATTTTCTCATCAATTATTTTTGCTTGCTCCTTTGCGCCTTTTTCGTCAATCTGCAAAAATGCGTCTATATCTTTTTCTTTCTGCTCAATTTGTGATAAATAAAAACCGCACAACTCTACGGCTGAAAATTCTTTTTTCAAAAGCCCCTCTCTTATTTTTTTAATTGTTAATTTCGTAAAATCCATTAAGTTAAAATTTCCTTTACTTTTATGTGATTGCCTTCGCGAGTTGGTGATTGAACCAGCATTTCTTCAATTGTTTCTTTTGTTTGAAGAATTGGCGTGTCTTCCCTTAAAACGTTTTCTGAAATAATTTTTTCTTTTCCTAATTCAATCCCAGAAATATCTACCTTATTGAGCTGGTCAATATAATCCAAAATGCCAGCCAAGTCCTTCTGCATTTTTTCAACCTCGTTATCAGTTAGTTCCAGGCGAGCTAACTTTGCAATATTGATTACTTCTTCTTTGCTTAACATAAATTATAACGCAAATCTACAAATCTAATGCGAATTATAGCGAATATGCTAATCTACAAATTATTCGCATATTAGCGTTGTGTTTTAAGATAAGTTTTGATTGATATGGGCTTGAGCGAGCGCTTCCCTGTAAGAATCGAGGTCTTCTAAAACAATTCCCCCGCCCCTAACAACCGCTGTCATTGGGTCTTCAATAATTTTAACCTGCATTTTTGTTGCTTGGTTAATTAAAGTATCAATCCCTCGCAACAAGGCCCCCCCTCCAACCAAATAAATTCCGCTTGTCATAACATCAGACAAAATTTCAGGAGGGGTAGCTTCTATAATAAGCTTGATAGAATCTATCATTTGCTTTAAAGATTTTTCCATGGCTTGTCTAATATCATCTGATGAAACAATAATTTCTTCAGGCAACCCTGTAACTAAATTTCTGCCCCGCAAAGCCGCTACCTTTTTTTCTTTACCAGGCACCGCTTCCCCAATAGCAATTTTAATTTCTTCAGCCGTTCTCTCTCCAATTAAAAGCTTAAACTTTTGTTGAATATATTGAATAATATCTTCAGTTAACTTATCCCCTGCCACTTTCAAACTTTCTGAAATAACAATGCCTCCCAAAGATAAAATTGCAATATCAGTTGTGCCACCGCCAATATCAATTATAAAATTCCCTCTGGCTTCCTGAATTGGCAATCTTGCCCCAATGGCTGCTGCAATTGGCTGCTCAATTAAAAAAACTTCACGAGCCCCAGCTGACTTAGCAGCATCTTCAACCGCTTTTTTTTCTACCTCAGTTATCCTTGAGGGAATACCAATAATAACCCTTGCCCAAGAAAACGGCACGTATTTTTTTTGAAAAACATTTTCCAAAAAATATCTTAACATTTGTTCTGTTACTTCAAAATCAGAAACCACTCCGCGAACTAAGGGCCTAATAGCTTGTATGTGGCTTGGCGTTCTGCCCACCATTTTTTTGGCTTCATTGCCCACAGCCAAAATTTGGCCAGTTTTACTGTTAACAGCCACCACTGATGGCTCATTAATAACAATGCCTTTATTTTTTACATAAACTAAAGAATTGGCAGTGCCCAAATCAATAGCAATATCTTCACTAAAATATCTTGATAATCTTTTAAACATAATTTTCAACATTTTCAACTATCTCTGTTTTTTCACTATTCCTCTCTTTCAATTCTATTCCGCCTTTTTCAATTGTTTTCTGGCTGACAACTACTCGCAATGGAATGCCAATTAGGTCAGCATCAGCAAATTTTTCACCAGCGGATTTTTTATTCCTATCGTCATATAATACCCCAATCCCTCTTTTTTGCAAATCATCATAAACATTATCGGCTTTTTCTAAAATTTCTTTATCCTGTTCTTGTTTGCCGCTTAAAATTGGCAATAAATGGCAAGCAAAAGGGGCAACAGACTTTGGCCAAATAATACCTTTATTATCGTTGCTTGCTTCAATAATTGTTCCCATAAGGCGAGAAATTCCAAGGCCATAACACCCCATAATAACAGGCGCTTTTACGCCATTTTTATCAGTGAAAAAAGCTCCTAATGGCTCTGAATATTTTGTGCCTAAAGAAAATATATTGCCTGCTTCAATTGACTTGGCTTTTTGCAATTCCTTGTTGCAAGCCGGGCATTTATTTGTTTTCTTGTCAAAAATTTCCTCGTTTTGGCTAAACCCGCCACAATCGCAGTAATAAATTGTGTCTTCTCCGGCATCAGAAATTACCTGAAACTCATGGGAAAATTCTTTAGAAAAATCCCCGCCTGAAGCCTCTGTAATAATAGTCTTTAATCCGCATCTTTCAAACACTTTTAAATAAGCTCCTTTGGCTTTTTCGTAAAAATTCTTAAAGTCATCTGTTGAGGCGTGAAAACTATAGAGGTCTTTCATTAAAAACTCGCGGCCGCGCAACAAGCCAGATTTCGCCCTGGCTTCTTTTCTAAATTTTGTTTGGATTTGAAAAACAGAAAAAGGCAAATCCTCAAACGATTCCACATGATTTTTAATAATATCAGTTAACATTTCCTCATGCGTTGGGCCAAGGCCAACTTCCATTTGGTCATCTTTTATTTTATACATTACTTCCTTGCCAATGCCTTTATCCCACCTATCTGTTTTCTGCCATAAAATTTTGGGCTGTAAAATAGCCATATTAACTTCTTGCCCTCCAATGGCTTGCATCTCTTCCCTCACAATATTTTCAATTTTGTTCAACACCATTAAGCCCATTGGCAAAAAAGAATAAACCCCGGCCATTTCTTTATAAATAAATCCACCTCTCTGTAATAAAATAGCATTTACGCTTTTTTCGTCTTTAGGATTTTCCTTTTGCGTTTTAGTAAAAATTTGTGATTGTTTCATAGATATTGACATATGGTCATTTAAAATGCTACTATAGAATTACTAAACGTGGAGCGGATATTTCGTATGTCCGCTCTATTTTTTTGGCTCAAATCTTATAAACTTCTCAAGCCGGGTGAAATCTCTAAAATTACTGCCAGCGAATTTTTTCATCTCTTTGGCTGTTCTTGGCCCCCGAGCCAAGATAATAATTTCTTTTCCTTGGCTTTTCAAATATTTTAAAACTGGCAAGAAATCTCCATCGCCAGACAAGATAATAGCTCTATCGAAATTTTCTTTTTCTTTCATCAAATGAAAGGCCATATCAACATCGCAATTTGCCTTTCTTTTTGTAGTCCCATCATCTTGGTCGTATAGCTTTACTGGCTTTAAATAAAGCGCATAGCCAAATTCCTCGAGCTTTAAGTAAAACCGTACTCTTTGAATGTGCCGATTCAATAATAAAAGCATTGCTTCGTTCATTATGCTCCCCTTTTCTTTTATTATCTGGACTAAATATTTTTCTAAACTCTTAATAGGAACTGTTTCGCTTTCAAGATAATTAAA
>Ga0265296_1001695_pt1 | contig 24441 bp, 24 predicted proteins | sample MunlanPumphouse1_FD_189073 | JGI IMG/M metagenome (GOLD analysis project Ga0265296, IMG submission 189073) | Groundwater microbial communities from a municipal landfill in Southern Ontario, Canada - Pumphouse #1 | ecosystem: Environmental > Aquatic > Deep subsurface > Groundwater | place... | reverse complement strand
GGATCAGCGGCACCTCCTTGGCCATCTTGTCATAGGCTTCGGCGGTGAACAGGCCGACGAAACGGGTCTCGCCCGAGGCCTTGCCGTCCGCGCCGTAACGCTTGACCCCGACATAGTCCATGTAGGCGCGGCGATGGACGCGGCTGCGGATATTGGCCTTGGCCACCGTCACCGGCTCGCTGAGGTCCAGCTGACGCTGCATGGCGGCGGTCAGGACGGCCGGTTCCGAGGCGCGACGCAGGACCCGGCGCTCCGGGTCGCCCAGAACGCCGAGACCCTGATCCGAGACTTCCAGCGGGGCCTCGGCGGCATAGCCGCCGTCGGCCTTGCGCGGATAGGCGTAGTCGCGGGCGCCCAGGAAGACGAAGTGGTCGCTCTTGGCCCAGCGCAGGAAGGCGATGTTTTCTTCCAGCACGGCGGGATCGACGGCGGCGGGCGGCGCGGTTTCCAGGTGCTCGACGGCGTCGCGCATCGCCTGGACCATGGCGGCGTGGTCGCCGACGGCGGCGCGCACGTCGGCCATGGCCTGGGCCAGGCCTTCGCCCAGAACGTCGCGACGTTCCTGGGGCAGGGGATCGACGACGACGATGATCAGCGAGTCGCGACGCCCGGCCTCGATCTCGGCCACCGGGTGGAACAGGGCGCGGACGGTGACGCCCGCGTCGGCCAGTTCGCCCAGGACGCTGTCGACCAGGAAGGGAGCGTCGTCCTGAAGGATCAGGACGCTGTCGTAGCCGGTCGGCGCGCCGTCAGCCCCGACCAGGGCGCCGACGGTGACGCGAGCCGGTTCGCCGGCCTGACGCGTCTTGGCTGAACGCCACACCTGGGCCAGCAGGGCCGCCAGGTCGTCGCCGCCGAGTTCGGGGGTCTCATCGGCGGCGTAGTCGTCGAAGGCCTGGGCCAGGAAGGACTTTTCGGCAGCGCCCGGCGGGCCGTCGACAATGCGCGCATAGGCCGCCTCCAGCGCCTCCAGGGTGGCTGGCGTGGTGGAAACGGTGCGCGAAGCGGCGGACATGGTGAAGTCTCGGACAGCACGGCCAGAGGCCGCAGGGGTTTGACCGGCGCACCTTAGCGCGGCTGGCGAAACTGGCTAGGCCGCGAGAGGCGACTAAGACCCTGAATTCCTGTGTGCAGCGCACCATGTTGCGCCCGAGGCCCACTGATGAGTGTTTCCTCCTCAACAAGGCCACATTGGCGACAACAACCGCCCCAATTCCGCCCCGAACCGGACGTCCGCGCCGGCTGAATCAGGCCCTAGAACGAACAAGGCCGTCGAACGTAAACGCTCGACGGCCTGCTCGGGTCCGGCGCAGGAGGGGGAGGGAGCGCCGGTCCTCTGGACTTCGCGGCCGGAGGGGGGAGGGAGGCCGCGTCGTCTGATTGGACAGATAGTCGGCAGATATGGCGGATCAAGGGCAGGATCAGCCTTGATTCCGATCTTTTTCGTGCGGCGTCTTGCCGCGGCTCCACAGACGCTTGAACCAACCGCCCCCCTCGTCCTTTCGCGCTTCAGGCTTGCGCGCGGCGTAGGGCTCGCCGTCCCCGGACAGCAGGACCGCCATCCAGCGCGAGCCCTTGAACTCGGCCAGGATGGCCATGGCCATGACCGCCAGCGGCGTCGACAGGAACATACCCGGCACGCCCCACATCTTGCCCCACAGGGCCAGGGCCAGCAGGACCACCACGGGATCGATGTTCTGATTGTCGCCCTGCATGCGCGGCTGAACCAGGTTGCCGACCACAAACAGAAGGGTCTGCAAACCGATCAGGAGGATCAGAGCGGGCCAGTAGCTCTCGAACTGAACCAGGGCGAACAGGGGCGGAGCCAGGCCGGCGATGGCCCCGCCCAGCACCGGAATGAAGCCGACGATGAAGATGACAAAGGTCCAGAACTCGGCGTTCTGAAGTCCTACCGCCCGCATCATGGCCCAGGCCACGGCGCAGATCATGACGCCGGTGACGGCCTGGACCCACAGATAGCCCTCGACCCCGCCGCGCACACGGTTGAACACCTCCAGCGCCTCGTTGCGTGCGCCCCGGTCGGGGAACATGGCGACGATCTTCTTCCTGAAGCCCGCCTGAGAGGCCAACAGGAAGCCCAGATAGACCATGACGAAGAAGGCGCCCGAGGCGACCCCTTGCGCCTGCATCGCCGCCTGGGTCAGCCAGCCGCGCACGTCGATGCCGGCGATCAGATCCTGAAGGGTCGGGGGCTCCTTGACCCCGACGAGGCCGCTGACGTCGGCGATGATATGGTCCAAGCGCGGACCGATGCCGGCTGAGGCGCCCGAGGCGTCGGTGAAGAAGCCCGCCGCCCCATCGACGATGATCCAGATCGACAGCAGGAAGCCGATCACCACCACGATCAGGGCCGCCGCCCCGGCGAAGCGCGACGGCACCGGGGTGCGCTGCTCGATGGCCCGCTTCATCCCGTCGATCATGATCATCAGGAAGATGGCCATGGCCAGCGGGGTCAGGATGTCCCGCAGCCAATAGAGCGCCGCCCCGCCCGCCACGACGGCGATCAGGACCAGGGCGTTGCGCGCGACCGAGGAGGTCGGAACCGTAATGGGCAGTTTCATGAGCGGGACTGTCGGCGGCGGCGGGGAGAGCGTCAATCGCTGTAAAGCCTCGCGGTTCCGCCTTGCAGCCCCCGTCGTGTCAGATAACCATGGGCCGGAAGCCGGAGACCGCCCGAATGACCGACAATCCCGCCGCCCTTTTTCTCGGCCAGTCCTTCGAGGGCGCCGCTGAAAACCTGCTGTTCAAGCGCGCCAACCGGCACGGGGTGGTGGCGGGCGCCACCGGCACGGGCAAGACGGTGACGCTGCAGATCATGGCCCAGGGCTTTTCCGACGCCGGCGTCCCGGTCTTCTGCGCCGACGTGAAGGGCGACCTGTCAGGCATCAGCCAGGCCGGCGATACCGCCCGGTTCGCCGAGCGCGCCGGCCAGATGGGGCTGAGCCTGACCGGCAAGGCCGCGCCTGTCGTCTTCTGGGACCTGTACGGCCAGAAGGGCCACCCGATCCGCGCCACCGTGTCCGACGTCGGCCCGACCCTGCTGGCCCGGATGCTGGAGCTGAACGACGTGCAGGAAGGGGTCCTGACCGTCGCCTTCCACGTCGCCGACAAGGAGGGCCTGCTGCTGCTGGACCTAGAGGACCTGCGCGCCCTGCTGGCCTATGTCGGCGAGAACGCCCAGACCATCGGCCGCGAGGTCGGCAATGTCTCGCCCACCTCCATCGCCGCCATCCAGCGCGCCCTGCTGCAACTGGAGCAACAGGGGGGCAAGGCCTTCTTCGGCGAGCCGGCCCTGCGGCTGGAGGACATGATGCGCACCTCGCTGGACGGGCGGGGTCAGGTCAATGTGCTGGATTCCACCCGGCTGATGAACAGCCCGCGCCTGTACGCCGCCTTCCTGCTGTGGCTGCTGTCGGAGCTGTTCGAGCAGCTGCCCGAGATCGGCGACCCGGAGAAGCCGCGCCTGGTCTTCTTCTTCGACGAGGCCCACCTGCTGTTCAACGACGCGCCCAAGGGCCTCCTGGAAAAGGTGGAGCAGGTGGTGCGCCTGATCCGCTCCAAGGGCGTCGGGGTCTATTTCGTCACCCAGAACCCGGCCGACATCCCGGACACCGTCCTGGCCCAGCTGGGCAACCGGGTGCAGCACGCCCTGCGCGCCTATACCCCCGCCGAACAGAAAGGCCTGCGCGCCGCGGCCCAGAGCTTCCGCACCAATCTCGCCTTCGACACCGCCGAGGCCATTCAGGGGCTGGGGGTAGGCGAGGCCCTGGTCTCGACGCTCGATGAGAAGGGCGCCCCGACCGTGGTGGCCCAGACGAAAATCCGTCCGCCGGACTCGCGCCTCGGCCCGGCCACCGACGCCGAACGCGCCGCCGTCATGGCCGCCAGCCCGGTGCGCGGGACCTATGACACGGCGATCAACCGCGAGTCCGCCGAGGAGGTCCTGAAGGCCCGCCGCGCCCAAGCCGACCGCATCGAGGCTGAAACCGCCAGCGCCGCCGCCGAGGCCAAGGCCGCCGAAAAGGCCGCCCGTTCGGCGCCCGCGCCGACCCGCGAACGCGCTGCGCCGCGCCCCCGCGCCTCATCCCGACAGACCCCGATGGAGGCCCTGACCAAGTCCGTCCTGCGCACCGCCGGCACAACCATCACGCGCGAACTGCTGCGCGGCGTACTGGGCAGCCTGAAGCGGCGGTAGGGGCGGGTCCGCGGCTGACAGGATGCGGCCAGCGCTCGATCCGCCGACCTCCGTCACCCCGGACGGCCCGAAGGGACGATCCGGGGCCCAGGCGCGGAAACCCATGGCGAGGGCGGAGAAGTCCTGACCGCCTGGGTTCCGGGTTCGCTGCGCGCCCCGAAATGACGGCTAAGCGTGGAAAGCGGACCTCCCATTATGGCCCGGTGTAGGAAAACCTGCGGTCGATACACACGACCGTGCCGTCGATGATGTAAGCAGTATAGCTCGGCATAAACCCGTCGCGTTGGAGCGGGTAGATGATGACCACGGCTTCGGTTGCTGGCTGACAGATTGATCGAGGCAGTGGGGTTGGTGCCTTAAGCGCCTCGCCGGGGCCTCTATGATCCGAAATTGCTCCGGTACGGGTAACGTAAGCACTCAGTTCGGCCACCGAAGTCGGCAAGCTGAGTGCTTCGCTTCCGGGTTCGGCAAAAAATGAACCCGGCGCCGCAACGGCCTTTCCCCATTGTTGGTCAGCAGATTGCTCAGCGCCCGTGCATGCGCAAAGCGCCATCAGGCCGTAAGGCGACAACCACTTCAGCAATCTCGACACATGCGCCTCTGCTCAGCTTCGCGTGGAGTATCTGAGCCGACGCGGTCGATGTTCGCAATGGGTCGAAAACAGCCCCTGACCGCCCCGCCTCACCCCCTCGGGATCAACCGCCACATCCTGAGCGGATGGCGCACCGCCCCCGCTTCCTGACCCGCCGCATCGCCACGGCCGATGTAGAGGTCGGCGCGGACGGGGCCGCGGATGGCCGAGCCGGTGTCGAGCGCCATGACCAGGCCGCGATAGCTGGCCCTGGCCCCGATGAGATTGCCGCCGTCGGCCTCGATCCAGACGGCGTCGCCATAGGTCCAGCGCGACGGGTCCACGGCCACGGACCGCCGGGCGGGCAGGGGGACGCCGGCGGCGCCGGTGGCCTCATTGCCGTCGTCGGGACTGACGGTAAAGAAGATGTAGCGCGGGTTCAGGGCCATGACCGCGCGCGCCTCGGCCCCGCGATGGGCCGAGAGCCAACCGCGAATGGCGTCGCCCGAGGTTCCATTGGTCGGCAGCAGCCCGCGCTCGGCCATGGGGCGGGCGATGCCGACGAACTTGGCGCCGTTGTCAGCGGCGTAGGCCGCGCGCAGACGGGCGCCGTCCGGGAAGGTCAGCGTCCCCGAACCCTGGATCTGCAGGAAGAAGAGGTCCTCGGCCCGCATCCAGGCCAGGGCGGTCGACTGGGCCGATCCGGCCTCAATGGCGCTGCGGTCGCCCACCTCCGACAGATTGGCCGGACGGCTGAGCACCGGGGCGTCGAACTCGTCGTCGGGGGTGCGGCGGGCCGAATACTCCGGGGCGAAATAGGCGGTTAACAGGCCGGCGCGGCCGTCGTCGGTGCGCGCCTCCGTGGCGACGAAGCTGGCTTCGAGAAAGGCGCGGGCCTCGCTGGGCGACAGGCGCGAAGACGACAGGGCGCGGGCGCGCAGACAGACAGCGTCGGCCCCGCCGCGTCGGGCCGGGGCGCAGCCGGCGACATATGCGCGAAACGCCGCCAGATGGTCTTCCTCGGCCCAGCCGGGCAGGGCGCTCAGGCTCAAACCCTCGACCGGGGTCGGCGGCGACACCGACCCTGGTCCGGCTCCCGTCGGGCCCGGCGGCGTCACCCGAGGGGTCGAGGCGCAGGCCGCCGCAAAGAGCAGCAGCGACAGGACGCCGAGTTTCGTCAGGCCCGACCGGGTCACGCCTGGCCGTACGAACGGCGAGACAGACGCCACGGCGGGGACGCGCATCAGGCGCTGGCCGGCTCGACTCGGGCCAGGGCCCAGTTGGGATCGGCGGCGCCGAGGGTGCGCTCGAAGGTCCACAGTTCGGCGGTGCGGCGCTCCTCGATCATGGCCTCGCCCTCGGCGGGGGTCACGGTGCTGCGCATCTCGGCCAGGAAGCGGACCTTGGCGACAGCGCGGTCGTCCTTGACCGTGGCCAGCTCCAGGTCGGCGCGGGGCGTGTGCAGGAACTCGGCCTGTTCACGCTCGCCGCGCGCTTCGCGTGCGGCGATGCCGGCCTCGAACGAGGTCATGACCGAAGGCGTCAGCAGGGGACGCAGGGCTTCACGGTCGCCCGAGGCGTAGCCGCGCACGATGGTCTCATAGGCCTGACGCGCGCCTTCCAGGAAGCGGGCGGGATCAAAGGCGGGATCGCGGGCCTTCAGACCCGCAACCGCGGCGGCCGTGGCGGCGTCCACGCCCGGCGTCAGGGCAGCCGGGGCTGGACCGCCCTGGGGCGCGGCCTGGGGCAGGCGGGCGTCTTCCTGAGGCTGGCGCCCCACCTTCTTGCCCAGCACGTTGTAGAGCATGAACAGCAGCACCGCAGCGACGATGGCGAACATGACGATCTGGAATTGCACGGGCACGGGCTTCACCTGATTGGCGCGCGCCCAAGGGGGATTTTGCGGGCGCACATCTGTTATGGTGAGGATTAGGGGGCGATCCCGCCGGGCGCAAGGCAAGGGGGGCTCAGAACGCCGGTCTCGCCGTTGCGGCCAATAGCCTCGCCGTGGTAGTCGCGGACCCCTCATGCCGGGCCCGGAGCGGTCCGACGTCCCTCGCTTCAGACTGACGGCTTATATTTTCATGACCGACGCCACCGCCCCTGCCGACACCGCCGCCAACGGCCAGACCGAGCCGATGCAAGGCCAGCCCGCCGGTCCCGGTTTCCGCATCATGGCGCAGTACGTCCGCGACCTGTCCTTCGAAAACCCGCGCGCGCCGGAAAGCCTGCGCATCGAAGGCAAGCCCGCCATCGACATGGGCGTGGAAATGAACGCCTCGGGTCGCCCCGACGGCCTGTTCGAAGTCGACCTGAAGCTGTCGGTCAAGGCGACCGGCGACGACAAGACCGCAGTGTTTCACGTGGAACTCGTCTATGGCGGCCTGTTCGCGCTGAGCGGCGTCTCGCCTCAGGACATCGAGCCCCTGCTGCTGATCGAGTGCCCGCGCTACCTCTTCCCCTTCGCGCGCCAGATCATCGCCCAGGCCACCTCGGACGGCGGCTTCTACCCGCCCTTCATGGTCGACCCGATCGACTTCGCCGCCATCTACGTCGCCCGCCAGCAGCAGATCGCCAGCGGCCCGGCCGAAACCGGCCAAGCATAGTTCAAGGAAGGCCGCTAACGCGAGGCGCGCGGCGCCTCGCTGCTTGAGCGGAAGGTTCGGGGGCGTCCCTTGGGGGCGTCCCCTTTTCTATGTCTATAAGGGAGCGCGAGCCGCTGTGCTGAAGGTCATCGCCGAGGACTTCATCAAGCCCGAATACGTCGATACGGTCATGCCGCTCTATCGCGAACTGGTGCGTCTGACGCGCGAGGAGCCGCTATGCGTCGCCTATGATCTGTTCATGGATCAGCGCCAGCCCGGCCACTTCATCTTCATCGAGGAATGGCCTGATCAGGCAGCCCTGGACGCCCACTGCACCAGCGAGCATTTCCGCCGCCTGGTCCCCCAGATCGACGCCTTTCAGGACAAGCCCGGGACCTACATCCTGATGGACCCCGCGCTTTAGGCCGCCGCCTCGTCCTTGGCTTCGACCTCGACGGTCACGCCGTAGCCGGCCCACAGGCTGTAGTCCTTCAGCGCCGATTTCAGGAAGGCCAGATGCGCCGCCTGTTCGGCCTCGGTCGAGCGGAAGGGCAGGGGATGGGGCCGCGCCCCGTGACTGACCGACGCCGCCGCCGCCACGGCTTGCGGGCTGCGAACCGATGTCAGGTCCAGCGCCCGTTCCTTGCCGCCGCGCAGCTCCAGATAGACCTCGGCCAGCAGGCGGGAGTCGATCAGGGCGCCGTGCAGGGTGCGGTCGACCAGCGAGATCTTGAAGCGCTTGCACAAGGCGTCCAGCGAGTTGGGCATGCCCGGAAACCGCTTCTGCGCCAGCTGAAGCGTGTCGATCCACCGCTCCTGCGGCGGCGGCTTCTGGCCGATGCGGCTGTACTCGAAGTCGATGAAGTTGCGGTCGAAGTTGGCGTTGTGCGCGATCAGGGGCGCGTCGCCGACGAACTCCAGCAGGTCGGCGGCGATCTCGTGGAACTTCGGCGCGTTCTTGACGTGGTCGTCGGTGATGCCGTGGACCCGGATCGCGTCCGGGGGGATCAGCCGCTCGGGATTGACCAGGCGGTGGAAGGTCCGCCCCGTCGGCAGCAGATCATAGATCTCAATGCAGCCGACCTCGATCAGACGGTCGCCCGTCTTGGGATCGAAGCCAGTGGTTTCAGTATCGAGGACGATTTCGCGGGCCATGTCCCTTAATGGGGTAAGCCGCGCCCGGACGAAAGAGCCGGCTCAGCCCCGACGCGGCGGCGTCCACGACGGATCAAGGACTGTCCCCACGATTTCGCGCACCTGATCGCGCGCAGCGTCCAGTCCGCGCCCTGTATCGACCAGAAAGTCGGCGCGGCGGCGTTTCTCGGCGTCGGGCGTCTGGCGGGCCAGGATGGCCTCGAAGCGGTCGCGGGTCATGCCGGGGCGGGCCAGAACGCGGGCGGCCTGAACCTCGGGATCGGCGGTGACGACCACCACGGCGTCCACGAAGGCGTCGCCGCCGGTCTCGAACAGCAGGGGGATGTCGAGAACCGCCAACCGCACGCCCCTGGCCCGCGCCGCTGCCAGATCATCGGCCCGGTCCTGGGCTGCCAGAGGATGGACGATGGCCTCAAGCCGCTTGAACGCGTCTTCGTCGCGGCCCAGGCGCTCAGCCAGGCGGGTGCGGTCCACGGCGCCGTCCACGACCACGCCGGGGAAGGCCGCGCCCAGAGGTTCGACCGCCGCCCCGCCGCGCGTATAGAGGCGATGTACGGCGGCGTCGGCGTCCCAGACCAGAGCGCCTTCGTCGGCGAACATCCGCGATGTCGTCGACTTGCCCATGCCGATCGAGCCGGTCAGGCCGAGGAGGATCACGCCTCCTCTCCCAGATGGGCCAACAGGAGGGCGCGCAGGTCCAGCGGCGGGGGCGGACGATGGAACAGCGCGGTAAACGAAGGCGCCGCCTGACCGATCAGCATGGCTAGGCCGTCCACGGTCGTCAGGCCGCGCGCCCGGGCCGCCGCCAGGAAGGGGGTGACAACGGGCTTGTAGGTCATGTCCATGACCACAGCGCCCGGTTTCAGAACCGACAGGTCGATGGCGGGCTGAACGCTCAGGGCGTTGATGACCAGATCGGCCTCGGCCAGATCAGCCGCCACGGCGACGCGGACCGAGGGACCGAGATCGGCGGCGAGGGCCTCGGCCCGGTCCTGCGAACGGTTGAGGATGCCGATGCTCGCCCCCGCCTCGATCAGGGCGCCCGCGCACGCCCGCGCCGCACCGCCGGCGCCCAACATGACCACGACGGCGCCCTTCAGCGCCAGGTCCGGCGCCTGTTCTGACAGGGCGTAGAGAACCCCTGGGCCGTCGGAACTGTCAGCGCGCACGCGGCCGTTGTCGAACACCAGGATATTGGCCGAACCCGTCGCCTGGGCGGCCTTGCTGGCTTCATCCGCCAGGGCGAAGGCCTGTTCTTTGAAGGGGGCGGTGACGTTCAGACCCTGAACCAGTCCGGCGCGGCCCGCAGCGACCAGAATATCGAACCCGGCGGCGTCCTTCGGCGCGAAGGGCATATAGGCCCCGTCGATATTCCCGGCCTCCAGCCAGGCGTTGTGAATGACCGGGCTGAGCGAATGGGCCACCGGCTGACCGGCGATCCCGGCCAGCAGGGCGCCGCCCGTGATGCGGTTGGTGCGAAAAGGGGAGGGGCTCACGAGACGATCACCCCGGCCCGGCGCAGTTCGGCCAGCACCGGCCACAGCGGCAGGCCAAGGACGGTGAAATAGTCGCCCTCGACCGCCTCGAACAGTTGCGACCCCAGGCCTTCCAGTCTGTAGGAGCCGACGCAGGCCAGCAGGGCCTCGCCCTCCGCCGCCAGATAGGCGTCGAGGAAGGCGTCGGAGAAGTCGCGCATCCTCATCTCGACCGTATCGACGCCGGACCAGACCACCTGGCCGTTGCGGGCCAGGGCCGCGCCGGAATGCAGCTGATGCGTCCGGCCACGCATGGCGACCAGGCGTTCGCGCGCGGCCGCCAGCGTCGGGGCCTTGGAGACCAGGCCGCCGTCGAAGGCCAAGGTCTGATCGGCACCCAGGACCCAAGCCTCGGCGTCGTGGCGCGACACGGCCAGGGCCTTGGCCCGCGCCAACTCGACCGCCAGTTCGATCGGATCGACGCCCGGCGTCTTCAATGCGTCCTCGTCCACATCGGCGACGTGAACGGTAAAGGGCACGCCCGCCTCGGTCAGGACGGCGTGCCGCGCCGCGCTCTTGGAGGCCAGGATCAGGCGTTCGCCGTCGGTCGTCGTCACGAGGGGGCTCCGGGGATGTCCTGACGGCGGCTGCGCCGCTCGCTCAAAAGGTTGATGATGGCGGCGGCCGTCTCCTCGACCGAGCGGCGGGTCACGTCGATGGTCGGCCAGCCGCGCCGTTCGAAGGCGCGACGCGCCTTGACCGTCTCGTCGCGGACCGCGTCGTGATCGACATAGTCCGAGGCCCGCGCGGCGTTCAGACCCTCCAGCCGGTTGCGACGGATCTGCACCAGACGATCCGGCGCCACCGTCAGGCCCACGACCAGGGGATGCTTCAACTGGGTCAGCCGCTCCCCGTCTTCCTGACCCGGCACCAGGGGGACATTGGCGGCGCGGATGCCGCGGTTGGCCAGATAGATGCAGGTTGGGGTCTTGGACGTCCGGCTGACGCCGCACAGGACCACGTCGGCGTGCTCCAACTGATCCAGCGTGCCCTGACCGTCGTCGTGGGCGATGGCGAAGTCCAGGGCGCCGATACGGTTGAAATAGCCGTGGTCCAGGGCGTGCTGAGCCCCGACGCGGGTCGAGATATTGGTCCCCAGATAGCCCGAAAGGGCGCCGACCAGCGGATCCAGCGCCCCGATCTGCGGCGTCTGCAGACGGCGACAGCCTTCCTCCAGCTGTTCGCGCAGTTCGCGGTCGACCAGGGTGTGCAGCACCACGCCCGGCGCCCCGGCGACCTCCTCCAGCACCCGCTCCATCTGCCTGGGCGAGCGGACCAGGGCGTAGATGTGTTCGATCGGAATGACGCCGTCGAAACGGGCGATCACGGCCTTGGCCATGGCGTTCAGGGTCTCGCCGGTCGAGTCCGAGACCAGGTGGACATGGAAATAGGTGGCGAGGCGCGACGAGGGGCGGGCGGGGCTCATGGCTCTGATCGTCTCCTCATCCTGTCGCGCCCGGATAGCGTCGGACTCTTTCCCCGAAGCCTGTGCAAAAGCCGGGGCGCCGTTTGACATCGGCTGGGCGCCGACTGGGCGCCGAATCCTCTAGCAAGCTCACGGCCCGGTCGCGAGCGGGGATCACGGGCGCCGATTGCCGAACGGCGCCTGGAGTCGTTCATACAGGCGCCGAATTATTATCCTCACCAGGGGATAAGGCGCCTTGTCCAGAATTGGCGCCCGGCGCCTTTCCCACAACGGCGCCCAGATCGGACTCCCGTCACAGCGGACTCAGAGCCGGTTATCCCCGCAATCAACACACCATGACCGGGGTCGCCGGATTCGTTCTTCGGAAATCGGGGAGAAACCTGTCGATGGGCGGGACGATCGGATTCTATCCCCGTGATCCAGCGCCCTGCTTCCATCCTCCAATTCTTTCAAATTCTTATTCTTGAATAGGGATTGAGGCTTGGGGGTGTGCATCCTAAAGCCCAAGACATGAGCACTCCTCTTCTGATCCAGGCTCTCCAGGGCCAGACCACGACCCGTCCGCCCGTATGGTTCATGCGTCAGGCCGGGCGCTACCTGCCCGAGTACCGTGAACTACGGGCCAAGGCGCCGGACTTCATCGCCTTCTGCATGAACCCGGAGATGGCGGCCGAGGCGACGCTTCAGCCCATGCGCCGGTTCGGCTTCGACGCGGCCATCGTCTTCGCCGACATCCTGCTGATCCCGGGGGCCCTGGGACAGAAGGTCTGGTTCGAAGCCGGCGAAGGCCCGCGCCTCGGCGCCCTGCCGTCTGTGGAGTCCATGCGGGAGCTGGCATCCGGGGCTGGGGAGGCCCTGAAGTCGGTGGGCCATACCCTGAGCCTGGTGCGCGCTGAACTCGATCCGGCAAAGGCTTTGATCGGGTTCGCCGGGGCGCCCTGGACCGTGGCCACCTATATGCTGGACGGCGAGGCCCGCAGCATCGGCAAGGGCGAGCGCGCCACGGCCCGGACCTATGCCTATGCGGAACCGGAAAAGGTCGCCGCCCTGCTCGAGGTTCTGGTCGAGTCCACCGCCCATTATCTGAAGATGCAGCAGGACGCCGGCGCCCAGGTGCTGAAGATCTTCGAGAGCTGGGCCGAGGGTCTGCCCGACGATCTGTTCGAAAGTCTCGTCCTAAAGCCTCACCAGGCGCTCGTGGCGCGCGCCCGGGCCCTGGGGGTCACCGTGCCGCTCATCGGCTTCCCCAGAGGCTCTGCGGCGCTTGCGGAGCGTTACGCGAGCCATTGCGACGTCCAGGCCGTGGCGCTGGACACCGCCTGTCCTCTGGAAGTCGGCAAACGGGTTCAGGCCATGAAGCCGATCCAGGGGGCGCTCGATCCCTTGTTGCTGCGGGCCGGTGGCGACGCGCTGGATCGTCGGGTCGATCAGTTGATGGAGGCCTGGGGGCAGGGGCCGTGGATCTTCAACCTGGGCCACGGCATTCTGCCGGACGTGCCCATCGCCCATGTCGAACAGGTCCTGCGTCGGATCGGCGCTCAATGACCCAGACCGCCGAAAACAATCGTGCGGGCCGACGCGTGGCGGTGGTGCTGACCAATCTCGGCGGGCCTGACGGGCCGGACGCGGTCAAGCCCTTCCTGTTCAACCTGTTCAACGACCCGGCCATCATCGGCTTGCCGGGCATCGTGCGCACGCCGCTGGCGCGGTTGATCTCCTCGCGGCGCGAGAAGTCGGCCCAGGCCAACTACGCCCGGATGGGCGGGGGCTCGCCCCTGTTGCCGGAGACCCTGAAACAGGCGGCGGCCTTGTCGCAGCGCCTGACCGACGCGGCGCCCGGCGATGAGACCGAGGTCTTCATCGCCATGCGCTATTGGCACCCCTTCACCGAGGACACGGCCCGCGCTGTGGCGGAGTTCCAGCCCGATCATGTGGTCCTGCTGCCCCTCTATCCTCAGTTTTCGACCACCACGACGGCGTCTTCGCTGAAAGTCTGGCGTGAGGCCTACAAGGGGCCGGGCGAGGTTCACGCCGTCTGCTGCTATCCCGACGCCGAGGGCTTGATCGAGGCCCAGGCCCGACTGATCCGCGAGACCATGGATCGTGCCGAGGGCCAGCCGGTGCGCGTGCTGTTTTCGGCCCATGGCATCCCGGAGAAGCTGGTAGCCGCCGGCGATCCCTATCAGGCCCAGGTCGAGGCCACGGTCGCCGCCGTCGTCGCCCGCATGGGTCTGACCGACTGGTCCATCTGCTATCAGAGCCGCGTCGGGCCGCTGAAATGGCTGGGTCCAGCCACGCCGCAGGCCATCGAGCAGGCGGGGCGCGACGGCGTCGGCGCCGTAGTCGTGCCCATCGCCTTCGTGTCCGAGCACATCGAGACCCTGGTCGAACTGGACCACGAGTATGGCGAGTTGGCCGAGCAGGTCGGTTGCGCCCCCTATCTGCGCGCGCCCGCCGTGGGCGTGGAGCCTGCCTTCATCGCCGCTCTGGCTCAGGCCGTCGAGGCGGCGCTGGAAACGCCGGGCGTGGCGCCGCAGGGGGCGTCCAGGGGTGGACCATGCGCCCGCTTGAAAGCCTGTCCCGCCGGGTGTTCAAAGGCGGCCTGACCGGCCGAGGGGAGCCTCATGGACTATTACAACCTGGCCCGCGGGCTGCACATCCTGGCGGTGATCGCCTGGATGGCCGGCATGCTCTTCCTGCCGCGCCTGTTCGCCTATGACGCCGAGCAGAACGCCAAGCCCGAGCCCCTGCGCGGCGAAATGCAGGCCCTGCTGCGCCTGTGGCAGACCCGTTTGCTGCGGATCATCATCAATCCGGCCATGATCCTGGCCTTCATCTTCGGCGGCTGGCTGCTGTGGCTGCGCAGCGGCGACGGCGCCGACTGGAGCTTCGCGCATCAGCCGTGGATGGTCACCAAGCTGGTCGGGGTCTTCCTGCTGGCCGGTTGGCATGGCTTCCTGGCCGGGCAGAGGAAGAAGATCGCCGCCGGGACGTCGAAATATTCGGGCCGCTTCTGGCGCATGACCAATGAGATCCCCTTCCTGCTGGCCATCGTCATGGTGCTGTCCGTCACGCTGGAGTGGGCATTTTAGGGCGCTATCGCTCGCGACGCGGTCGCTTTCTGCTTAAGCGCGCGACGCGGCCAAAAAGAACGGCCTTGCTTGACGGCGCCGGGTCATTCGTGGTTCCGCTCGTGGTGAACCGTTCGGCGTGATCCCATCGCGATCCGCAGGGCGGTCCCTCTCTTCTTGCGACGCCTGCCGGATTGATCCTGCGGGAGCCCGTCGCCCTCCCTCTGGCCGCAAGGCCGCGACATCGACAGACGAACCGCCTCGACGCAGCCATGCGTCCGAGCGCGCGAGCGAGCACGCCATGACCGATACGCCTGAAAACAACGACCAGTCCGCTGAAGCCGTTGAAATCGTTGCCGAACGTCCGCGCAAGACGCTGACCTTGGGCGGCGCCAAGGCGCCGGTCGAGGCGCCTGCGGAGCCCGAAGTCGAGGCCGAGGAAACTCAGATCGTCAACGACGACACTGGCGTCGACACCACGGCCGACGATGAGGACGACGACGGCGAACCGATGGTGCCCAACGGCCGCATCACCCTCCAGGAACTGAATGAGAAGACGCCGGAAGACCTGGTCGCCTTCGCCGAAAGCCTGGAGATCGAGAACGCCGGCAACCTGCGCAAGCAGGACCTTCTGTTCGCCATCCTGAAGACCCTGGCCGACGAAGAGGTCGAGATCATCGCCTCGGGCGTGCTGGAGATCCTGCCGGACGGCTTCGGCTTCCTGCGCAGCCCCGATGCCAACTACCTGCCGGGTCCTGACGACGTCTATGTCTCGCCGTCGCAGATCCGCCGCTTCGGCCTGCGCTCGGGCGACACGGTGCACGGCGCCGTGCGCGGCCCGCGTGAGGGCGAGCGCTACTTCGCCCTGCTCAAGGTCGACACGATCAACTTCGAAGATCCGGAGATGGTCAAGACCAAGGTCCTGTTCGACAACCTGACGCCGCTCTATCCCGAAGAGCGCCTGCACATGGAAATCCAGGACCCGACGCTGAAGGACCGCTCGGGCCGGATCATCGACATCGTCGCCCCGCTCGGCAAGGGCCAGCGCTGCCTGATTGTCGCCCCGCCGCGGGTGGGTAAGACGGTCATGCTGCAGAACATCGCAAAGTCGATCGAACGCAACCACCCGGAAGTCTTCCTGATCGTCCTGCTGATCGACGAACGCCCGGAAGAAGTCACCGACATGCAGCGCACGGTGAAGGGCGAGGTCGTCGCCTCGACCTTCGACGAACCGGCCACCCGCCACGTCGCCGTCGCCGAAATGGTGATCGAAAAGGCCAAGCGTCTGGTCGAGCACAAGAAGGACGTGGTGATCCTGCTGGACTCCATCACCCGCCTGGGCCGCGCCTACAACGCCACCGTCCCCTCGTCAGGCAAGGTTCTGACCGGCGGCGTCGACGCCAACGCCCTGCAACGGCCCAAGCGCTTCTTCGGCGCCGCGCGCAACGTGGAGCAGGGCGGCTCGCTGACCATCATCGCCACGGCCCTGATCGACACCGGCAGCCGCATGGACGAGGTCATCTTCGAAGAGTTCAAGGGCACGGGCAACTCGGAGATCGTGCTGGACCGCAAGGTCGCCGACAAGCGCATCTTCCCGGCCATCGACGTGCTCAAGTCCGGCACCCGCAAGGAAGACCTCATCACGCCGAAGGACCAGCTGGCCAAGACCTATGTCCTGCGCCGCATCCTCAACCCGATGGGTCCGCAGGACGCCATCGAGTTCCTGCTCGACAAGATGCGCCAGTCCAAGAACAACGGCGATTTCTTCCAGTCCATGAATACCTGATTTGCGCCCCTAACGCCTCGCGCACGGCGCGAGGCTGCTTGAGGGGCGCCGTCATGTTTCACGTGAAACAGGAGCGGACGTCATGAAGCTAAATATCGAGATTGACTGCACCCCGGCCGAGGCGCGCGCCTTTCTCGGCCTGCCTGATGTCACCGGCCTGAACGACCATCTGGTCGCCGAGATGCAGAAGCGGATGGACGCCAACATGGCCTCCATGCAGCCCGATGAGTTGATGAAGACCTGGACCAGCTTCGGCGTTCAGGCTCAGGATCAGTTCCGACGTCTGATGGAAGCTGCCGTGTCGGGCGCGCCCAAGGGCTGACGACTTGAGTTCCAACGCCGACACCATCTTCGCCCTGGCCACCCCGCCGGGGCGGGGCGCCATCGCCATCCTGCGCCTGTCCGGGCCAGGCGTGGACGCGGCGTTGAGCGCGTTGGGGGCAGGGGGGCTGACGCCGCGTCTGGCCGCTTTGCGCACCCTGCGCCATGACGGCGAGACGGTGGACCAAGCCCTGGTCCTGCGCTTTCCGGGGCCGAATTCCTATAGCGGCGAAGACAGCGCCGAACTGCATCTGCACGGCGGTCGGGCCGTGGTCGAGGCCGCCAGCCGCGCCTTGATCGCCCTCGATGTTCGCCCCGCCGAGCCGGGCGAGTTCACCCGACGCGCCTTCCAGAGCGGCCGCATGGACCTGGCCCAGGCCGAGGCCGTCGCCGACCTGATCGACGCGGAGACGAACGCGCAAAAGTCGCAGGCCCTGGGTCAATTGGACGGCGCCCTCAGCGCTGCCTACGCCGGTTTCCGTCGCGACCTGCTGAAGGCCCTGTCCCTGGTCGAGGCCGAGATCGACTTCCCCGATGAGGAAGTCCCCGACAATCTGGCCCGCACCGCCGGCCCGGTTCTGGACCAGCTGGCCGCCGATCTGCGCGCGGCCCTCGCCGATGCTGACCGGGGGCGGCGGGTGCGAGAGGGCTATCGCATCGTCCTGATCGGCGAGACCAACGCCGGCAAGTCGTCGCTGTTCAACGCCCTGACGGCGCGTGAAGCGGCCATCGTCACCCCCATCGCCGGCACCACCCGCGACGTTCTCGACGCCGAGCTGATGATCGGCGGCTACGCCGTCACCCTGTCCGACACCGCCGGGCTGCGTGACAGCCAGGATGTGGTCGAGGCCGAGGGCATCCGCAGGGCGCGGCTGCGGGCGCAAGAAGCCGATCTACGCCTCTGGGTCCGCGCGCCTGATGAAGGGCAGGGAGATGACCCCGCCGCGGCCTTCGCTCAGGCGGAGGATCTACAGATCCTCAACAAGGCCGACCTCGGTGCCGCGACGCCGGTTGAGGGGCTTGAGGCCCTGTCCGTCAGCACGACGAGCGGGGAGGGCTTGGCCGATCTCCATGACTGGATCGCCGCCCGTCTGGCGCGCGATCTGTCGGGGGCCGACTTCCCGGCGGTGACGCGCGAGCGCCATCGTCGCCGCCTGGTCGAGGCCTTGGCTGCAGTCGAGGCGGGACGTCGCGCGCTGGACTTGGCGCCAGAGATGGCCGGTGACGACCTACGTCGGGCCGCCGACGCCTTGGCCCGTGTCACCGGCGCCATCGGCGTCGAGGACATTCTCGGCGAGGTCTTCTCCACCTTCTGCATCGGCAAATAGCCGCCGAACCACGGTGTTTCACGTGAAACATCGGCGTCGTTCTAGTGGCGATTTGGGCCGGGATAGACTATGTCCTCGCTATGAGTTCCTCCCCCTCTACGACCTTCGACGTCATCGTCATCGGCGGCGGTCATGCCGGCTGCGAAGCTGCGGCCGCCTCGGCGCGCGCCGGCGCCCGCACCCTGCTGCTGACCCAGAAGCTGGAAACCGTCGGCGAGATGAGCTGCAACCCGGCTATCGGCGGCCTGGGCAAAGGCCATCTGGTGCGGGAGATCGACGCCCTGGACGGCGTCATGGGCCGTCTGGCCGATGTCTCGGGCATCCAGTTCCGCCTGCTGAACCGCTCCAAGGGCGCCGCCGTTCGCGGCCCGCGCAGCCAGATCGACCGTCGTTTGTACCGGGAGGCCATGCAGGTCGAGCTGGCCCAGACGCCTAACCTGTCCCAGATGGCCGGGACCGCCGAGGCCTTGATCCTGAACGGCGACCGCGTCGTCGGCGTGACGACGGGCGAGGGGACTGAGCTTTGCGCCGGCGCCGTGGTCCTGACGACGGGCACCTTCCTCAACGGGGTCATCCATCGCGGCGAGGAGCGCATCGCCGCCGGTCGCTTCGGCGAGGCGCCGTCTGTCGGTCTGGCCGCCGATCTCTATGGTGCGGGCCTGATGATGGGGCGGCTGAAGACCGGCACGCCCGCGCGCCTGGACGGCCGCACCATCGCCTGGGATCGGCTGGAGATGCAGGCGGCGGACGAGGAGCCTGTGCCCTTCAGCTTCCTGACCAACCGCATCGCGGTGCCGCAGATCGCCTGCGGCATCACCCATACGACCGAGGAAACCCACCGCATCATCGCCGAGAACCTCGGCGAGAGCGCCGTCTATGGCGGCAAACTATCGGGGCGCGGCCCGCGCTACTGCCCCTCGATCGAGGACAAGGTGGTCCGCTTCGCCGACAAGACCAGCCATCAGGTCTTCCTGGAACCTGAGGGTCTGGACGACCCGACCGTCTATCCCAACGGCATTTCGACCTCGGTGTCGGACGCTACGCAGATGGCCTTCCTACGCACCATGCCAGGCCTGGAAGCCGTCGAAGTCTTCCGCTTCGGCTACGCCATCGAATACGACTATGTCGATCCGCGCGAGCTGACGCCGGCGCTGGAGGTCAAGAAGCGGCCCGGCCTCTATCTGGCCGGTCAGATCAACGGCACGACCGGATATGAAGAGGCGGGGGCCCAGGGGCTGATCGCGGGGCTGAACGCCGCCCGCGCCGCCGCCGGTTCCGACCCGATCATTCTGGGCCGCGACCAGGCCTATATCGGGGTCATGATCGACGACCTGGTGACGCGCGGCGTCACCGAACCCTATCGGATGTTCACCAGCCGGGCCGAGTATCGTCTGACCCTGCGCGCCGACAACGCCGACGTGCGCCTGACATCGCTCGGGATCGCTGCGGGGATCGTCGGGTCTGATCGCGCGAAAGTATGGCTGGAGAAGGCGGACCAGTTGGACCGGGCGAACCGTGTTTCACGTGAAACGCAGTTCACGCCCAAGGAGGCCGGGGCGCTGGGCATCAGCGTCAACGCCGACGGCCAGCGTCGGTCGATCCGGGACCTGCTGTCCTTCCCCAATGTGACCCTGGACCAGTTCGTCGCTGTCCGACCTGAAATCGCCGACTGGTCCCCTTCCGTGCGGGAGCAGATCGAGATCGACGCCGTCTACGCCGGCTATCTGGACCGCCAGGCCTCGGAGGCCGAGGCGCTGCGGCGGGAGGAGGGGCTGTCCCTGCCCGAGGGCCTCGACTACGCCGCCATCGGCGGTCTGTCGAACGAGGTCCGCGAGAAGCTGATCCTGGTCCAGCCCCGTACGCTGGGCCAGGCGGGCCGCATCGAGGGCATGACCCCTGGCGCCCTGACGGCCCTACTGGCCCATGTGAAAAAGGCGACGTCGCTCGCCGCAGAAGTCGAGACCATTGTCGCGTGAGCCTGGACCCCGTCGCCGCCTTCCGCGCCCATGCCGGCGCCAGTGAAACCCATATCGCCGACCTGACCGTCTTCCTCGACATGTTGACCGAGGCCAATGCGGTGATGAACCTGGTGGGTCCCGACAGCATTCCTGACTTCTGGAACCGCCACGCCTGGGACAGCGCCCAACTTCTGGCCCTCGCGCCCGAGGCTCTGACCTGGGCCGATCTGGGGGCCGGTGCCGGCTTCCCCGGCGTGGTGCTCGCCATCCTGCTGAAGGATCGGCCCGACGCCCATGTGTGGCTGATCGACAGCCTGGGCAAACGTTGCCGCTTCCTGGAGCAGGTGGTCGAGGCGTTGGATCTGCCGGCGACCGTAATCAACGGCCGGGCCGAGGAGCAGGACGTCGAGGTCGACATCGTCACCGCCCGCGCTGTGGCGCCGATGGAGAAACTGCTGGCTTATGCACAGCCTTACTTCCAGCACGGTGCACAAGGCCTGTTCCTGAAGGGCGAGAAGGCCGAAGCTGAGTTGAAAGAGGCGGCCAAGGTCTGGCAGTTTAAGAGCGACCTCTCCGTCTCGCGCAGCGACCCGCGCGGCCGTATCGTCCACATCCGGAGTCTTCGCCGTGTCCGCTGATCGCGAGAAACAGACCCGTGTCCTGGCTGTCTCCAACCAGAAGGGCGGGGTGGGCAAGACCACGACCGCCATCAATCTCGGCACCGCCCTGGCCGCCATCGGCGAAAAGGTGCTGATCGTCGACATGGACCCTCAGGGCAATGCTTCGACGGGCCTGGGTGTTCCACGTGAAACACGCCGAGCGACGATCTATGACGTCATCGTCGACGGTCGCTCCATCGACCAGTCGGCGGTGGAGACCGCCGTGCCCGGCCTGTTCATCGTCCCCGCCGACGCGGACATGTCGGGGGTCGAGATCGAACTGAGCCAGGCGGATCGCCGCTCCTATCGTCTGCGCGACGCCCTGGCGGCGCAGGGCGGGAATGGCCATACTCGGTACGACTATGTCCTGATCGACTGCCCGCCTTCGCTGAACCTGCTGACACTAAACGCCATGGCCGCCGCTGACGCGGTTCTGGTGCCGTTGCAGTGCGAGTTCTTCGCGTTGGAGGGCCTGACCCAGCTGATGCGGACCATCGACATGGTCAAGCAGAGCCTCAACCCCGCGCTGGAGATCCAGGGTCTGGTCCTGACCATGTATGATCGCCGCAACGCCCTGTCGGGGCAGGTGGCGGCCGATGTGCGGGCCCACTTCGGCGACAAGGTCTATGACAGCGTCATTCCCCGCAATGTGCGGGTGTCGGAGGCGCCGTCCTTCGGCAAGCCGGTGCTGATCTATGATCTGAAATGCACCGGCAGCCAGGCCTATCTGAAGCTGGCGCGCGAGCTCGTGGCGCGTGAACGCCAGCGCCGTCAGGCGCTCGCCGCCTGATCGGCGGCTTTACCGATTAAGTAGAACGGAATCAGCATCTTGTCCGAACGTCAACGTGGTCTGGGCCGGGGCCTGTCGGCCCTTCTGGGAGAAAACGTCGCCGAGAGCGCGCCGGTCGACGGCGGCGCTCAGCCGACGGGCGTGCGCGCCGTGCCGATCGAGAGCCTGAAGCCCAATCCCGACCAGCCGCGCAAGCAGTTCGGCGCCGAGCATCTGGAGGAACTGACCGCCTCGATTCGCGACAAGGGGGTCTTGCAGCCGATCCTGGTGCGGGCCCAGCCCGGCCAGGACGGCATGTGGCAGATCATCGCCGGCGAGCGCCGCTGGCGCGCCGCCCAGGCCGCCCGGCTGAAATTCGTGCCCATCATCGAACGCGCGATGGACGACGTGGAGGTGATGGAGGTCGCCATCATCGAGAACGTCCAGCGCGCCGATCTGAACCCGGTCGAAGAGGCCATGGCCTATGGCTCGCTGATCTCGCGTTTCGGCCGGACCCAGGACGCTCTGGCCGGCGTGGTGGGCAAGAGCCGCAGCCATGTGGCCAACACCCTGCGTCTGCTGCAACTGCCCGACAGCGTGCTGAACCACGTCATGGAGAACCGGCTGTCGGCCGGTCACGCCCGCGCCCTGATCACGGCCCCCAACCCCGAGGCCCTGGCCGAACAGGTTCTGTCCAAAGGCCTGAACGTGCGCCAGACCGAGGCCCTGGCCCGCCGCGCCGCAGACGGTCCAAAGCCGACGAAGGCCAAGCCGGTCCTGAGCGGGGAGGGCGCCGCCGACGTCGCCGCCTTGGAGCAGGATCTAGCCGACGCCCTGGGCCTGAAGGTCCTGCTGTCCGACAAGGGCGGCAAGGGCGAACTGACCATCAAATACGGCACGCTGGAACAGCTGGACGATCTGTGCCGACGCTTGATGCGCGGCTGACGGGCCTTTCTCATCAGACCGTGCTAGGGTGCGGCCATGACTGAACAGACCGATAAGATCAGCGCCACCGAATCCCTGAAACGCGCCCTCGCGGCCAAGAAGGCCGGAGGCCCAGGCGGCCAGCCGGGCGTGAAGACGGTCGGCAAGGCGCCCGAAAAGGCCATGCAGCGTCAGGCGGCGGCGGCGAACAAGCCGGCCTTCCGCAAGGCGTCGAAGCGGGGCTGATTTGAGCCTTCCTCCCCATGAGAATGGGGAGGTGGCGCGGCGCGATAGCGCCGTGACGGCGGGGCGCTTGAGTGGCTGACGTTTGCGTCGCCCATCCACGGCTACGCGGTCTCCCTCCCCACAAAGTGGGGAGGAAAGAGGAGGCGGGCCTCAAGTAGGCCGAAAGCCGGTAGGCCCAGAATAATGCAGCGCGTAAGCGCGATAGGCCCCTCGCTCACAGCCCCATGCGCTTGGCGCGGGCGGAGATTTCTAGCAGCAGGCGTTCGGCGATCAGGGCTTCGGGCAGGCCCGTGGTCTTGGTGGCGATGTCGGCCGTGTTGACGCTGTCCTGAACCTCGTCGAGCGACTCCAGTCGCCAGGCCCTGGCCTGGCGCAGGATTTCGGCCTCCTGTTTCCAGAAGACCCCGGCGGACTTGGCCGCCTCCTTGGCCCCGGCGCCCGAGGCTTGCAGGACGTTGATCCGGCGCAGTTTTCCCAGATGGACGGCGGCCATGCGCACGGCCATGACGGCGCTTTCGCCCTCGGCCAGGGCGCGGCGCAGGCCCGACTGGGCCGGGCCGGGACGGCCGCCGAAGGCTTGCAGCGCCGCGTCGGACAGGGAGGCGTCGGGCTCGACGCCGAGATGCTCTTCCAGTTCCGGCACGTCGATGGTGCGGCCCGAACCGGGGCCGATGTAGAGCACCAGACGTTCGATCTCCTGACGCATCAGGCCGCGTTCGCGGGGCAGACGGGCGACGAAGCGATCCAGGGCGTCGCCGGTCAGGCCGACCTTGTCGGCGCTCAGGGCCTCGCGCGTCATGCGGGCGACGTCGCCGACCTCGTCCTCGTAGCAGGCGATGCCGACTGCGCCGGGCGACTTCTCGGCGGCCTTGCGCAGGGCGGATTCGCGGCCCAGGGCCCCGGCCTCGATGACCAGCATGGCGTCGGGATTGTAGCCGCCGTCGGCGTGGACGGTCAGGGCGGCGGCGATGGCCTTGTCGACGCTGGCCTTGCCGTCGGACAGGCGGATGCGCACCAGGCGGCGCCCGCCGATCATGCTCAGCGCCGTCAGCGCCTCCTCCAGCTTGACCGCATCGCCGTCGATGTCGGCCTCGGTCAGGAAGGTGACGTTGAACGGGTCGTTGAGGTCGGGCGTGATGGCCTTGTAGAGGGTCAGGGCGCGCTCGGTGACGCCCGAGCGGTCCTTGCCGTGGATCACGGCGGCGCGGATGTGGGCGTCCGGCGACCTGAGGAAGCGGTCGACCTCGGGCCGTTTGGCCAGGATCACGCGGACATCCCCTCGGCTAGGCCCTTCAGAACAGGCTTCACTGGCCCGCCAGGGCGCGCATCATGTCCAGCCGGATCAGGCGCGCCAGATCGGCGGCGGCCCGGTCCTCGCCGTCTTGCTGGGCGGCGATGGCGGCATAGGGCTGGTCCGCAGCGGCATAGGTGGTGGTCGTGGTCTGCGAGCCCTTGATCGGTTCCCCGCCGGTGATCGGGGTCAGGGTCCAGTCGGCCTTGACCGTCAGTTCATAACGGCTGGCTGTGTCGTCGATGCGCCGACCCAGGGGGCGGCGCTCCTGCGTCACTTCCGTCGCCAGGCGATAGAGGGGCTGGGCCGAGCCGTCGCGACCGAAGGCGTCCTCCAGTTGCTCGCGCAGCCGATAGCCCAGGCGGTTGTCGGGCGTGGTCACGGCGATGCGCGACAGGCCCGCACCCACGCCCGTCTCGCCATACAGGGGCGTGAAGCCGCAGCCCGAGAGCAGGGCGGCGCCCGCCACCGCCATCAGGGCGAGGGCGCGACGCATCAGCCGGCCACCAGATTGACGATACGGTCGGGCACCACGATCACCTTGCGGACGCTGAGGTTGTTGGCGGCAAGGTAGGCCTGAACCGTCGGATTGGCGAGAGC
>Ga0265296_1001694_pt1 | contig 24446 bp, 23 predicted proteins | sample MunlanPumphouse1_FD_189073 | JGI IMG/M metagenome (GOLD analysis project Ga0265296, IMG submission 189073) | Groundwater microbial communities from a municipal landfill in Southern Ontario, Canada - Pumphouse #1 | ecosystem: Environmental > Aquatic > Deep subsurface > Groundwater | place... | reverse complement strand
ATTTCCCGGAATGTTATTTACTAATTTTACTAATTTTGGAAAATTTGTTTTTCCATCTTTATAACTGTTAACATTTTGGCCGAGCAGCCAAACTTTTTTATAATTTTTTTTCACTAAATTTTTTACCTCAAAAATTATTTCTTTTGCAGGGCGTGAAATTTCACGGCCTCGGGTGTAGGGAACAACGCAATATGAGCAAAAATTATTGCAACCGTTCATTATTGGCACATTAGCCGAAAATTTATTTGAATATTTTGGCGTGATATCTAAATAAGAGCGAGGCAATAAACTTTTTTTAGTTTGTTGCCGAGCGAGTATTTCAGGCAGTTTCTTTATATCTCTTATGTCTAAAATATAATCAAAAATTCTACTGAATTTTATTTTATCTTTTTTCAAAACGCAGCCGGTTAAAACTGTTACTGGTTTTTTCCCGCTTTTTTTTAACTTTTCAACTAATCCATAAACACGGTCTATGGCAGATTGCCTTATAGAACATGCGTTTATTACAACCAAATTCGCCCCGCCTATATCTTTGGCTGGTTTGTATTTTAAGTTCTCTAAAGCAGCGCTAATCCGCTCAGAATCGCTTGAATTCATTTGGCACCCATATGTGACAACGTGGTATTTCATAACGCTACTTGTTGGGCAGTCCGTTTTTTTAACACTACAGTTTGTTGCATGCACCGTTAATGCACCCGTTGGGGCAACTAAAATCAACGCTTTTTTCTTGGCCCGCCTCGCAATAATATTCCTTGAGTAAATTTGAATTTGTGCATGCATCCATTATTACATACGTTTCGCAAGGAAAACCACCGGGGCAAACCTGTACGCTTCCCCTGGTAAAATAATCTAGGCCTCCGTCGGAATCTTTACAGGTTACGCTACCTACAGCAGTGGGGCATGGATCTGCAATGGGCGTGAGACCGTCGGAAACACATTTTCCTTCTAAACATTTGCGTTTTACGCATGTGTTGCCACAGGCTTTTGTTGTACATTCTACTGCCGGGCAATCAGAATCCTTTTGGCACCCTGTCTGAATGTTTGAATTATTACACAACACACAATTGGCATTTCCTTGCGGCGAACGAGAGCAGATTTTTGTATTGCCTTGAGTAAAGGAGCATAAATATGAGTATCCTTGGTTTAAACAAGAATTGCAATCAGGTTCTTTTGTTTCTAACGGCGCGCAGTAAACGTTGACAGGGCAATTAGAGGAATCTCTTTCAACAACAAGTTTTTTATTTTTCTCGCAAAGCGGCCAAGGTTCGGCTTTTGCCTTGCAGGCAGGTTTTTTATTTGTTTCAAGTTTTTCCATTATCTCCTGAAATTTTTTCAAGTGAGCCTCTCTAGCGTCTTTTATTTTTTGTAAGACATCGGCAGGAACTTTTTCTTCCAGTTTTTGCAATATTTTTTCTTGCAAAACCTGCTGGTCTGTAAATTTTTCTAAAAATTTATTTACATCTTCATTGTCAGATGCGCTCTCTTTTATTTTGTCCGCCCGTTCTTTAATTTTTTCCATTGCTCTTTGGTATTTATCGGTTGCTTTTTCAATTATTTTTGAACTCGCGTTTTTTTCTATTAGTTTTTTAAGTTCAAGTAATTTTTCACCGGCAAATTTATTTTCCAGCCCCGCTTTTTTTATATTGTCAAAAGTTAGAGCAAGCGAGATATTTCTTTTCCATTCTTTTAAAAAATAAAAAGGGCTGTCCGGAAGAATGGTTGGCTCTGAAACGCCGAGGTCTTGTGCCGTGACATCTGCCGCATTTGCGAAAGAAACGCTTATTGTTACAAGGCAGATAAGCAGAGAAATTAAAATTAATTTATAAAATTTAATCATATTTATGTTTTTTATTAATATTAATAATTTTTGTTAGTGCATTTCTTCTTTGCGTTCTTTTATAAAGTAGCGCCAGCGTTCTATAAATTCAATAAATACTGAAAACGGCATATCAATTAAAGCATTGAAAAATGCGGCAATGGCATTATATTTTTTCCATTTATTTGACATCCATTGTCCCATGCCGGCAATCGGCAGAAAAAATACATCTGATAAAAAGCTTAAAAATCCTTCGCGCTCGTCTTCTATTGTAAGCTCTTCCGCTCTTTTTCTCACAGCGCTTCCGGCAAACAAAATTAAGGCAATAAATATAATGTTTATAACAATTGAGGTAATCGGGAAATTAAATAATTTGAAGATTAAATATATAAACCCAAAAGATAAAAAAGCGGATAAAACATAAACTAGAGAAATTAAAACTCTTGTTGCAACGCCTCTTTTTTTGTGGACTTTTACTTCGTAAATGTCCGCATTGTCTTTTTTGTAAACAATTTTCATGGTTTCCATGACAACCATGCTCAGATTTTTTTCTGAAGGAAGTTTTACTGTTGCCACCAAGCTGAACATTAAAATTGTAGGTATCAAAACATCAAAGATAAGAGTTATGGCGTTAAAATGGCCAGTGATTACTTTTGCTAAAAATATTTCTAGAATTATTAAGGTGATAATTTTAGTTAGAAAAATTGAAACAGTTGAATAAATAGCTGCTCTCCATGTTCTCGTTTTCAAACTCGCCAGCCTTTTTTTGTAAGCGCTTCTTATCAGCTGTTCCATTAAAGCCGGCTCTCTGATTTCTTTGTCCGCCTCCTGCGGATTTTTTTGAGTTAATATGTCTCCTAATAATAAATATGGAGTATCATACTTTTCGCAGATGGTGTAAAACTTTTTGGCGACGGGGCAGGCGAGATCCTGTTCAATTTTATTCCATATTTTATAAACGTTCTGGCTGATTTTAAAAAGAAGATTTTCTTCAGCTTTTTCCCATTCTGGATATTTATATTTTATAAGGTTGTAGCTAAGCATCGGTCTGTCTAATTTGAAAAGCGCCTGCTGGATTGCTATATAAAGTTGTATGTCTTTATCCTCTTTTTTTAATAAACCCAAGTCATAAACATTTTCATTTACTTTAATCTTTTCTTTCATCAACTCAAACATATAATCTATCAAAGCCATTTCTTTAACCGCCCTCGCCAAATTTTCTTCTATCTCACATGAGGCAAGCTCGAGAATCCAGTTGTAAAACTGCAAACCAGCCTTGCCCCTTTTATTTTCCGGGCTGTTTTTTAATATAAAAATATATTTGTTTATTATATTCTGGACGTCGCTGATTTTTGATTCTTCAATTTTATCATTTGGAAAATGTCCGCCGCGTATCAATTCTAAAACCAATGATTCTCCTATATCCTCAACCTCTGAAAAATTATTAAGTTCCAAATCCAAAAACCTTCTTTTTAATTTCCTAATAACCGCCGCTCTGCGCATTAGGTGTTCTTCTTTCCAGTCAACGATAGTTCTTATCTGCTCATAAAAAGCAGCAACCCGCAGGGCAACCTCATCAACGTGTATCGTTGATACGTTTTGTTTCGGTTGCAAAGATTGCTGCCAAAATTTATATTTTTCTATTAAATTTTTTGTTGGTTGTGATAGTTCTGACATTTGAGTAAAACAGTTATTGCCATTTTTTGTAAAGTTTTTGAATAATTAGAAATTGTGTGCTATTTTCTGTTTTATCTAAAGCGTATTGGATAATTCCAACAATGTTTTTTCTTTTTAACATTGCTTTATGGGCTGTAATATTGGCTTCATAAAGATATTCGTCAGAAGGATACCATCCGCCTATTCCGCCGGCATAGATCATTATTACAAGGGGTATTTTCGTATTTTTATTGGCCTTGTAGTACTCTCCAGATCCTTCAAACATTCCTTTTTCTTCTATTTGCCAGTTGCCTGGCGGTAGATCCCAATTTACATTAATACCAAAATTACCTACTGGTTTTTTTTCATATACTCTTGCCGTGATTGTAAAGCGTTTTTTATTTTTTATATATGCCAAAAGATTCAGGTTTACATATTCGGCATTGGCCGGATTTTCGGCGGCATCTTTTTCCCATATAATCTGATCGTTCACTAAAATTTGCAGTTTGTGATAACCGTTAGTAAGCCCGGTGTAATCGTCTGTAACGCGGAATTTAAAATTGCGAAGATCATTGATAGAATAATAATCTTTTAATATTGTTTTTGAAATTGAGGAATAGTCGTCTGCATTAGAACTTCGATTCCACGGAAAACTAACTATAAATTGGCTTTTTATACCATTGAGGATATCATGATTCATCAATATTTGATCTTTTTCATTATCTAGGCTAGCTTTGTTATTCCAATCAAGATATGGGAGAACGATTCCGTCTATAAGATTTTTGTATTTACTGACAAAAGCGGTAGATATTAATAATTTTGAATTTCCGGGAGACATAGAAACATCATAATTTATAGGAAAAAATTTTAAGTTAGGATTTATAAAATGAACGCCGTCGGTTATCTCTTTTAGGTATTTTGGGGTAAAAAAAGCCTGATCGCCGGTAAAATCGTCCATTACTATTGCTTTCAGTACGGGAAAATTTTTAGACAATTTTGCAATTTCAGTGAACCAAGCCATATAATCATTTCCATATGGCTCGTATTTTTCTCCCATTGGTGGAGGATTGTTTTCGATTGGAGGGGTAAGATAAACCCATACGTTGATTTTATTTTTTTGGGCCGCCGGAAGAAATTCGAGCCTTAAGTCATCCCAATCAGACCTTGAGTGCCAAATTAAAAATGCATAAGTTGTTATGCCACCTTCCTTCAGTTTTTTAATTAATTTTGGGGTGTCAACGTGCCACAATCCGTCGCTACGTGGATTTTGTTCGCGCAGTTCGTTGTTATAATCTGCATAAATTGGTTTGGAAAAAAAATTAGCCCCACCGTTAATAATGGGGTTTGATGTTTCAATTGATTCATTCTGTATTACTGCATATGCATAAAAAAAGTTTGTTGTGAATAGTAAAAACACAAATACAGATAAATATGTTTTTTTTCCTAAAAGCGGCATTTTATTTTTTATTCGAAATTTTTTGTTTAATTTCCGCTATAAACTTATCTAACGACTCGGATCCTATATCTCCTTTGCCCCGCTCTCTTATTGAAACTGTTTTTGCCGCAATTTCTTTATCGCCAACAATCAAGAGGTAGGGGATTTTTTGCATTTCAGCTTCTCTGATTTTTTTGCCCAAAGTTTCGTTTTCATTTTTCAGCTCGCAGCGGATATTTTTTTCTTTTAATTGCCTTACAATTTCGCTGGCGTACTGGTCATGCTTTTGTGAAATTGGAATGACCGCCACCTGCACAGGCGAGAGCCACACAGGAAAAGCGCCCTCATATTTTTCAATCAAGAATGCCATTGTTCTTTCTATAGCTCCAATAGACGACCTATGAATGACAATAGCTTCTTTTTCTTTTCCATCTTTGTCTGTATAAACCAGATTAAATCTTTTTGGTCCGACAAAATCATATTGTACGGTAAAGGCGGTATCTTCTTTGCCCGCAAAATTTTTCATCTGTATATCTATTTTCGGTCCGTAAAATGCAGCCTCTTTCTCTGCTTCAAAAAATGGGGCGTTTCTTTCTTTTAAAACTTTTCTTAAGATATTTTCTGCATAATCCCAGGCTTTATCGTCTTTGTAATATTTTTTGGAATCTTTTCTGTCGCCTAAAGATAATCTGTATCTGTAGTTGGCATTCGGTTTTAATCCAAAAATATTTGCCATATATTCTATTAAATCAAGAACTTTGTTTATTTCTGATTCAGCGTTTTCTTTCTGGCAAATTATGTGGGAGTCAGCCAAGCAAAAGCTTCTTACCCTCATTAAACCGGTTAGCTCGCCGGATTTTTCATATCTGAATTGTTTTGCTAATTCTGCCAGCCTGAACGGCAATTCTTTATATGATCTTGGCTTTGCCAAATAAAGCTGGTAATGGTGAGGGCAGGTCATCGGCCTTAAAATAAGCTCTTCCTCGTCAACTTTCATTACAGGATACATTGTGTCTTTGTAATAAGGATAATGCCCGGATTTTTTATACAAATCAACCTTTGCAAGCTCTGGAGTATAAACATGCTTGTATCCTCTTTTTATTTCTTCTTCCACAACAAATTTTTCCAACTCTCTTCTTATAATAGAGCCTTTTTCAGTAAATAGGGGAAGTCCTTTTCCAACCAAATCTGAAAAAACAAACAAGTCCAGTTTTTTGCCTAAAATTCGGTGGTCGCGTCTTTCTGCTTCTTCCTGCATCTTTACAAAATCTTGCAGTTCTTTTTCTGTTGAAAATGCAAAACCGTAAATGCGGGTTAGCATTTTATTTTTTTCACTCCCTTTCCAGTAAGCTCCCGCAATTTTTGTAAGCTTAAAAGATTTGGCTCCAATTTCTTTTGTAGTTTTGATATGAGGCCCTTTGCATAAATCTGTAAAAGTTCCGTTTGTGTAAATAGAGACAGTTTTGCCGGGCAGCTCTTTTATCAGTTCCAGTTTATACGGCTGGTCTTTGAATATTTTTTTTGCGGCTAATTTTGTAATATTTTTTTTGGCAAATTTTTGGTTCTGTAAAATGAGCTCCTGCATTTTCGCCTCAATTTTTTTGAGGTCGGCCGGCTCTAACGGTCTTGTAAACTGAAAATCATAGTAAAAACCGTTTTCAATTGCCGGCCCCATTCCTAATTTTGTTTTAGGCCAAAACTCCAAAACCGCCTGCGCCATAATATGTGACAACGAATGTCGTATATTTTCAATATTTTCCATAGTGTTGTTTGCCTCTTGACAAGGCCTTTTAATTTGATATACTTTAATTAGACGCTAGTATGACTCATATAAACGGGTCTAAATTGGGTGCTAAACAAAAGAGATTCTGAAAGGGGTCTTTTTTGTTTATTTATCTTACTATATTTGGTTTCGGTAAGAAAGACTTGACACAGATTTTTTATTATGATATAATTAAAGGGTAGAAAAAAAGGTAGTTTTTACCCCCGATAAACCCCATTAACGAGAAAATAAAAGGAGTATGCGTATGAAAGCTTCAGATTATGTGGCAAGGTTCAGGGCCGAAGGATGTACGGTTGAGGCTCTTGCCAGAGTGATCGCAGACATGATGGTTGAGGTCCGCGATGTCGGCCTAGCAAGGAGAATAAGCACGGATGGGGCTTTGTTCTCGATCTTCGACGAGATGGACCTCAGGTTTAAGAGTTTCCGCCGTCAGATGGACGGGAAACTCAGTGACGGTTCTTTGATGCACAAGGAAGCATTTAGGCGGATGCTTCGTCAAAGAACCCCAGACATTTTCAACGCCTGGAATAGGGGTCGAGGCGGCAGGCTGCTTGTCGACTAAACAAGGACTGAAATTGTCTAAAGGACCGAGCAGGTCCACTGCTTCAAGACCCGACGTCGAAAGATGTCGGGCTTTTTTTAAGCTTCGCGGGGGACAAGGATTTCTTGCACATCATCTGCTACAATCTTAATCTCTCCGTTGCGGTCGTCAACGCGGCCGGCAACAAAAACAATTTTGTTTTCCTGCAGAGCAACAGGATTTCTTTCAAGCAAATTAGGGAAAATTACGACTTCTGCTTTTGCTGTTAAATCTTCAAGTTTAATAAAGAGCATTGGCTTTCCATTTTTTGTAATAATTTTTTTAACGTTGGAAATTATTCCGCCCAAAACAACTTTTTTATTTACCCACGCAGAGTCAATTTTAGAAATAGCCGTTGTTTTTGTTTCAAAAAGTTTTTTAAAATCATTCAGCGGATGAGAGCTGACAAAAAGACCCAAGAGTTCTTTTTCCCAGCTAAGTTTTTCAAAATTAGTGGCAGGAGTTGCAGGATCAAGTTTTATGTTTATTGCGCTTACGGCTGAGACCGATGAGAAAAGGCCAATTTGTTTTGAGGCGCCATTTTTATTATTTTCTCTGGCAATTTCCAGCAGTTTTTCTAAATTTGCCAAAAGTTGGCCCCTTTCTGCGAAAGCGTCAAAAGCCCCGGCTTTTATTAGCGCTTCCATTGATTTTTTATTCAGGTCTTTCGAATGGACTCTGTTTATAAAATCGCCAATTGATTTAAACGGTCCTGCTTTTTTTCTTTCCTCGACAACCGCGTCAATTATATTTACGCCGACATTTTTGACTGCTAATAATCCAAAGCGGATCTGATTTTTATCCGGAACAACGGTAAAGTTTTTCAAACTTTCATTGATGTTTGGGGGTAAAACTTCAACATTCATTTTTTTGCATTCATCAATTAAAAAGGCAATTCTTTCAACGTCAGCTTTTTCAGAAGTTAAAACCGATGCCATAAATTCAACGGGGTAGTGGGCTTTAAGATATGCTGTTTGATAAGCGATTAGAGCGTAAGCCGCGGAATGACTTCGGTTGAAGCCATATTGGGCGAAAGGCAAAACCCATTCCCAGAGTTCTCCAGCCGTTTTTTTGTCAATGCCGTTTTTTACGGCCCCGTTTACAAATTTTTCTTCCTGCGCATGTAGAAGCTCTGGAATTTTTTTTCCGATTGCTTTTCTCAAAACATCTGCCTCGCCCAAAGTAAAGCCGCAAATCTCTTGGGCTATTTTCATAAGCTGTTCTTGATAAATGCAAACATTGTAAGTTTCTTTTAAAATCGGTTCAAGTTTTGGGTGCAGATATTCTATTTTTTGATTGCCGTGTTTTCTGGCGATGTAATCTGGAATAAATTGCATGGGGCCTGGGCGGTACAAAGCCACCATAGCAGTAATGTCTTCAAAATTAGTTGGCTTTAATTGTTTTAAATAATTTTTCATTCCGCTTGATTCTAATTGAAACACACTTGTGCTAAGCGCGTTTTGCAAAAGCTCAAAAGTTTTTGGATCGTCTTCTGGAATTTTGTCTAAATCAATTTTTAGTTGGTTGTGTAAAACATAAATTCTTGCCAAGGTGTCTTCTATTATAGTAAGGTTTTTTAATCCTAAAAAATCCATTTTTAAAAGTCCCAAGTCCTCAATGCTGTGCATTTCAAACTGGGTGACAATTGAATCGTCGTCCTGAGTTGGATGCTGTAATGCCACGATATCGGTTAAAGGGTTTGCTGAAATTACAACACCGCAGGCGTGAGTTGAAGCGTGGCGGGCAACGCCCTCAAGTTTTTTTCCTAAGTCAATCAGCCTTTTTGCCTGGTCATCTGAGTTGTATAAATCTGAAAATTCTGAAACTTTTTCTAAAGTTTCGGCAAGATTCATTCCCGTCGGTATCATTTTTGCAATTTGATCGCAGTAACTGTAAGTGTACTGCAAAGCTCTGCCAACGTCGCGGATTACGGCGCGGGCCGCCATTGTTCCGAAAGTGATAATCTGGGCAACGTGGTCTTGTCCGTATTTTTCCGCAACATATTTTATAACTTCGTCTCTTCTTCTGTCTGCAAAGTCCAAATCAATATCAGGCATTGAAATTCTTTCAGGATTTAAAAATCTTTCAAAAAGCAAATTATGTTTTAAGGGGTCAATGTTTGTGATGTTAGTCAAATAAGCAACCAACGATCCGCCGGCAGACCCTCTGCCCGGTCCCACAACGATTCTGTTTTGTTTTGCCCAGTTTACAAAATCCTGCACGATCAAAAAATATCCGGCAAATCCGGTTTTTTCTATAACTGAAAGTTCGTATTTTAATCTGTCAACTATTTTTTTGTCCGGGTTTTCGCCAAATCTGTTTTTTAATCCCTGCCAGCAAAGTTCTTCTAAAGACTGTTCCGCTGTTTTGCCTTCGGGGAGGGGGAACACCGGCAATTTTGTTTTTCCGAGTTCAAACCGAAAGTTACAGGCTTCAACGATTTTTTGGGTATTTTCAATGGCTTCCGGAACGTCTTTAAAGTATTCAGTCATTTTTTCAGGGCTGGTCATTGAAAAATCGTCTCCCTGTAAAGTTAATCGTTCGGGGTCGTTCGGGGCAGCCCCCGTGTTAATCAGCATTAAAATATCCTGCGCTTCGGCGTCGCCCGGCCTTAAATAGTGAATGTCATTTGTTGCCACCAAGGGAATCCCGGTTTTTTTTGAAAGTTCAATCAGCCTTTTGTTTACGGTTGCCTGTTCTGGAATATTTTGGTGATGTTGCAGTTCTAAATAAAAATTATTTTTTCCCAAAAAACCTTCATATTTTTTTGCAAGTTCTTCTGCCTCGTCTAATTTATTTGCCAACAGAAGGCGGGGGATTCGTCCCTGCACGCAAGCCGAAAGACCGATCAGACCCTCTGCATGCTCTTTTAAAAATTCATCGTCAATTCTTGGTTTGTAATAAAATCCTTCTAAATGCGCTTTGGTAACAATTTTCACAAGATTTTTATAACCCTGTTCATTTTTTGCAAGCAAAATAAGGTGGTATCTTTTGTCATCTATGTTTGGCCTTTTGTCCTGTAATTTCTCAAAAGCTGTATATATTTCCACCCCGATTATGGGCTTTATTTTTTTTGCCTTCGCTTTTTTATAAAATTCAACAGCGCCATAAAGCACGCCGTGGTCGGTTAGGGCAACAGATTCCATGCCAAGTTCTTTTACGTAATCTAAAAGCTCGTCAATTTTCGGCAACCCGTCTAAAAGGGAATAGTGGGAGTGAACATGTAAATGTGTAAATTTCATTTATTTTTACATTTAATCATTTATCTTACTTTTTTGCTGTTTTTTAATCAACTATTGACAAGGTTATTTTGATATGCTATACTTAATATAGTTCACAAAATGTTAAAAACCTTAACCTTTTCTTCTCGGGAGGTGTTCAATGTGCGGGATTATTCCATGGCAGGCGATTGAAGGACTGGCCCACGGAATAGAGGCCTACTATAGAGTGCATGTCCCTTCGACGCGCGTTATCGTCGTTCCGGCGTATAAGCCACGCGACTTTCGCGGAATGGATGACGACGTGGCCTGGGCGTCCGATCTTCTGAAGAAACTTGCCGAAACAGACGGCAAGACATTGCTTTTCGCCAACAGGCTGAAAAAATCCAGGGGTGGAAGAGCAATACTTGCAAAGATGGCTTAATAGAGCAAAAACAGCAGTCGCTGTAAGAAAAATTGCTCCTGAGCTGTCGCCGTGTGAGTCTGTGTTACGTCTTTAGCGAGATGAATACACGGTCTCCACGGCTTTTTATTTACAAAATTTTATTCTGGATTTTTTCAGTATTCTAGTCCTCATTCTAGCCCTCGCCCTAGCCTCGTCATAATCTACGCTATCGCTTGAATTGTGACGAGTGTATTGTTTATGATATAATAAAATAATCATTAAAATATTTATTAAAATAATAAATAAGGCATATGAACGCAATAAAAGAAAAAATATTATTACTTTTATTGGGCGGATTGGCTTTTGGTTGCAGTTATACTCCAGGGAAACAATGGAGGGTATTAAAAATAGTTTCAAGCGAATGGAAGAGATTAAATAGAAAGGAATTAAGAGAAGGCATAACTTATTTGTATAGATTAAATTTTATTGATAAAATTGCAGATAAAAGCGGTTCAACGCATGTTTCCCTCACCAAAAAAGGAAAGCTCTGGGCGCTAAACTTTCAACTGGAAAATATAAAAAACAAAAAAGAAAAGTGGGATGGAAAGTGGCGAATGGTTGCCTTTGATATTCCTGAAAAATATAAAAGGGGAAGAGATGCTTTGCGCCAACGTTTAAAAAATATTGGATTTTGTGAATTGCAAAAGAGTGTTTTTATAACCCCGTATGATTGCGAAAAAGAAATGATGCTTTTGGTTAAATTTTTTGAATTAGATAAATATGTTCGTTTTGGCGTTTTAGAGTTTATTGATAATGAAGAATATTTTAAAAAAGTTTTTAAGATGGGTTAATATATCGTTTTAGCTTTTTCAGCTATCGTCATAATTTACGCTATCGCTTGAATTGTGAATATAGTGGCAGTAGTTTTTTAATTTTTTATTTATTACTATTATATGAAGTACCCGAATTTTAATGAAGAAAAAAAGTTGTGGAAAAAAGGATGCCGTTTTGTTATTGGATTAGATGAGGCTGGCCGAGGGCCGTTGGCTGGGCCAGTGGTTGCTGCGGCAGTTGTTTTTAATAATTTAAAATTTAAAAATCCAAATTCAAAAACAATTTTAAAATCTAAATTTAAAATAAAGGATTCAAAAAAAATGACGCCAACGGCGCGCGAGGAAGTTTATAAAATTTTAATAAGCCATAAAGATGTAAAATGGGGGACTGGTATAGTTTCAGAAAAAGTGATTGATAAAATAAATATTTTAGAAGCCACAAAATTAGCAATGAAAAAAGCCTTTAGCAATTTAATTAAAAAAGTGTATCGTCAGATTTCACGCTATCGCGTAGAATATGACGATGGTTGTTTTCTAATAATTGACGGGAATTTTAGGTTAAATATAAATTTGCCGCAAAAATCTATAATAAAAGGGGATCAGAAAGTTTTTTCTATTGCGGCGGCTTCAATTATTGCAAAAGTGACGCGTGACCGGCTTATGCAAAAATACCACAAAAAATATCCGCAATACGGCTTTGACAGACACAAAGGCTATGGCACAAAAGCCCATTTCGCCAGTTTAGAAAAATTCGGCCCGTGCAAAATCCACAGAAAAACCTTCTATCCGGTCAGCACTCTGTGAAATAAAGTAAGTTTTCCCGCCTAAAGGGGGTTGACAAGAGTATTTGATATGATAAGATACAATATAGTTGTAATATATTGAAAATTATAAAATCTTTGACTCGGGTCCCTGGTGCAAACTGGGGGTTGGGCCCGATGAGATGGCTTGTGCGTTAGTGCAGGCTCGGCTTCCTCCGTAATCATAGGATAATCGCTGAAACCCAAAAGGGTGGAGTCGATGAAAGTGTCCGCAAATTTTATTTGCGGAAACAAAGGTGGTACCGCGAGACAGCCTCTCGTCCTTTGAGCATAATTTATTTATGCCTGAAGGATGGGAGGTTTTTTGTTGCCTCTCGGCTAGTTCATTTACAATTAGGAGTTGGCCATGAATACGACGTTAGGTATCGAGCGTGAGCGTTTTATTATTAGCCGGTCCGACAATAAAATCGTTTCGGCTATTGGCACCTTATTGCCTAAAGTGCAAGAAGTAGGAGAAAACAAGGGCTTACCCGTCGGTTTGTTCGGCTACGAGCTTTTTGCCGGGCAAATCGAAGACAGGACACTACCATGTGATTCCCTGTCCATGTTAATGAATGCGTTGATTGCAAACGATTCTGTGATGGATGAGGTTGCCAGCCAAGACGGATTGGCATTTGATTTTTCCGAATTCGTTGAGGAAAGTCAAATTACAAACCTGGAGGTTAATCCATTTGATCAGCGCCACAAAAACATATGGCAATCAATATCAGCCGAAAGACGCTCTGCCGCCTCAAGAGTGGCGTCTGTCCACGTGCATCTGTCGGTGAATGAATGCAGGGCATTGGCATTGCTTAATGCCTGCAGAAAAAAAGAAATCGAAAGGCTTATTTCAATAGGAGATCATTCTCAAGGCAGGAGAATTGAAACTTACAGGAAAATGGCTGAAACTGACGGGATTCCTCCGCAATTTCACAATTTTGAAGATGTGATAGCTTACATTAACGACCATGGAGGAGAAAAGAATGTCTGGGATCTCGTCCGGTACAAGCCGTCCACAAAAACCATTGAATTTCGAATGTTCGGAGCAACGGCAAGTGTGCACGAGGTTATCGAATATGTAAAAGCATGCTTAGAGCTGCTTTAGATGACGTAGCTTTAAAGTCTGCTCTCCTTATCGGTGGCAGACTTTTTTAATTATTAAAACAGAGTAAAATAAATTATATGCAATCAGACAATAAAATTCTATATTTCGCCTACGGTTCTAACTTAAATCATGAGCAGATGAAACGGCGTTGCCCCGATTCTAAATTTATCAGCAGGGCTGTTTTGAAAAACTATAAATTGGTTTATGACGGTTATGGACCACATAGGCACGGAGCTGTCGCAAACATGGTGCCACAGGTTGGTGAAGCAGTGTGGGGTGGTCTATTTGAGTTGTCGCAAAAGGATTTGGATAACCTAGATAGATTTGAGGGATACCCAAGTGTTTATGACAGAAAAGAAATCTTAGTGGAAAACGATGAAAATGATATTATCGAAAAAGTTTTTACTTATTATAAAAAACCGGAAGCTATAGGGAATCCTAGTCAAGAATATCAAGATATAATAGTAAAAGGAGCGGAGGAGTGCGGTTTACCTCAGGATTATATAGATAAAATTTTAAAAGTTTTATAATTTAAAATTTAGGCGTTATTTTTTACCCCTTGACATGGGGTTTATGCTTTGCTATACTTACTTTATCTAAGTAAAGTGATATGATTTCGAAAAAAGACGACAAAAAGATAAACGAACTTATGGGTGCAATCCTTATTTTAAAAACCCGCAGCGAGACGAGGCGGTTTTTCCGTGATTTATTAACCGAAAAAGAGCTAATTGAATTCGGAAAAAGATGGAAAGCTGCCAGAATGTTATCAAGAAACATCCTTTATACAGAAATCGAGAAGGAAACGGGTTTAAGTTCAACAACCGTCGCACGCGTTTCAAAATGGCTGAACAATGGTAAAAACGGCTACAAACTTGTATTAAATCGATTAAATCATCACAACCTTTCTTATATTGGGAAAGGTTTGCGTTAAAATACATAAAAGTTGTGAATATTTGAACTTAAACCCTTCCCAACTTCGGGAAGGTTTTTTGTTCTTTGACAATAGGATGTGCAGTATGAAGGTTTTAATTCCCAATTTTTGGTTGCGAGCAGGTCTGGTTTTAGTGGTTGCCCAGGATTACTCTACCCATCAAATTCTAATGGTGGCTTTTACACGAGAGCCGCAATATCTGGAAACATTGCGAACCGGACATGCGGTATATTTTTCCCGCTCCCGTTGGAAGCGCTGGGAAAAAGGCGAAGAAAGCGGAGACTTCCAAATTGTCCGCAACGTTTTGATAAGTTGCAATGGCGCAGCAATTATTTTCCAGGTGGATCAAATGGGCGAAGGCGCTTGCCACACAAAGGCAAGAAGTTGTTTTTATCGCGACTGTTTTGGCAATTTTATTATGCCAGCTCCAAAAATGGGATGGAAGGAAAACTTATTGACTGCCGAAACAGCAGTGGCGCCATCTTTTATGCTTGGCAAAACGGCCAAGACTTTGATGCCGAATTTTTCCAAGAATTTCGGCTTGGTGGATGTGGTTGTTCAAGATTTTACAACTGGGCAGGTAATAGAAGTAAATGCTACGGACAGAGCAGGTTATTTCAAAACGTTGGAAACCGGTATGGCTTCTTATGTTTACTCGGTCCAACATGAACGTTGGACAAAAGAAATGTCAGACAACAATATTCAAGTTGTCCGCCAGATTTTAATCGACTGTGATGGAGATGCTCTGCTTTACAATGTGGATTGCAAAAACGCAGATGTATGCCATAACGGTTCGAAAAGCAGTTTTTACAGAAACTTTTTTGGCCAGCAAATTTTGCCGGTCCCATTATGTGCTGAAAATTATTTTTCTATCGAAATAGATGTTATTGATATGCTTGCCTCCAAAGCCATGTAATGGCTATGCCCGTGGGATTTTTTCGCGGGCTTTTTTATTCAATAGTCTGCAGATAATATAACAACTTTTATTTATTTAAAAAATAGATTTTATAATAAAAAATCCCCGCGTCTGTTGATCAACACGGGGTTTGAACGTTTTGCTATTTGAACAGATAGGGAGCACTAATAGGGAGCACTAAGGGCGAGCCCTTCGGCAACACTGGTGAAAGCGTCTCCTTGTCGCAGTTTTTCTTCGCCGAATTTTTCAGCCATTAATCGGCGAATTCGTGGCGTCTGTGAAGTCCCGCCAGTCAGAAATACTGCATCCACATCTCTTGCATTGATGTCGGCTGTCGCTAGCGTCCTATCGATGCACAACCCAAGTTTTCCGATATATTCTTCTATTATATCTTCAAAGCTTTTTCGGGTGATTTCTTCGTTGATGTTGATAATCGAACGATTAAACTTAACCCGCGAGGTTTGATCGGATGACAGAAGACATTTCGCTTCCTGAATGCTCTGGAACAGCGGATATCCGAGATTTTCTTCAACTAACGCCTGCAGTCTCATAAACCCTTGCTTGTCATCAGATTGATGAATCATCTTTCCAATTAGGGCAAGATATCGGCCACCTTTTAGAAAAGAAATTTTGTGCCATTCGCAAAGTTCATAATGAATTGCAGTTGGAACATTCAGCCATTTTTTTTCACCATGGACCTTATAGTGGGCGTCGTAGCCAAAATACTTGAGCAGTTGATGCCGCATGATCGCACTATTGAAAGTATCGCCGGCTATCGATATGCCATTGACGGCCAGAATGTTGTCATCGTAATCAATATCGCCGACACGATAAGGTGATAGGCGTATAACCGTAAAGTCGCTAGTGCCTCCACCAAAGTCTCCAACAAACACCAATTCCGGTTTGCCGAGTGAGTGTTTATAGGTTAAAGCCGCGGCGATAGGTTCACGTTGAAAACGGACGTGTTCAAAGCCGGCTCGCTTAGCTGCCTTCAACAAGCGTTGTTCCGCTATTTTTTCTTCATCATCATCTTCGGAAAAAATAGCTGGTCGACCCAGCACGACTCCAGCGATATTCTGATCAATAATCAACTCAATTTTGTGCTTGATTGCTGATAAAATGCAAAAAACTAAATCTTCGATTGTGTGGCGTCCCCATCCATCAATAAAGGTAGAGTTGAAACTAGTATCGGGAAGTAGCGTCTTGATTGATTGCATAAAGCGCCCTTGCGCTTTATCGCTCATATAGTGCTCAATCGCTTCATCCCCGAGATAATATTTGCCACCATCCTGAGGAAAAAAAAGAAATGACGGGATTGTAGTTGATCCGTTTTTTCCCAAGGGTAAAACAGTCGCATCGCTGACGGGAAACATGTTTGATTCGCCTTTAGGCAATAACGCGACCGACGAATTTGATGTTCCAAAGTCTATTCCCAAGTAATACTCGTTTGCCATGGCTGTGCCTCCTAAGGGTCTTTCAAATTTTTTAAACGTCTGTACAGATTGTCAAGTTACAATACTTATTTTACTATACCGTATTTAGTCTAATGTGTCAATTTTATCTACGCTTTTATAGTACTCTATAATTACTTGACATAAATATAAAAAATGATACTATAAGATTGTTGATGAAATGTAAGTAATCAACCGGCTGCCTAACGCATAGGCAAACAGTTCTTTGAAAAAGAGGTGCGCCAATGGCAGCTAAGAATTCCAGAATGAAGGAAGCATTTGTTTTAGTGGGTGTAATAGCCGCTGGTAAATCTTATATCGGCAGGCTAATTGAAAATTGTTTTGATATTCCCTTTTTTGAATATGAAGACATTTTTATTGAAGCCCAAAAAGATCATCCCGATGATTTTTTGAAACTGGCTGAACCCTTGGCCGAAAAAGCCATTTTTGAATTTTTAGACAAGAGAGGAAGAATTTGCTTTGAGAATACAATGAATAGGCCATATGCCTTAGCTATTCTGAGAAAACTTCAGCAAATTTCTGATGTCAGAATAATTTATGTCGACACGCCCATCAAATTGGCTCGAAGGAGATTGCAACAAAGACCGAAGAGCACGCATGTGAGATGGACGAAGGAAGAATTGGACAAAATTTATGCTGATACCAAAAGGATTGATCTCGATTACGACATTGTTGTAGACAATTCAAGCTCTTCAGACGAGGAGATTAGGAGAAATCTGCAAGAATTAATGTCGGAAAGAGTGTGGTTCAGTGATTGCGTGGAAATAAGTTTCAGGGGGCAGAAATTAAAATTCGACAGTTGGTCTGGTGTGAATTTAACCCCCTACGATATGGAATATCAGCCATGGAGAGCCTCATTCCGCAAAGAGAATTTGGGCTATTTAAGGCACTACGATTTGAGGCCCGGAGATGTTGTGATTGATGCCGGTGGCTATGAAGGAACGTTCTCGATTTATGCCGCAAAGGCCGTCGGAGAAACGGGCAAGGTCATCGTATTTGAGCCCGACACGGAAAATTGCATGAAGCTTGAAGCCAATATTAGGCTGAATGGATTGACGAACGTGATAGTCGTAAACAAGGCCCTGTGGAGTGAAGACAAAACGCTCAAGTTTAACAACAAGCACACAGCCGGAGCGTCTTTCTTCTTCAATGCGAGCCCTCATGCCGTTGAGATGTCCGCTGTTTCGATCGACAACGAATTGGAAAGGCTGGGAATAAGCAAAGTCGATTTCATTAAAATGGATATCGAAGGTTCAGAGATTAGGGCAATAGAGGGTGCAAAAAAAGTGTTGATGGGTAACGCTGTTAATCTTGCGGTAGCTTCTTACCACATTATAAACGGCGAAGAAACATCGACAGAAGTGGAAGCAGTTTTGCGAAAATTCGGATATGAGGCTGTAACTGAATTTCCGCAACACAAAACCACTTATGGATTAAAAAAATGACATCAATATAAAACCCCTGTTTGCATCGCGCATCCGGGGGTTCTTTTTTTATTTCTAAAAAATACCGAGATTAATTTCTTGGTTCTTGGTAACGGCGATTGATTTTTACTCATTGACAAAAGATATTAAAAGTAGTAATATAGAGTAAGATAAATTTTTAATAAATCATTAAAAAATATTATTAATCGGCTACAAAGATAGATTATCTATCCTTGTAGTCTAAATACGATGAAATACGAAGACGGAGCAACGAGGCCAGATTCAATAAATATACAAACCTTAATAGATAAATATGCCCAAGATTTTATAGATTGCGGTAAACTAATAGGTAAAAACGGATTATCGGTCGGAAGTGGCGGAAATTTAAGCATCAAAGTCCCTGGAGGAATGCTAGTTACATCTACGGGGTCAGCTTTGGATAACTTGCATGCTGATGAAATTATTTTTGTGGCAGAGGCGAACCGCGAAAATGTTTATTTTTTTGGATTGAAGGGCCCATCTTCTGAGTCTATTAATCATTGGACAATATATGAAGAAATGCCCGATGTAAAAGCAATAGCCCATGTTAATGTTGGCCCAAAAGAAGATAAAAATATTCCATCTACTTTAGAAGAGATACCATATGGAACAATTGAACTGGGCCTTGACATGATACCTCTATTTAAAAAAGCGAACGTCGTTTTTTTAAAGGATCATGGTGTTGTAACCATCGGACAAAGTTTGACAGAGGCAACTAATTTGCTAATAGAATCCGCTGATAAGAATAAACCTTTTATTCTACCATTTATAAAACCTCTAATTGGAGCTCAATAAAGTTTTATATACATGGAAAATGCAGATTTAGCAAAATTTATTAGAAAAGATATATTAAAAATGGCGACTTATAATCCAGCCCCTTATTTGTTGGACCTTGAAGAGAAATATAAATGTTCTGAAAATAACATAATAAATGAAATTATGAAGATAAAACTTCCTTTTAATGTTAATTTAACAGCTGAGATTGGAGGAATCGCGGCATTAAATGATTTTCATTCTATCCAGAAAAAAATTAAAAAAATTATAAGTGAACGGGAAAGAATTTATAATTCCCTTAATAAACTTCCATCACTTACGGTTTATCCATCTGAAGCAAATTTTTTATTTATAAAAATAAATGGAAGTCTTTCAAAAATGAAGGATTATTTAGAGCAAAATCGAATATTCTATCGATATTATAAAGAAGAAAATTCCCTGAGATTAACAATTGGAAAACCAGAACAAAATGATAAAATAATTAGTTGTCTTAAAAATATAAAAGAATATAAATCGTGTTATAATATAAAAGAATAAATATAAAAAATTATGATAAAGGCAATTATATTTGATTATAATGGGGTGGTTAAAGCAATAAATAAGTATTTTTTTGATGATGTCGAGTCAATTTTTAGTCTATCTGCAGAAGAAAAAGAATATGCAAAAAAAATGACCCGCGATCTTTTTGAACAACTTGATAAGGGTTTATTAGATGAAGATAGTTTCTGGTTGAAATTTTCGCAACGTATAAATAAATCAATGCCGGTAAATGTGAAGGAGTTAGCTCGCAAATTATTTAACGAACATTTTGAACTTTACGAAGAGGTTGTAAATATGCTTAAAAATTTAAAAACCAATGGATATGTTACAGCAGTTTTATCGGACACTTTCCCTTATATGGCCGATATTACTCGTGAGCGTAATGGCTATGATTATTTCGATAAAGTTTATTTGTCCTGCGAAGTTGGTTTTGTAAAACCGCAAAAAGAATTTTATGAGTTGGCTGTCAAAGATCTTGTCGTACTTCCGGGCGAGTGCATTTTTATCGATGACAATGAAGATAATCTTTTGCCAGCTGAAAAATTAGGGATGAAAACAGTTTTAGCAAAAAAACCAGATCAAATCGTCGAAGACGTTTGGACAATTATAAAATCGGAAAATAAAATTTGACTGATTGACATTTCTTTAGTATAATTAGACTAGATGAAAGCTGGGAGTGTTTCCCGGCTGACTGTTCTTTGAAAAGTGAATCTTACCAAAGACGGAGTTGAAATATGACAAGCAATTCAGAAGGAAACGAAAACCTGGAATCTTTGGATGTTTACAATCCAATTCTGCCCCACCAGACCAATGTCTATTTTACAGTTCTGAATGTCATCCAGGCAATTGCTTTCGGGTTTTTATTGCTGAAATGCGCCAGTTTGGCAGAGAATTTTAGCTGGGCTATCATTTCCAGGGCGACTCTTGTGTTTGCAATCATCGTGATTATCTGGCACAGATACGCCACAGAGTCGCAGTTTCTCTGGCCCCTAACCTGGATGGACAGTTTGATTCCATTCTTTATTGGAGGCATTAATTTTTTCTGCGTCTTTTCGATTGACCCTAAAGTATCAATTTCTTGGCTGTTAGCTTGGATTACAGCTATTGAGTTTTCTGCTATATTTGCTTACTTTAATGCCTGGAAGCAGAGAAAAAGAAAGAAAGTCCAGCGTATTTACATGCTAGCCTTTCAAGAAAAACCAGAAATCGGAAAACATCTGATTTCTGCATTGCTGACTTTTGACTGCCAGAACATATTGTGGTTTTTGTCCTTAGTAGCATACTCTATTATCTTGTTGATTTTCTCTCTTGTCTGCTACTATAGTTGGTATGAAATCGTTTTTCCTGCACTTCTCTTTGTTCTTCTCGTTGTGGGAGAAGCAAGGATTAGAATTTACAAAACTTTGGCAGAAGACCCGGTTCTCAAACCCTACTTTGAGTAGAGGAGGAAAGATATGACTCGGGAAAAGAAAAAAGAGCTTCAGGTTTTGCTGATGGGAACGTCGGCAATAGTGGGAATGTGGATTGTCTGGCTGGTAATGATTATGCAGCCGGATCCAAAAAGCCTTGGGATGGGAATGATGCTTTTGTTGCCAACGATAGGTGGGACAGTGATTGGCGGCTCAGCAGCTATTGCCAGTATCAAAATCCTTCTGAGCAAGGACGAGGAAAAGAAGGACTGAAAAAAAGAGCGAAGAGCTCTACCAAGCAGCGTCGTAATCACAACCCAGTGATCCCCGCTGCTCTTTTTTTGCCCTAATTCCTTGAACCCAGTGTATAAAAATTTGACGAGTTGATTTTATTTTGGCATAATGAAATCAGCACGTTGGGAATGTCTCCCGACCCTGAAAACTAAAATTTCTCGAAACGAAAGGAGAGAGTCATGCACAAGCCCATAACTGCGGCTTTGCAGCCTGCTCAGGTGATTCTCTCCGATAAGAGAGTTCACAAAAGCAAGGTTGCGGAAAAAAAGACGGCTCGTGGATTTTTGAAGTCCCACGTCCGGCGGCTCTTTATTGAGTTGCTAAATCTGTTTTTCAATCACGACTGGGTTTTTTGGCTAATTGGATTGGCCAATAAGAAACTTGGACTGATTGAGTCGGTCTTCCTGGTCTATCCGGCTAACGATGAGTACCTGTCGGCTTATTCTTATGCCTACCGATCAAGGTGGCACGAGTGGAGCCCGGGACCAATTGGTTTTTTCTGGCAGAACGGAAAGATAGGTATCAAGTTCGCCATTTCTGCCAGCAACGGCCAGTTCAGCGACCTTGCTAACAAAGGCAAACTGTGCCACCTTGTGGAGAGAATGGAGAAGTTAAGAAAGCTTTTCCACGCCAAACACAAAACCTTTGCCGGCATTCTTCCGGGGATTCTTTTTTTGAAAAGAATGGTCAGAGAGACGCCGGAGGCAGATGTGACCGTTGAAGCCGTTAGGCAAGTGATCGGCAAAGTGAAATTGCTTGAAGGATTAAGCGATAATACTCCGGTCATTGTTTTGGGTGGAAAAGGGTTTATTGGACGCAAAGTCGTGGCTTCCTTGTCAAAGGATATTGTCTACAGCGTGGACATTTCCAGCGGCAATGGCAGAAACGTTTGGCCATCACATTTGCAGGGCAAGCCGGTGTTGCTCATCAACATCAGCTTGAATTCTGCTTTGAGCCAGTATGTCTGGTTGTTTTGGCCGGAAGTCGTGATTGTGAACGAGGTTTATCCTGAGCCATCGCCCGAATTGGCGCAGCAGTTAAAAGGCATTGGATGCCGCTGTTACCACATTTCTGGCGTAAGGGCAGGGGCATTGCCTTCGTTTCCCGGCGGTTATCAAGGAGGAATTCCTTGCTGTGCCGCTTGGCAATCGGAAAAAATGGAGGCTTTGTTCAAGAGGATAGTTTAGGGGCTTTGTCATGGAGTTGACATCGCCCTTTTTTTGTGTTTGACATATCTAATTAAGGGGTGTAGAGTGAAATTAGTACGCCGAGATAGTTTAACCCTGAGATTGTCAAAGGGTTCTCGGTCTTGACAAATCAGCGTCCCTAACAAGGAAAGGAGGTTAAAATGTCAGACGCTCATGTCGTCGCCAAGGTCAAAGAATTGGCGAAACAGCAACCAGCCAATGGTGATCGCATTATCGCCAAGGTCAAAGAATTGGCGAAACAGCAATTGGCCAATAGTTGGAATGATTGCTGATGTCACAATGACCACTCAGGTGGCTAGTTCACCATAGAAAGTGGCGACGAACCGCCTCTTTCTGTCCCCGGTGTTTGCTTTCAAATGCCGGGGATATTTAATTTATAAAAGTATTTTTTATTTTTTTATGTTATTATAAATTGTATGAAGTTTAATTTAAAAATATCACGACTAAATAATTTATATTTCTTTGCTGCTAATTTAACCGAATTTCATCATTCTTGTCGTCCTCATTTTAATCGAGAATGGCTTAAAAAGACCGGCCGATTGAACAATCAAGAAAAAAAGGCAATTGCAGATCTTAAGCAAATTTTTCAAAAGTATGGTTTTGATTTTATAAATAATAAATCCATTTACCTTGGACGATATTTTTATTGTCCTGACGAAAAAAATAAATGGCTTACGGTTAAAGAGCATCTATCATCTTTAGAATATGATAAATTTTATAATAGTTTAGCAATATTGGAAACTCGTTTTAATAAAATTTATAATGAAGACCTATTAAGGAAATGGATGGCAGCGCTTGAGCAGGAATTAAACAGTAAAAGATTTATTGATTTATATAACTCAATAAAGGAATTTTTAAAACCAAAAAAGCTTGAGTCATTTTTAAATGTTCATTTACTAATTTCACCCTCATTAGTGAATACCGCTTCTGGAGGAGCTAATTTAGGAAACCAAGACATTACATTAGAAGTGCCTATATTCCAAATGTTAGATTGGCAAATTGAACAAGCCGCCAATATTCTTATGCACGAGTTAGCTCATATTTGGTTTGAAAATAGTTTAGGATATCGATTAGCCAAAAAACTAACTTTGGACAATTTCAAACATAAAAAAAGTGTCGGCAGGAATTCTTTCTCTTTGGTAAAAGAAACAATTATCGGAAGCGCGTCTCCATTTGGTTATCCATGCCAGATTTATTCTGACAAAGTTAAACCGCTGTTTAAATTTTTATTGCCCAATTTGTCGGTCGGTTATCAGACATATAAAAATTTCCAAAATGGCCGTCAGGCTGATTACCGCAAATTAAATTTTTATTTAAATTGGCTCACTTATCCGCTAGCCGCCGATTATTTTTCAAATAACAGAAAAATTGACCGCCACTTTATTGAGGAAATTATAAAATTAATTCAATAAATTTTTTTCAGTTTACGCGTTGGCACTTTTTAAAAAAAATAAGACGGAATTTTTTCCGTCTTTTTTGGCTTTTGACTATTTCGTCATTTCCGCTATCCTCTGAAAAAGTTTTTTCTTGGCTTTGCAAAAAATATTGCGATGCCAGTTGTTTCTTTTTTGAGAAAAAGAGTAGTGCGGACAGCCACCGTTGCAATTTTCCAGCCATTCGCAATCGCCACACAGAGATTTGTTTTTATTAATATCTGATAGAAATTGGAAAAAACCTTTACTTTGAAAAAGTTTTTCCCATGTGCTGTCTACGATATTGCCGAACCTGTAGTTATACCGGGACAGGCTATCGCAAGGTCCAACAGAGCCGTCAAATCCTACATTAGGGAAAAGCCAGCATTTCCCCGAAAATTCACACAAAGATGGTT
>Ga0265296_1001693_pt1 | contig 24447 bp, 28 predicted proteins | sample MunlanPumphouse1_FD_189073 | JGI IMG/M metagenome (GOLD analysis project Ga0265296, IMG submission 189073) | Groundwater microbial communities from a municipal landfill in Southern Ontario, Canada - Pumphouse #1 | ecosystem: Environmental > Aquatic > Deep subsurface > Groundwater | place... | reverse complement strand
GCCCTCTATCCTGCCCCCGCTGAATCTTCACGAAGCCCTTGAAACAACCAAGATACATTCGGTTGCAGGAAAAATGGCAAAGAATGCTTCACTGATTTCTGTGAGGCCATTTCGTGCTCCTCACCACACCATCAGCGATGTAGCGCTTGTGGGAGGCGGTTCAAACCCACAGCCGGGCGAAATTTCCCTTGCTCACAACGGGGTTCTTTTCCTTGATGAATTACCTGAATTTAAAAGAGGCGCATTAGAAGTATTGCGCCAACCCATGGAAGATAGAATGGTTACAATATCCCGTTCAAAATACAGCATTGAATATCCGGCAAGCTTCATGCTTGTGGCAGCTATGAATCCCTGTCCCTGCGGCTATTACAATCATCCTGAAAAAGATTGTGTGTGCGCGCCAGGCATTGTTCAGAAATATTTGAATAAAATATCGGGGCCGCTCTTAGACAGAATTGATATTCATATAGAAGTTACTCCGGTTCCTTTTAAAGAACTATCCAGCATCCATGAGGCTGAAAAAAGTGAAGTGATACGTAATAGAGTCGTTGCTGCGCGACAGATACAGGAACAACGCTACAAGAATATAGATGGGATACATTGCAACGCTCAGATAACTTCAAAGCTGTTGCGCACCATTTGTAAAATTGATGATACAGGACAGAACCTGTTGAAAACTGCTATGGACAAGCTGAGCCTTTCTGCAAGAGCTTACGACAGAATTCTTAAAGTCGCCCGTACTATCGCCGACCTTGATAACAGCGAAGAAATTAAAACAGATCATTTAGCAGAGGCTATCCATTATAGAAGTCTTGACAGGGAGAATTGGGCCGGATAGTTCAGTAGGCAGCAGAAAAATTATTTTTTCGCTATTTTCGACCATGAATCCTTTAATGTTACTGTTCTGTTTAAAACAGGTTTTTCGCTTTCGGAATCAGGATCAACACAAAAATATCCCAGGCGTTCAAGCTGGTATTTTTCTCCGGCTTTTGCCTCTTTGAGGCATGGTTCGGCAAAGCAGGTCTTTATCTGAAGAGAATCAGGGTTAATGTTTGCTTTAAAATCCTGACCTTCCTCTATTTCTTCCGGATTTTCTTTTATAAAAAGATGTTCATACAACCTTACTTCAGCTTTAATCGCATGCTTCACAGAAACCCAATGGATAGTGCCTTTTACTTTTTTGTTGCTGTTTGGCATTCCTCTGCGTGTTTCGGGATCGTAAGTGCAATGGACTTCTTTTATCTGCCCTGTGTTTTCTTCTTTAACAATGCCTGTGCATTTCACAATATATCCATATTTAAGACGCACTTCGTTACCAGGGGACAGCCGAAAAAACTTAGGAGGTGGATTTTCCATGAAGTCTTCCTGCTCAATATAAAGCGCTTTTGAAAAAGGAATTTTTCGTATGCCGGCTTCCGGGTATTCAGGGTTATTAACAGCATCAAGTTCTTCAACCAGGTCATCAGGATAATTTTCAATGACAAGTTTTAAAGGGTTTATAACGGCAAGCCTGCGCAACGCCCTTTTGTTAAGGTCTTCACGGATGCAATGTTCAAGCAGCGCTACATCAATAACATTATCGCGTTTTGCAACACCTATGATGTCTGCAAAATTCCGGATAGATTCGGGAGTATAACCTCTTCTTCTCAGTCCGCAAATGGTTGGCATTCGGGGATCGTCCCAGCCTTTAACATAACCGCCTTGCACAAGCCCGAGCAGTTTACGCTTGCTCATTACGGTATTTGTGAGGTTGAGGCGGGCAAATTCAATTTGCTGAGGAGCATGGATATCAAGCTCTTTTATGAACCAGTCGTACAATGGGCGGTGCACCTCGAACTCCAGCGTACATATAGAATGTGTGATATTTTCAATGGAGTCGCACTGTCCATGAGCAAAATCATACATAGGGTAAATGCACCATTTGTCGCCGGTCCGGTGATGTTCAGCATGAATGATGCGATACAGAATTGGATCGCGCATCAGCATATTGGAGTGAGCCATGTTTATCTTTGCCCTTAAAACTTTTGACCCGTCAGGAAATTCACCCGAACGCATTCTGCGAAACAAGTCAAGATTCTCTTCAACAGTACGGTTCCTGTATGGGCTTTCTTTTCCGGCTTGTGTAATGGTACCACGAAATAGTCCAATATCTTCCACGCTCAGATCGCATACAAATGCTTTCCCCTTTTTTATAAGAAATTCAGCATATTCATACAATTGTTCGAAATAGTCGGAAGCATAATATTCCCTGTCACCCCAGTCAAATCCGAGCCAGCGGACATCTTCCCTGATGGAATCAACGTATTCGACATCTTCTTTTACGGGATTTGTATCGTCGAACCTGAGGTTGCAAATGCCATTGTATTTTGCTGCGGTACCAAAGTTCAAACAAATTGACTTGGCATGACCTATATGTAAATAACCATTAGGTTCGGGCGGAAAGCGTGTATGAACGCGGCCTTCGTATTTATTGTTTCTGCTATCTTCTTCAATGATTTCATGAATGAAGTTCAGAGATTTTTCGGGTTTTGAGGTTTCCATCATGTTGTCTTATCAATTCTTTCCACTTCTCCAATCACAAATCCCGCACATGCGGGACGGGAGGAAAGGGAAGCAGGAGTGAGGTGCAAAAATAAGACGATTTAAGAAAATATACATCATGTTTGAGGATATTCTTTAATTTCGTTGAATCAAACTTATGCAATATGGGACTTATCACTTTATCAGGAATGGAATTTCCCGCTTATCATGGCTGTCTTACTGAAGAACAGATCATTGGCAATAAATTCATGGTTGACCTTGAATTTTTTACCGGGACTGAAAATGCTGAAATAACAGATGATCTTGCGCAGACAGTTAATTATCAAAAAGTTTATGAATTGGTTAAAGCGGAAATGGATATTAAATCAAAACTTCTTGAACATGTTTCCCGCCGCATCCTTAACACGTTATATAAGCAATTTCCACACATTAGCGCTTCCAAGATAACTGTTGCAAAGCTTAATCCTCCTATTGGCGGTAAAGTGGAAAAGGTGAGTGTAACGCTGACAAGGTAGATATTATGACCTGAACAGGAATGTTCTTGGAGGTTAGGATATTATTTTTACCTTTGCATTCTTAAGTTACATGGTCTCTTGGCCGAGTGGCTAGGCGCCGGTCTGCAAAACCGCCTACTCCGGTTCGAATCCGGAAGAGACCTCTGAGAGCGTTTAATATATGGAGTGAGATACTCTAAATGTTACACACTCAAGCACTTTAAAAAATTGGCGTTTAAAGTTTTGACCTGAAAATTCAATGTTTTTGGCTTTTTTGTTCGACCATTGTTATCTAATGAAAATTTCGTAAATTTATAATGTTAAAACATAAAAATCATGCAAACGCAAACATTAAATATAAATATTGATTTTAAGCAATTGCTTAATATTATAAGGCAATGCGACATGACGCAAAAAATAAAGATTGCCGAAACTTTAGAAAAAGAAACCTACGCTGTAAGGTTTAAACAGCTTCTTTTCGAATTATCAGACAACGACCTGACAATGGATGAAATTACAAAAGAGGTAGAAACAGTAAGAAGTAAGCGCTATGCCGGAAAATAAAAAGCTTAGGGTTGTAATTGATACAAATATTCTTGTCAGCTCGTTGATCGGGAAGGAAGTTTCCGCTCTCAATGATTATCTGATACAAGAAAACATCATACTCCTTTTTAGCAAAGAATCTTTTGCTGAGCTTTCGGATGTGATGAACCGGCCCAAATTGAAAAAACTTTTTACAAAAAACAGGGTGAACAGATTAACTGTTTTACTTAGTGAAATTATGGTATTTGTTAAGGTAAGAAGCAAAACAACTATTTGCCGTGATGTAAAAGATAATTTTGTTTTAAACCTTTGCTACGATGGCAAAGCAGATTATCTGATAACAGGGGATAATGATTTATTAATTTTAGGAAGCCATTCTAAAACAAAGATAATTTCATTCAGCGATTTTAAAAAAACCGTTCCATTGAAATAAGATTTGTTCTACTATTGTTCGACCAGGCATAAATTACAATACGCTGAAAGCATTGAAAATAAAGGAAAGCAGGAAATAATATCGGAGTTCGGAAGAGACCTCAAAGAATAAATTTAAACCTCTGCTATTCAGGTATACCAGTACCTCTATAACGGATAATGTTTATAGTCCATGCTTTTTTTATTAATTTAAAAATAATAAAACATGAAAAAAATATTTGTTTTTATTTTTATCAATGTTACTATTTTCCTTTCTTGTGATTTGAAAGCACAAGACAATATAACAATTGATGATGCTAAAACCTTTATAAAAAAATATGTTAATGCCTTTCCCATACTTACTGCCACTTATCCTGATGATCCAAATTATATTTATGATTATGGAGCTGGAAACTTTCTTGTATGGGATGATGAAGAAACTGATGAGACCTTTTATTATGGCGTTATGTTTAGTGGTGGTTTTAATTTAGCGTATCGTTCTTTAGATGATAATGGAGCGGAAACTGGAATAGCTATAAAAGATATTCAAGACATTACTGTAAAAAATAATCCAATAATAAACCAAATAGAAATTCATTTAGAACTTAAGAAAGGTAAATATGTAAGGATGTTTTGGTTGTCTTACACTCCAATGATAGGCATATCACTTCCTTATCATACATCAGAAAGTCATGAAGGAAAAATGAGTGAAATTATTATATATATGGACAGATCATCATTGGCAGAAGATTATCCTAACAGAATAAAAAAGGCTTTTGAATTTTTAGTTGAAAAATGTGGAGGTAATTTGTATAAAGATAAATTCTAAAAACCTATTGACAATTGTAAAATAAACACTTATCTTTGTAAAGTAAAGTTTAATTAAAAGAAAATGAAAAAATTATTATTAGTTTTGATATTGGGATTAATTGTTTCTTTTGGGTATTCTCAAACAAATCCAAAAACTCGTTATCAATCCGGTTACATAAAGAAAACTACCGGTACTTATGTACAGCCACATTACAAAACAGAAACAAACAAAACAAATAAAGACAATTACTCTACAAAACCAAATACAAACACTTACACTGGCAAAAAAGGTTCTAAAGCTGCCGATTATTCCCCTGAAGCTAAAAACTACGGCAAGGGTAAAACAATTTATACTGGCTCAAATGGTGGGCAATATTACACCAATAGCAAGGGCAAAAAAACCTATGTCCCAAAACAAAAAAAATAAAATATTGATTCCTATTAAAGAAAAGAAGTTGAAATATCTGGAACAATAAAGGGGTACAAAGGCAAACCGGAAATTATTCTTAATAGTTCCAGTCAGATTAAATTACAATAAACATATTAAAACCAGCAAAGAAGCGGTCAGGCAAACATTTTTCTAACCCTGTTTCAATTTCTGTAAATTTGTACATATATTCGTACAAAATTTAAACTATGGATTACTATTCCATTCTTAAAAAGATAAACGATACTTCATCTGCTACGGGCGTATATCCAGAATACTATAAAGTACCAATGGATAATGTTTCGGAACGTGATAATTTAAAAATATTAGAAACATCTGGGTTAATAATATTAAAATATAATTTGGAAGTTCATACCAAAGAAGGTGGAACGATAAATCAATGGTATGCTGGATTAACTCCAGAAGGTATAAATTATTTAGACAGATTCATAAAAAGCAAAACTGAGGCAGAAACAAATAATATAAAGAATGAATTAATTTCAAACTATTTACAAAATATATTATCAAAAATTTTAGAAATAAATGATAGTATAAAAATAACAAATGAAAGTATTAAAGAGGGTAATGAAAAATCACATATTAGTTCAAAAAGGTCAAATAGAATGGCGATTTCTGCAATTTTTGTTATGATATTATTGTCTTTATTTCAATACATTTGTAATAAAATTGATAATAAAAATAATAACTACAATTATCCGAAATCCAATAGTACAGTTATCAAGAAATAAAAGATCTTTTTTTTGAAATATTTTTATCAATTATATTACACAGAATTATTCTTTAGGGAGTTTGTACCCTATTCTTTTTCTTGGGTCGTTCTCTTTATTTATCAGTTGCTTTAAGGCTTCAAATATTACCTGTAATTGCTCGCTATGTCCTTTAAATTGTTCCTGTGTCTTTTGCTCCAGGTCTTTAATTTTATCTGCAAGTTCTTTATGGAGCATAAGCATATCACGAAGTTTTACAAATGCCCTAACTACATAAATACTTGCTTCTATTGCAACAGGGCTGTTTAATATACTGGCAAGCATAACTGTTCCATGTTCGGTAAAAACATAAGGTAATTTTCGGCTTCCACCCCAACTTGATATCATATTTTGTGATTTCAAGTTCCGTTTGCCTTTATTATCAATACTTTCAGAACTTGATGTCACAATTTGTGATTTCAAAATATCAAATTCTTCAAAAGTAATCTGAAACATAAAATCAGCGGGGAATCTTTTTATGTTACGCTTTACAGCTTGATTAAGTACTCTTGTTTCTACGCCATATATTTGGGCTAGGTCGAAATCAAACATTACTCTACGTCCACGTGAATAAAATATTCTGTTTATAATGGTTTCTTCAAATATTGTAAGTTTATTGCTCATGAAAAGTTATATACGTTGTTCAATTATCTCTATGGGTATTATATCCTTCATTTATTTGTATCTGAACTGGTGACAATTTGGCACCGGTTAATAAAGTGCAATTTATTCAAAAAATTTAGTTCAACAATAATTATCAAAATTATTATTCTTTAAAATCCTTTCTTCACCGTAAAAGCAAATGTAGTTCCTACGCCCACCGAACTTCTTACATTGATTGTTTGACGGTGTGCTTCAATAATATGTTTCACAATAGAGAGGCCAAGCCCGGTTCCGTTCTGTTCGCGCGATCTTCCTTTGTCGGTGCGATAAAAACGTTCAAACAAACGTGGTATGTCTTGCTGTAATACTCCCAATCCATTGTCTGTAACTTCCACCAGGATGTTTTCATCCATATCGAAAAAACTGACCTTTGTATAGCCATCGTCATTGCCGTATTTTATTGAATTATCGAGGAGGTTGATCAACACCTGTCTTATTCTTTCTTTATCGGCATTCACAAAAACCGGTTTCTCATCCCCGCCTGAATGACGCAGTCGGGCAGGGTTCTCGCCGAGGTGGAATTTTATATTTTTCTTACCGGCGGTTATTTCAAGAAATTCAAAAACTTCTTTAACTAAAGCAAACAGATCAAATCTGGTGAATTCAAGTTTCAGTTCACCTACCTCGAATTTAGAGATGTTTTCCAGATCTTCCACAATATTGATCATACGGTTGATACTTTTTTCCGTGCGTAGCAAGTATTCCCTGTTGATGTGGGGATCGTCCAGTCCGCCATCGAGCAAAGTAAGAACATAACCCTGTATATTGAAAATAGGAGTTTTAAGTTCATGCGATACATTACCGAGAAATTCCCTCCTGTATATTTCCAATTTTTTCAGTTGGTCAATCTCTTCTTTCTTGTCTTCAGCCCACCGTATCACTTGCCGGTTTACCGAAGAAATCATGTCGTCCCTGCCTGACTGCTTGTTTTCCTTGCCTTTCGGAACTTTCAGGTTGAAGATGGTTTTGTATATTGGTTTGATCTTTTCGTAAATGAATTTTTCGAGTGCAAACCTGAAGACAAAGTAGGAAAACGCAAAAAGCAATATGCCTGATATTAGCAGCGCCATCCATAAAATATCATGGTAAAGGAGAATGCCTGTAATAAGAAAAACAATGGCGTAAAAACCGGTAATGATAAACGACACAATTGCTGACAGGTTTCCGGTTCGGGTATATTTCATCGCTGATTAAATTTCAAATTTATATCCCACACCTTTGATGGTTTTGATATTCTCAATTTCAAGTTTTTCACGAATTTTCCTTACATGCACATCTATGGTCCTGTCGCCCACTACAACGGTTCCCCAAATTTTAGAATATATTTCTCCTCTTGTGAACACTTTGTTTACCTTGGATACCAAGAGCCATAGCAGTTCAAATTCTTTTTTCGGCAAGATAATTTCTTCGTCATGGCGTATCACTATATATCTTTCCCTGTCGATAGTAATGCCTCCAACATTTATTTGATTGCCGGTATTTTCTGATACGGAAAAACGCCTCAACAGAGCTTTTATCCTGCTGATAAAAACTTGTGGCTTAATGGGCTTTGCAATATAGTCATCTGCACCTGCATCAAATCCTGCGATCTGTGAATAATCCTCATTGCGTGCCGTAAGAAAAGCAATAATACTTTTATTTAAAGCGGGGATTTGTTTCATTTTCCTGCAAGTTTCGATACCGTCCATTTCGGGCATCATAATATCTAATATGATCAGGTGAGGCTTTGCTTCCGTGGCTATTTTCAATGCATCTTTTCCATTGCCTGCTTTGAAAATATTATAGCCTTCTTTTGTAAGGTTGTAGCCGAGAAATTCAAGAATATCGGGTTCGTCGTCAACAAGCAGAATTTTATATTCGTTGTTTTCCATAACAAAAGGAGGGTATAAATTTTATGACAGCGATTGGTTAATTTTAGAGGATATTTCTATTACCTTCTGATATTCGGATGGAGAAAGATCATTATAGAAGAAATTGACCGGATTTATTTTCTTTCCATTTTTCCAAACTTCATAATGCAAGTGAGGTGCAGTGGACATACCGGTACTACCCACATAGCCTATCAATTCACCTCTTTTCACTTTCCGTCCTTCGATAACCACTTTCCGGCTCATGTGGCCATAGAGTGTTTGATAACCATAGCCGTGATTTATCACAATGCAAATACCATATCCTGAAAGATAGTTACCGCCAGGTGTTTGTACAACACCATCTCCTGCTGCGTAAATAGGTGTTCCGCGTGGCGAAATAATATCTATGCCCGGGTGTAATTGCAGTGTCTTATAAATAGGATGCAGTCTGTAACCAAAACCTGAACATATTTTTATTGCACCGTTTTTAATAGGGACTATTGCAGGGATACAAGACATCATCTGCGATTTGTTTTTTGCAAGTTCAAGCACCTCGTCATACGATTTTGACTGCACATAAAGCCTGCGTGATAACATGTCAAGTTTCTTCGTTGTTTCAATGATCAGTTTGGAATTGTCGTAACCTTCAAGTTTTGCATACCGGTCAGCTCCACCGTAAGCGGCACTCCTTACTGTGGCAGGTATAGGTTCTGCCTCAAAGATCACACGGTATATATTGTCATCGCGGTTCTCAATATCATCAAGCACCTTATTAACCCTGTCAAACCTTTCGTCTAATACTTCATACCGGAGCTTGTATTGTTCAATCTCTCTTTGTAACATTCGTTCTTTTGGCGAACTTAAGAAATTATAAGCAAAAACCAGCACAACCGTAGCAAATACACCACCAGTGGCTACAACAAAAAGGATTTTTTTAAACTTCTCCTTTACCGACACTTTAACTTTTTCGAAAGTCAACGACTTGGTGTTAAAGTGGTAATGATGTTTTTTCTTCTTCTTTAGCATTTTACTCTTTACTTCATCGAAAGTTCATGACCGGCACATAAATTATTCAACTTTATAATAATTTAAAAACAAAGTTACGAAAATTTTAGAAAATAGTTATCAAAAAACAGGGATAAATTTAGTGTTAAGTTGATAAACAGATGGCGCAAAGATTGCTTCGTCGTACCTCCCTGCCTGCCGGTAGGCAAGCTCGCAATGACGTTTTGTGTTGACATTACAGACAGACACTAATTAAAAAACAAACCTACATGAATTTTAATAAATATACAAATACCTTATGAAAAAAAATCATGCAGGTTCATGAGTATAAATTCTATTTCTCAGTATTTTCAACCTATCCATGATTTTACCTGGTCGATAGTTGGTGCGGGGAGTTCAAGTTTCAATTTCTTTCTTAATCCGCAAAGATCATTGAACAATTTATTTGGATTGGCTGATTTAAGTGCGCTTGCGTTGGCATAACCTGCTTTGATGATAACAGGTATCCATTCGACAGGAATTCCTATGGTGGCAAATTCATTATTCGAAGCAACAACCGCCTTTTTTTCAGGCCGCATTTGCGGGAAAAACAACACATCCTGAATAGATGGGGAATTGGTCATAATCATGGTAAGACGATCTATGCCAATACCCAGCCCTGCTGTCGGGGGCATACCATATTCAACAGCACGAAGAAAATCTTCATCCAAAACCATAGCCTCTTCATCTCCCCTTTTGCCTAATTCCAACTGCGCCTCAAAACGTTTACGCTGATCAATGGGGTCATTTAACTCCGAGAAGGCATTACAAATTTCTTTTCCGTTGCAGATGGCTTCAAAACGTTCTGCCAGCCCTTCTTTACTGCGATGCTTCTTTGCAAGAGGCGACATCTCAACAGGATAATCAGTGATGAATGTAGGTTGTATAAGATTGTGTTCACACTTTTCACCAAATATCGAGTCGATCAGTTTTCCCCTACCCATGGTATCATCGATCTTCACATCTAATTTGCAGGCGGCTTCCCTCAACTGAGCTTCATCCATCGCAGAAATATCAATGCCTGTGTAATGCTGAATGGCTTCATACATGGTAAATCGTTTCCATGGACGCTTAAAATTAATAAGATTATCTCCTGCATTCACTTCTGTTGTACCATGCATATCAAGGGCGATGCGTTCAATCATTTCTTCAACGGTGTTCATCATCCATTCATAATCCTTGTATGCCACATATAGTTCTATCTGTGTAAATTCGGGATTATGAAAGCGGTCCATGCCTTCGTTCCTGAAATCCTTGGAAAATTCATAGACGCCATCATATCCGCCGACAATCAGGCGTTTCAGATAAAGTTCATTTGCTATACGAAGATACAATGTTGTATCCATTGTATTATGAAATGTTTTGAAAGGTCTTGCCGCCGCCCCTCCGTAAATAGGTTGAAGAATGGGTGTTTCAACTTCGAGATATCCTTTTTCATTCAGGAAAGAACGCATGGTATTTACAAGCCTTGTGCGTTTTACAAACACTTCTCTGACCTGCGGGTTAACGATAAGGTCAATGTAACGCTGGCGATAGCGCTGTTCGGGATCGGTGAAGGCATCATACATTACACCGTCTTTTTCCTTCACAATTGGTAATGGTTTCAGTGATTTGCATAACAATTTAAATTCTTTAACATGAATGGTAATTTCGCCCATCTGTGTGGTGAAGACAAACCCTTTTACTCCAATGATATCGCCGATATCAAGCAGTTTTTTAAAAACAGTATTGTACATTGCCTTATCATCACCTGCACAAATATCATCGCACTTAAAATAAAGTTGAATTCTTCCTGTTGAATCCTGAATTTCTGCAAACGAAGCGTTTCCCATGATCCGGCGGGTCATGATGCGACCTGCTATACTTATATCCTGATATAAACTTTTATCATTATGGAAATTTCCCAAAATATCTTTTGATGAAACATTTATTTCAAAAAAATCAGCTGGATATGCATTGATGCCGAGTTTTTGCAATTCTTCGAGAGATTGTCTGCGGATTATTTCCTGTTCGCTTAGTTCCATAATAATTATTCCGATAAATTTGAGCAAAGTTAAGAGTTTTAAATTTAATACCGATACGGAACAAGTTTGCCCGCCTGAATCGGAACGGGCAGGCAAAAAAAATATTTTGTTTCTATCCCCGCCTTGCCGTCAGGTGGGCATTTTGTAATGCCGTATGATACCGAGGCAGGAATTGATGCTTCACGAAAAAAATCAGTTAAATTTTGCTATTGTTATTCTGTTTTTTGTGTATCTTTGCCTATTCCAAATTTTTACATTATGCGCCCTAATATCATACAAATTCCTTTAAGCGAATATCAACATCTTAAAGACGAATTAAAACTACTTAAAAATTCTAAACTATTGATAAAATTTAATAAACTCATCGTCCTGTTGTATGAAGATAAATACGGATTCTATATGCACGATTTTACAGACGATTTAACGGAATATTCTATCAACAATAACTGGAAAAATGAAACGAGCCGCTGGGATAACATATAAGCAACGGGAAATTGTTTTGGTTCCATTTCCATACTCCGATTTAAGCGCTTCTAAAAAACGACCTGTCTTAATTGTTTCAAACGACACATATAATCAGCGTTCTGATGATGTATTAGTTTGTGTGATTACAAGCAATAAATATACAAACGCCTACTCCGTTGATTTAACCGACAAGCATTTAGAAACAGGTATTCTTCCAGAGCCATCCGTAGTTAAAACGCATAAATTATTCTCTGTTCACAAATCAAAAATTATTAAAAAGTTCAGCGTTGTTAAAACAGGTTTTTATCAACAAGTTGAAAAAATGATTTATCGCCTTGTTCAACTTCCTAAGTAACGCTTTTTTGCTCTGTTAAGTGCGTGACACAAGGTGAAAACCGCCAACCATTGGTTGTATATTATGAAAAAAATAATTTATAGAGATATTGGACTTATTGATTACAAGGAAGCATGGGATTTTCAGAAGAAAATTTTTTCTGAGGTTTTAGATTCTAAACAAAATATACTGAATCTTGGCAGATTTGCAATCCCGCATTTGCGGGATAGATTCAGTGATACCTGCCTATCGGCAAGGCAGGCTGAGCGAGTGAGTCCGTCAGCCGACGAATTCATTCAGTCGAAGTATAAATCACCACATTTAAATAAAAACCATCTTATCTTCTGCGAACATCCACATGTTTATACGCTCGGTAAAAGTGGGTTGGAAAGCAACCTATTGATAAACCAAATCCAACTTCAAGCACAGGATGCTTCATTTTATAAGATTGACAGAGGTGGAGATATTACTTATCATGGACCGGGGCAATTAGTTGGTTACCCTATCCTTGATCTCGAAATGTTTGGTATTGGCTTAAAAGAATATGTTTACATGATAGAGGAAACGATTATCAAAACACTAAAAGAATTTTCCATCACCGCTGAACGCCTTGAAGGAGCTACAGGAGTGTGGCTTAATACACAAACAACCAAAGTAAGAAAAATTTGCGCAATCGGGGTGAAAATAAGCCGTTCCATTACCATGCATGGCTTTGCCTTTAACATCAACACCGACCTGAATTATTTTAAATTTATCAATCCCTGCGGTTTTACTGACAAATCCGTTACTTCGTTGGAGAAAGAACTAAGATGTAAACAGGATATGGAAAAAGTAAAAACGGTTTTAAAAGCTAAGTTTGCGGAGGTATTTGGGGTAAATTTGTTTTAATAGTCATTCGTTTCGCGGTAAATAACTTATAAACAATGAATAACTGTTTATTACATCTTACTTTTTCTTTTAACTGTAATGCCCTTTACAACTAACAATAATGATTTCGTTATGCGAAGATATTTGGTAAACCAGGCGGTCTTTAGTATTAATGCGTCTCGATCAAAAGCCTGCAAGTTCATATTTCAGAGGCTCCGGTTTGCCAAGCCCTGTATAAGGATGATGATCAATATCGTTGATAAGCTCATTAATTTTTGCGAATATCTTAGTATTGCTACGAGCCCATTGCTCATAATCTTTTTGTGCGATGGAAGCAAAAAAAACAGGTTTCATTTTTTAAAAAGCGATTTGCTGTATTTTTTAAATTCTTCTCCCGTAAAACGTACAAGATTTTTATTACGTTTCACTTCATCTACCGCTTCAAGCAGATGTGCCCTGTTTTTGGGGTCTTTAAGTAAAAAATCCGTTTCGTCGTTTATCACATCTGTAACGCTAATTTCTATTTCGCGCTTCTTAAATAATATTTTTAATGTAGTTAAAAACCCATTATCAATTTCTGAAGCTTTAAGCCTGAATATAGTTTCCATAAAAATATTTTTTACAAAAATACAAAATTTAAAAATATTATCAATAATACTTCGGGACACTTTTTTGTGTTTTGGGCTAAAGCCCGCTATTTACAAGGGCTTCATTAACCACGCCTTTAAAGGCGTGGTTACAGCAAAACCCGCGATTTATAGGACTTCAGTCCTAATATAGAATAAAGTGTCCGAAGTATTTATCAAATAAGCTGTAAAATAAAAAAACGGTGAGCGCAGTAATACCCAATCTAAAGCGACTGCATAAATAGCAGATTAACTATATTTTTTACTTTTTCTTTTCGAGCAGCGAAATAATTTTATCCTTTTCTTTTATGAGTTGTTGGAGATACCCAATTTCGCTCCGGCAAGTTTCCAATTTTTCGAGTAGCTGTTCGTATCCCTGTTTGTCTTTATCAACTTTCTTATATTCTATTGAGGCCTCATTAATACTGTGTATTTCTTTTGAATGGCTTTGTTTAAAATAGCTGAAAAAATCATGTTCAAGTATTTTGCTTATTTTCTGCAATAAAGCGGTATCAACCGATTCGCGCTCAAAAATATCATAAACATTCCGCCTGTGTGTGCCGATTCTTTTCCCGAATTCGGTAATTGACATACTTCTTTCTTTAACTACCCGCTTTATAATTTTCCCTATGTGTATCATAAAAACAAAAGTACTTTGGATACAAAAGCGAACCACGAATTTAACGGGACATATAATTGAACATTTATGAGATTATTTATTGCTCATGTGATATTATTTGTTACATTTGTCAATTGAATGAATAAAAAAAAGAAAAAAGAGCATCACTAATATAGTTTTTATCAGTTGTCCGGATAGCTGTATGGTATAATAAACATTAATGACCGTTGGCAATATAATAACATAACCCAAAGTAAAAATGCAAAAAAAAGAAATAATCATCTAAGAAAGGTAGATGCTATCAATTTTTCCGGTGGATGTTTGAAAAAAAAATATTTATGAGGGCAGACTGTACTACTAAATGCAAAGATAAAATTTCGGAGAAAACGGTTCTGATAGCAGAAGACGATTTTATTTCGTTTAAGCTTCTAAGTTACTTAGTCCGTAAAACAGGAGCTAAGGTTATATGGGCACAGAACGGTTTGGAAGCAGTGAATATCTGCAAAGAAAATAAAAATATCGATCTTGTTTTTATGGATATCTGTATGCCCGCTATGGATGGACTTGAGGCTACTCTTAAAATTAAACAATTGCAGAGCGAACTACCTGTGATCATTCAAACTACTTCTGGTGATTATAGTAAGAAAGGCTTCGAGGCGGGGTGCGATGAATTTATTAGCAAGCCTTTTAAAATAGAAACGATTTTCAGTTTAATGAACAAATATATCAGAGAATAATAAGGGAAAATTATTGAATTACTTGGTCGGCAAAATAGAATATCTTATAGCGTAGAAGTTTGGTTATGGAAACAGATGCTACAAAAGAAACTTTGTTCCCTCAGAACAAGTTTACAGTTCTCATACTGGATGATGAAAAACATTTTACTGAAGAATTGCGTGAATTTCTTCAAAATAACGGATTTCACGCTATAGAAGCCAATACTGCCAATCAGGGCTTATCAGTATTAAAAAAACGGAAAATTGATTTATTAATCCTCGATGTTCGCTTACCCGGGGTTAACGGTTTGGACATTTTAAAAGAAGTAAAAGCGAAGTATCCGGACATGGAAGTTATTATCGTTTCTGCCCATGGAGATATGGATACTGTGATTAAAGCCCTGCGACAAGGCGCAATTGATTATCTCAGAAAACCCTTCAGGCACATTGATATCCGGATTGCCATAGAGCGTATCCAAAAATTTCTGTATCTCCAGCAGAAAATTAAGAAAATGGAAGAAAAGGACTCTTTAATTTCCAAAAATCTGGAAGAAAAAAATTGGGCGTCATTTCGTGGGTGTAAGCCGGCAGATTATGGATGTTCTTGAAGTAGCCATGACTGCTTCAAAATATTCTAAAACCATTGATTTACGGGGCTTTTCAAATGGTGTGTATATGATAAACACACAAATCGGGGATAGGGTATTTACGAATAAAGTGACGGTACAAAATTAAGATCAAATAATACTCAATACTGTTATTGTTGGGATTTATCAATACCGGCCTGTTTAAGGATAACTAAGAAAGTACCTTTAGGCATATCCTTGCTACCGTGCATAGGCACTATTACCGTTTTGTTGGTTTTGGAATTATAGTATAAATGGTGGCTTCCTTTAGAACGCTTAAAAACAAAACCATTGATCAAAAGCACACGAATAAGGTTTTTCGCAGAGAAATTCATGCGGTAGCGAGTTTAAGAGAATATTCAAGCGTATCGCTATCATCGGGTATATCTTCGCCCTTTACCTTAAGTTCTTCAATATAAAGCTGAATAGCTTCTTTAGCCATATTAATAGCATTATCCACAGAATCACCATAAGTAACACATCCTGGTAATGCAGGTACAGTAACCGTGTAAGCCCCTTCCGGTTCTTTGTGTAATAATATTTTATAAGTAAGATCCATTTTTTATTTTGTTCTTTTATGTTAGATTAAAAACAATACAAAGATAACCAAAACGGCGATTATAAACAAATTTATATTGTTAATTATACCATTGATTTAAGCCAGTTTTAGAACGGCGCCTATATAATCAATACAAAAATCGGGGATAGTAAATACAGCCATAAAGTAATTTTGCAATGATTCCAATTTATAGATTGCCTATTTACGTTGTCACGTCTGCTTTAATATCTTTCACCATGAGTTGCAGCGAAACATTTCCATTCCATTCATTTTCTTCAACATGATAGCAAATACTAAAGGTATTTCCATTAGTAACAAGCGGAAGGTAATCGGATTGGCCAAAAGCAATGGCATTGTATTCGGGGTTGTAAATGCCCGGATATATAACCGTAAACTTCAAATGTTGCGAACCAACTATGCGTGCATATCCTTTATCCACTAAACCTCTTGTAAGAAATACAGGAGCCATGTTACCCGGCCCGAATGGAGCAAACTGCCTGAGTACGCGGTAAAACTTGGGAGAAATATCTGTCAATTCAATTTCGCCATCTATTTCCACTTCAGGAACAAGCATGTCGTCTTCAATAGTTTCTGAAACGATCTTCTCAAATTTATCCTGAAATGCTTGTAAATTCTCCGGTTTCATTGATAGCCCTGCTGCATATTTATGTCCGCCGAAATGCTCCAGCAGGTCGCTGCACGAATCAATTGCATCGTAAATATCGAAATCTTTTACAGAACGGGCGGACCCGGTTATTAAACCGTTTGATTCTGTGAGGACAATGGTGGGTCTGTAATATGATTCTATAAGGCGTGACGCAACAATTCCCACAACTCCTTTATGCCAATCGCGTTGGAAAACAACGGTTGTTTTACGCGTTGCATGATGCCTGTCGGATTGAACCATTTCAAGCGCAGATTGGGTGATGGTAGAATCAAGGGTTTTACGCTCAGTATTGTTGATATTGATACATTCGCCAACCTCCATTGCGGAAGCCAGATCTTTGCATATAAGCAATTCCACGGCATTCTTCCCGTCTTCAATTCGCCCGGCAGCATTAATACGCGGCCCAATCAGGAATACAAGATCATTAATTGTAAGTAAACGTGAAAATATCTGTTCCTGGTTCGTAATAGTTTTATCTAATCGTTTAATCCCGCTAAAAGTCAGTATCGCTTCAAGCCCCGAACGCGGATTGGAGTTAAGTAATTTTAATCCAAAATACGCCAGTATCCTGTTTTCCCCGGTAACAGGTACAATGTCGGAAGCGATACTGATCACTACAAGATCAAGGTATTGTTCAATTTCACTGAATGGAATATTGTTTTTCTGTGCATAAGCCTGCGCCAGCTTGAAACCAATACCGCAGCCCGAAAGTTCATTGTATGGATATACACAATCCTGACGTTTTGGATCAAGAACCGCTATAGCTTCAGGCAGGATATCGCCAGGCCTGTGGTGATCGCAAATAATAAAATCCATACCTCTTTCTTTTGCATATCTGACCTGGTCGATCGCCTTGATACCACAGTCAAGAGAAATTATCAATTTAAAATTTTTATCTGCCGCATAATCCATTCCCTTCATAGATACGCCATATCCTTCCAGATAGCGATCGGGAATATAAAAATCAAGATTTTCCGGATTACAAATACTTTTTATAAATGAATATACAAGTGCTACAGCGGAGGTTCCATCAACATCATAATCCCCGTAAACCAAAATTTTTTCGTTATCAGAAATTGCTTTTTTTATTCTTTCAACAGCTATATCCATATCCTTCATCAGGAACGGGTCGTGAAGCATTGAAAATTCAGGCCTGAAAAAAGACTTAGCTTCTTCAAAAGAGGAAATTCCCCGCTGGACAAGAAGATTAGACAGGAGGGGGCTAATGCTCAATTCCTTTGCAAGGGACTTAACAAGAGCAGCATCACCTTTCTTTCTAATTACCCGGCGTTTTTCCATTTTAAAATTTTATTGGCGTGCAAAGGTATCAAATTAAGTGTTAATTGTTTTGCCAGTTTTTTAAAAAATATCCAAGATCACAAACCGTTATGTTTTTATCTAAAGGATAGGCTTCTTTACATTCGGGTATAATAATAAAATTATTTTTTGTAACGAGATCATTTATTGCAAATGTCAGGCTTTTTGTTTTTGAAGGAGATTGAGAGAATTTTATTTCTATACAGGATAAAGGTTTTTGATTTTTTGTCAGAACCATGTCACATTCGGTTCCGTCCTGTGTTCTGTAATAATAATACCGGTAATTATTTCCAAGAACAGATGAAATTTGTTCAATGATATAATTTTCCCATGATGTTCCTACCAGCGTATTACCCATAAGTTGTTCGATATCCTCAATCCCTGCCAGATAATGTAGTATGCCGCTATCGCGAAGGTACATTTTAGGGGATTTTATCAGTCTTTTGTTTGTGTTTTGATAATATGGCTGTAGTCTTCTAACAAGAAAAGCGTTTTCAAAATAATCAATGCAATTGTTTATTGTGGGGACACTAACTCCGAGTGCTTTTGAATAAGTCGTGGCATTCCATATTGTGCCCTGATTATTTGCCAGCATGGAAATGAAACGGTTGAGCATTACAGGTGATGTGCTTAATCCCAGAAGGCGAAGATCTTTTTCAATATAGGTTCTGATAAACGAGCGATACCATTCCTTTCTGATATCGTTTTCTTTGATAAACAACGGTTCGGGAAATCCACCTCTTATCCAGTGCGTAGTATATTTGATTTTTTGATTTACTTCTTTGAAATTCAAACCTGTTAGTTCAACATAAACAATGCGACCAGCCAAGGACTCTGATGTATTCTTTAACAGGTCAGGGCTGGCTGATCCCAACAGAATAAATCTGCCTTTTGTTCTGTGCTTGTCAACAGCAGTCCTTAAAACAGGGAATAGTTCGGGGTTTCGCTGAATCTCATCAATAATAATACATTTATCCTTATTCAGATCGAAATACAATTCCGCATTTTGCAACTTATTCAAATCAGAAGGTGATTCAAGGTCAAGATATACAACCTCATTTTTCAAAATGGGTATTATTTTTTTTGCAAGAGTTGTTTTTCCGACTTGCCGCGGACCAATAATAGCCACAACAGGAAAGTGATTCAGGAGTTTAATAATGGTTTGTTGATGTTGTCTTTCTACCATAAGTAAAAATATTTATCCCTGCAAATCTAATATTTTATTTTAAATATGCAGGGATAATTTGAAATTATTTTTTCGGGAAAAGCCGTCGTCTGATAAATGAATCATAAAAATTGTCAGTATGTAAACAAAATTTATGTTTTCACTAAAACCTGCCCTGTCATTTCATACGGGATATCCAGCCCCATGATTGTTAAAAGCGTCGGGGCAATATCACAAAGCTTTCCGTCACGTATGGTTTTGTAATCCTTATCTATCAGAAAACAGGGAACAGGATTGCAGGAATGGGCAGTATTTGGAGTTCCATCTTCGTTGATCGCAAAATCAGCATTGCCATGATCGGCAGTGATCATCACACTATATCCGTTTGCAACAGCAGCTTTTGTAACTTCTTTCACGCACATATCCACTGTTTCCACAGCTTCCTTTATTGCCGAATAAATGCCTGTATGCCCCACCATATCTGCATTTGCAAAATTCAAACAAATAAAATCGGGCTTATTATCATTTATTTTTTTAATCACCGCATCCTTCACTTCCACTGCGCTCATTGATGGTTTCAAATCATAAGTGGCAACCTTTGGCGATTGTATCATCACACGACTTTCACCTTCAAATGTTTCTTCTCTTCCTCCTGAAAAAAAGAATGTAACATGCGGGTATTTTTCCGTTTCTGCAATTCTCAATTGTGTATTTCCGTTGCGTGCAAGAACTTCTCCTAAAGTATTTGAAAGGTCTTCCTTGTCGAACATCATATAAACATTTTTAAACGACTCATCATAGCGGGTCAATGTAACATAATGAAGCGGGATGGTCGTCATATCAAATTCCGGCATATCTTTCTGTGTAAGAACTGTGGTGATTTCGCGCAGACGGTCGGTACGGAAATTAAAACAGATAAAAACATCGCCATTTTTAACTGTTGCAAGAGGAACTCCGCAATCATTCACCATTACGATGGGTTTGATAAATTCATCGGTGACACCGTTATCATAAGATTCCTGAATTGCCTGCGAAATATCAGTAGCAGGTTTTCCTTTTCCGCTTGTTAAAAGATCATAACCTTGTTTTATACGCTCCCAGCGTTTGTCGCGGTCCATGGTATAATACCTGCCAACCAACGATGCGATCTTGCCTGCCGAATTTTTGAGGTGTTCCTGTAATTCAGCCACATAAGCTTTACCACCATAAGGATCGGTATCTCTACCATCGGTGCAGATATGAATAAAAACGTTGTGAAGCCCCTGTTCTTTTGCAATATCACAAAGTTTCATCAGGTGTCTAGTTGAAGCGTGAACTCCGCCATCAGAAACTAATCCGAGGAAATGAACGGCTTTATTATTTTCTTTTGCATACTCATAAGCATTAAGGAGTACTTCGTTTGAAGCGATAGTATTGGTTTTACAGGCAATATTGATTTTAACAAAATCCTGATAAACTATACGTCCGGCGCCAATATTAAGATGACCCACTTCTGAGTTACCCATCTGGCCTTCGGGTAAGCCCACATCTTCGCCGGATGCATCAAGATGACATACGGCGGCCTTATTATATAATCCTTTAATGAAAGGTATATTGGCATTGGCAATAACATCGGCTTTGGTTTTGTTTCCTTCGCCCCATCCATCCATGATTATGAGGAGAGCTTTTTTCTTTTTCATAGAATCATGTAATTATTTTTGTTTGCATCCATTACATCCACCCCCTTACTCCCCCGCCAGCGGGGGATATGTTATTATTGGTTTGCCCTGATAGCATCCACAGGATTCATACGGGAAGCTTTATATGCAGGGATAAAACCGGAAACAAGTCCAATCACACCGGAAATAATGATTCCTCTCATGATATTTCCCATCCCAAGTGTAAAGGTTATATCAAACAAGGCAGAAACAAGAAGTGTTCCTGCATAGACCAATAAAAGCCCTACAATTCCGCCAACTAATGAAAGAATGATAGCTTCAAACAAAAACTCGAAAAGAATAAAATATCTTTTCGCACCAAGAGATTTTTGAATACCGATAATACTTGTCCGCTCTTTCACCGAAACAAACATGATATTGGCTATTCCAAAACCACCGACTAAAATAGAGAATCCACCAATGAGCCAACCTACCATTGAAATAACAGAAAATAAGCTGTCGAAACCCTTGGTAAGTAAACTTGTTTCATTAATTGCAAAATCATCTTCGGCAAGCGGTTTCAGCCTGTGTTCAGAACGCAATATCCCTGTGAGTTCGTCTTTCAGTTCATCATTCGAAACTCCGGCTTTTGCCTTGACAATAATAACAGGGTCCATTGCATCAGAACGTATATCAAGTATATTCCTGACGTAATTAACAGGAAGTATCACTTCTTTATCAGAATTATCACCAAACAGATTTTCCCCCTTCTTTTTAAGAAGTCCGATAACTTTCATTTTTCGCCCGAATATTTTAATGTTTTTTCCTATAGGATCGGTGTTTTCATATAGATTCTCGGCAATAAAACTTCCGATAATAGCAACATTTTTTCCTGCTGTTGATTCAATTTCGGAAAAATACCTTCCTTCTTCAATATCTACAGACATTGTTTTATCGTAATCCCGCGAAACGGCAATAACGATAGCTCCTTCAATACTGTTGTTAAGATGCTCGACTGTTTTACTGGTGTTTGCCTCAAATGCAACAGATTCGTATCCCATACTTTTTTTCTGTATGGCTTCCATATCGGCAATCTTCGGCACTGGCCTGTTCATATATTTCCACCATGCATAATCGGAACCGAATGACCATGGCCATTTTTGAACAAAAAGCACATTATTTCCAAGAGATTCAACGCTGCTGCGAATTGTTTTTTCCATCGAATCAAAAACCGTAAAAACAGAAATAATGGTAAAAATACCAATGGTAATGCCAAGCAATGAAAGAAAGGTCCTTAGTTTATTTACGCGTAGCGCAGTAACTGCAAAAAGGTAACTCTCTCTTACAAGTTTTACGAAAAGTATCAAAGCTTTTTCTTTTAATTTCCCTGTATCAGCGCTTTATACTTCGACTGAATGAGGTTGTATTTTGGATATTGAGCGCCTGCCTGCGGTAGGCAGGTAGTCGAAATATGCAACCTCATTCGCTCAGTATTACTGAATCTAATCATCTTTGCTTTGTTTCGACAAGCTCAACAACCATTGCAAATCTGTTAAGATTCAGTATATTTCGGCACAATACAAATGATTTGTAAAATTACTACAAATAATTGAGAAAAATGTTAAAAATTGTAACTACTCAGCCGATTTAAAATGTTAAAAAATAAATACATGCCACAGATTACACGGATTAAAATTATTTTTTTTATAAATTTTCACAAAAAAAACTACCTTTGGTAGTTTAAAATCTGTGAAATCTGTGGCTATTAAAGCTAATATAGTGGCTGAGTAGTTACTAAAAATTTAATTGCCGTTTGACCTGAAATTAATAAACTTGCAAAAAAATTGTAATGCCGATGGAAAATCTGAAGAAAATAAAAAATGCACTTATTTCTGTTTATCATAAAGATAAGTTAGAGGCTATTGTCAGAAAGTTGAATGAGCTTGGAATTGTTCTATACTCAACCGGAGGAACATACAATTTCATCCGTGGGCTTGGGCTTGATGCCACAACTGTAGAATCTCTTACTTCATATCCATCTATACTAGGAGGAAGGGTTAAAACATTACATCCAAAAGTATTTGGCGGCATCCTGGCACGAAGGGATAATTTAAATGATATTGAACAGCTCGAAAAATATGAGTTACCGCAGATAGATCTTGTGGTTGTAGACCTATATCCTTTTGAACAAACCGTAGCATCAGGCGCCCAGGAAGAAGACATTATTGAAAATATCGACATTGGGGGTATTTCATTGATAAGAGCTGCTGCTAAAAATTTCATGGATGTTGTGATTATCCCATCCATCGATCAATATGAAGAACTATTGAACCTGCTAAATGAAAAGAAAGGAATGTCATCGCTCAACGACAGGAAATATTTTGCACGCAAAGCATTTTTTATGTCGTCGCATTACGATACCTGTATTTTTAACTATTTCAATAAAGGAGAAGACAAGGTTTTTAACCATAGCATTTTAACATCAAAAATGCTTCGCTATGGTGAAAATCCTCACCAGGAAGGGATTTTCTATGGCAAGTTGCATGAACTGTTTGAACAGCTTAACGGCAAAGAAATATCATACAACAACCTGCTCGATATTGATGCAGCTGTTAATCTTATCATGGAATTCAGTGAACCCACATTTGCTATAATTAAGCACAATAATGCTTGCGGAATTGCTTGCCGGCCTGCGCTGATTGAGGCGTGGAAAGATTCTCTTGCCGGCGACCCCGTGTCTGCTTTCGGAGGTGTTTTAGTTACAAATACACCATTGGATGAGGAAACAGCGAAAGAAATCAATAAACTTTTCTTTGAAGTGATCATTTCGCCTTCATATCAAAAAAATGCACTTGATATCTTAAAGTTAAAGAAAAATAGAATAATTTTGCAGTATAAATTTTCCGGTTTGCCGAAACGTCAGTTCAGAACAATTTTGAACGGTGTTCTGGAACAGAATAAGGATTTAAAAACCGAAGGCCCTGACGATATGCAGGTTGTTACGAAAGTAGCTCCCGACAAATCGCAGATATCAGATCTTGTATTTGCTAACATCCTTGTTAAACATACCAAATCGAATGCAATCGTGCTGGCAAAAAACAAGCAACTGATTGGAAGTGGCGCAGGACAAACATCCCGCGTGGATGCGCTGAAACAAGCCATTGCAAAAGCAAAGGATTTTGGATTCGACCTGAACGGAGCAGTGATGGCTTCGGATGCATTTTTCCCTTTTCCCGACTGCGTGGAAATGGCTTATAAAGTTGGTATTAAAGCCA
>Ga0265296_1001692_pt1 | contig 24451 bp, 21 predicted proteins | sample MunlanPumphouse1_FD_189073 | JGI IMG/M metagenome (GOLD analysis project Ga0265296, IMG submission 189073) | Groundwater microbial communities from a municipal landfill in Southern Ontario, Canada - Pumphouse #1 | ecosystem: Environmental > Aquatic > Deep subsurface > Groundwater | place... | reverse complement strand
ACCCATCTTCTACAGTTGCGCCCTAAAAAAGCACGATCTCAAAAATAAAAACCCAGTATTTAAGCCTACTTACGAGAAAAGCAATTCAAGATAAATTCCAAACATAGTGCCACGTTAATAGCATTATCATGTTGACATGTCGTATTTCAATGCCTATAATACTAATGCTATGTTTATTAGGATAAAGCCATCCGGTCCAAGAAAATACCTTCAAATCGTAAAGAGCATATGGGATAAGGGGCATGTCCGGCAGAAAGTTATCGGCACCCTGGGTCGCCTTGATAGGTTGGAAGAAACGGGGGAGCTCGACAGTCTTCTCAGGTCAGGGATTCGATTCTCAGAGAAACTGGCGATCATTGATTCCTATGAAAAAGGTATTGTTCCCTCAACAGAAGACGCAAAAGTCGGCATACCCATGATATTTGGACGGTTATGGAAAGAGACGGGGATACAGTCTGTGATCGAAGAGTTGTTGGGGGACAGGAAGTATCAGTTTCCGGTAGAGAGGGCGATCTTCTTAACGGTGCTGCACAGATTAAGCGTGTCAGGTTCCGACAGGGCTGCGGAGAAGTGGAAGGAGAATTACAAGATTGCCGGGACGGAGAAGATAGACCTGCATCATTTGTACAGGGCGATGGCATGGCTTGGGGAAGAACTGCCGGGGGAAGAACAAAAAGGCGCAACACCGTTTGCTCCGAGATGTATAAAGGATCTGGTGGAAGAGGGGATATTTCAAAGGGAGAGGGATTTATTCAGAGATCTTACCCTGGTATTTTTTGATACGACGAGTATCTATTTTGAGGGAAACGGAGGGGAGGAGATTGGGGCGTATGGGCATTCAAAAGATCACCGGCCCGACCTGAAGCAGATGGTGGTCGGGGTCATCATAGATAATGAAGGCAGACCGATATGCTCTGAGCTTTGGCCGGGCAATACAACGGATGTGAAGACATTGCTGCCGGTGATGGAGCGATTGCGGGTCAGGTTTGCAATACAGCGGGTTTGCATCGTGGCCGACAGAGGGATGATCAGCAAAGAGGCTATCAAAGAGATAGAGGGGACGAAAGGGATACAATATATTTTGGGGGTTAGGCTCAGGAGGCAGAAAGAGGTGAAAGAAGAAGTCTTAGGGCGAGGTGGCCGTTATGAAGAGGTGTATCCGAAGGGAACGCACAGCAAGTCGCCGTCTCCGCTGAAAGTAAAAGAGGTCATAATCGATAACAGGCGGTATATTATTTGTCTGAATGAAGACCAGGCCAAAAAAGACGCTCTGGACAGAGAGGCGATCATTGCCGCTCTGAAAGATAAAATCAAACAAAGCGAGAAGTCGTTGGTCGGTAATAAAGGATACAGGAAATACCTCAAGCTTACGGGAACGAGATTTCAGATAGATGAAGAGAAGATAAAGGAAGAATCCCGGTATGACGGCAAATGGGTATTGACGACGAATACGGACCTGGCTTCCCGAGAAGTGGCGCTTCAGTATAAACAACTGTGGATGGTGGAGCAGATATTCCGTACTATGAAAAGCATATTGAGCACCCGCCCGATATATCACAAGTGTGATGAGACGATACGGGGACATGTATTTTGCAGCTTTTTGTCGCTTCTTCTTATCAAGGAATTGCAGAGACGTATGGATCAAAGGGGATGGCAGGTGGAGTGGGCAGACCTCATGAATGACCTTGAGGAAGTGAAGGAAATCAGGATACAGACCGGCGGCAAAGAAGTTCTTTTTAGGAGCGAACTGAAGGGAGATGTAGGCAAGGCATTTCAGGCGGCTGGGGTAGCTGTTCCGCCCACGGTAAGAATTATGAGCATGGACGATAAAAATGCGATTTGATTTAGATGATGCCTATAAATATAAGCATAGACCATTTCATAGTGCCACGCCTCTTTTTCATGCCCCTAACTTGTTGTTATTCCTAAATTATTTTTTCCGAACTGTTGAAGATGGGTTATAGTCTTCGCGTATGTAATCCGAATAATTGCTTTCTAACTCCGCCCATGTTTCAACCAAAACTGTAGGCATGTGTCCATTATAATGTTTGAATGCTTCTAATTTGAGGCTATCTTTATCTCTCATCGCTTTTTCAATGTTTGACTTCAGATTGCTTTCCTCAGATGAGAGCTTCCTAAGCTCCTTTTCATCCTCTTCATCATGGATGTTCATCCTTATCCACCTGCTAAATTCCATAGAATTTAGCAGGAGTTTATCATGTAATATTACTAAGTCTCCAAGAAAAGAAGATAATCTATAAGTGTATTTCACTGCCGTAATATCCATTTGAGTATCTCTCCAGGAATTATCAATCGAATCCTTTTCAGAAAAATACCAAACGCGATATCCGATCAAACCGATTTCACCGCTTGCTTTCTGAACCTTAAGAAAAAACGGCATAGCGCCGTAAGAGTGACCAATGCGCTTAAGGTATACATCTATTACTTTAACCTTTTCTAAATGAGCTAATGGGTATGATATATCTTTATCTTCTGTAATTAATTCCAGCCTTCTAACCCCCTCCTCTTGGTTTATCCAAATAAACTTACCTATTAACTCTTTAGCCTTATTATAGTCATCGACATAATACATCCCGATGACCTTGTCACTGATATCTGAACGCGTACTATAAACAACTTCGCCTGTTTCAAGTAGAATTTCCCAATAGGAGTGGATTTTCGAATGTGCAAAAGATAGACCAACTATCCGTCCCCTTTTTCCAACATACTCGTTATAAGGAAGACCAAGGCATGGGTCTGGGGTTCGGCAAAGCCCTGTATAACCATACTTTATAAGGGAGTTGTCACCCTCCGAGAAGACAACCTCTTTCCCGATATTTTTCTGCCATTCACCAATGGCATTACAATTAAGGAAAATAAATATTACAACGGCAAAGCCCAATATCTTTGCTTTTCTCCATGCGGTTGTCTGGTTCATACAAATGAAGCTTTTCTTTCTCATCGTTCTCCCTCCTTCCAAATCATTCTATACAAATTATTATTTACCCACTACACGCAATGTGTACATAACGGTTAAATATGTCAATGCCATTTTCTTTATATATCATTATTTGTCAACAACACCCTGCATCACCGGGAGCCAACTTTACTGACGATCAGGTGCATGCCTTTGTTATGCACTGATCGAAGCCAAGAAGTCCTTAACCTCCTTTATATGTCTCTCGCAAAGACCTGTACCTTTTGTAGCATTAAACTGCATCCAACATCGTTCGCAACCGGGAAGAGTTTTTTTTGTTGTGACGTTGTATCCTTCACTCGCACCGATCTGATGCAAGAACTCATGATAGACCGATTCTTCGTATCCTTTAATCTCGGCTGAAATGGCTTTTGGGTAAAAACTCTCTGTGGTTACTCCCCAGTAATCAGATTGAATTAGTGGGAAACCTCTAAGGGCTACGAACAGTGAATTGGGCCGTACGAATCGTCTCTTGGAAGCTAAGACTTTTTGAAACAGTGGTCGGACACGCATTCCTAAGTCATCAATGCATTCTTCGGCACTGTTGACAACATCAGAAGTTGGGTCATCGATTACCGAGTTCAGGGCTGATAAGCACGCGATATCGAACTCGGAGCGGTAATTCAAACAGGTGGATAGGAACTTTGTCACAAACTTTGTGTACTCGGCATTTTTTTCATCAGCGTCGTTTATTGATAACTCAATATTCATCTTATAAGTCGTGTTGAGAATATTCGCGAAGTCGCATATTTGCTGGATCGTACTCCTGAGAACATCATCGTTTGGTGGGTAAGCAAGTACCAAAACTTCCACTTTTGCCATTTGGTTCGCTTTATAGGTTCCCATCGGTTCTTAGCTCATAACCTTTATTACTAAGCTGTTTCAATATTTTGCTTGCAGATTATTATTTCTCTCTGTTTCATTGTCAGTTATTTTAGTAAGAAAACTGACAATGAAAGCATGATTATTCAACATATATCGTCATTTTAAACACTATATAGAATATACATAATTATTCAAAAATTATTCTTATGGGAATTATTTGCCTATTCCCAGATTACCGTAAAAATGAAACTATTACTGGGTATGCACAGCACAATTATATCAGGTTTCCTTGGAATGGACTACAAGGAAGAAGACGAAGATGCCCCTGTAAGTTGTTGAAGTAGGAAGCGACCCCCGATTAGAATTGATTACCACATCAAAACCTAAAAGGAGGTCGTTTTCTATGAAGAAAAGATATCGGAATATGCAAAAAAAAGCAAATGGAAAAGTAAGGGAGATCGGCGATGGGAGTGTATTATTGGAACTACCATTGCCTGTGGCTGGGGTTATCGAGAGCCTGCCTGATGTAATCAGGGAGTTGGCGCAGGAGGCGGGGCTGTTGCTCATGTCGGCTGCGATGGATTCCGAATGTGAGAGGATAGCCGGGGCTAAGGACTCAAAGAATCCTTTAAGGGCAGCCAATTGGTGGGGCAGCGATCTCAGCCCGGTATATTACGACAAGCAGAAGGTGCTGATAGACCGTCCTCGGCTAAGAGGCAAGGACAACAAGGAGATTCCGCTTGCAACGTTTCAAGCTTTCCGGGATCCCAGGGGCATGAGGAGCTCGGTAATGAAGAATATGGTCCTTGGCATATCGAGCCGCAATTATGAGGAGGCGGTTGAGGGTTTCGTCAAGGGCTACGGCATAAAGAAATCCAGTGTAAGCAGGCATTTTGTGAAGGCTACGGCGGAACAGATGAGGGAATTTCTGGAGAGGGACCTCACCGGGCTTGACCTTGTTGCGATATTTATCGACGGCATAGAATTCAAGGGGCATTTACTTGTCGTGGCTTTAGGCCTGGACAAGGGCGGCAGAAAGCATGTCTTGGGGCTTTGGCAGGGGGCCACGGAGAACGCCACCGTATGCGCGAGTCTCCTTGAGGACATAGCCCGGCGCGGGCTGCACACCGGGAAGGATTATCTGTTTGTCCTTGATGGTTCGAAGGCCCTGAGGTCGGCTGTCTCCAAGATGTTCGGCACAAATGCGGCGGTGCAGAGATGCCAGCAGCATAAGCGTAGAAACGTGCTTGATCATCTTCCCAAGGAGCACCAGCACGCTATAGATGCTCGTATCAGCGCGGCATACAATATGACTGCTTATGATGATGCCAGGAAATCTCTGGAATTGACCGTGAAGTATCTTGAAAAACTGAACCCGAGCGCTGCAGCTTCGCTGAAGGAGGGACTTGAGGAGACGCTGACCGTACACAAGCTCGGAGTTACGGAACTTTTGAGAAAGACTCTCCAGACGACCAATCCTATAGAGTCCTGCTTCTCGGTGACAAGGACGATTACGGGCAGGGTCAAACGATGGAGGGGCGATGATATGGTCCAGAGGTGGGCGGTGGCTTCCCTATTAAGGGCCGAAAAGAAATTCAAGCGCGTCAAGGGCTACAAGGAAATCCCGAAACTCACTGCTGCCTTGCAGCAGAAATCCATTGACAGAAAGGAGGCTGCGGCTTAGGATAATGCAAGACGGGGCCTTTCTACTTCAACGAAAGCAAGGGACAACTTCAAGAAGACTTCAGGAACTTATTGAGCGGGTGGCTTTCATCTACGAGTCATCAGGATCAACAGGGGATAAAAACAAAACATTTCCAGCATAACTAAACAGATAATATTCAAGTTCTGCTGCGAATTATTTCTTTAACTTTCTTGATTTCATGTACGAAATCAGAAATCATCTTCAAAGATACAATGTCTTTTCCATTCGACACTGAGCATAACGCGAATGATCTTATCTTATCTCTTTCATTTACTTCAATAGTTGGTCCCTGATAATAATCAGGATATTTTTTAAAAAAGTTTCCCTGATGTATAGAGCCGTCATGCAAAATATAAACTCTTTTGTTATCATCAATTGCTATTCTTCCTGCCAGTGGTCTACCCCTTCCTGTTCTTTTCTCGTACGGAAAATTTATCTCAACTACGATTTCATAACAGTGACCTGTCACTATTTCATTGGATGAAATCCCAAATACATTCCAATAAATTGGTCTGCTGGTTAGAGTGTGTTTACCTAACCGATAATAAATTTGATGTTCCTTATTCCAATACACAGTTTCCGGACTATATTTTTTCCCAGGGCGTTTCACACATGCCTCCTTCACCACATCTTTGCAATTTCTTAGAAAAATCTCAAACTGTTCTTGTTTCTTTATTATCTCATGTATATCTGTTAAAAACCTTAACATTGTTTTCATCCTTTCAAACACAATTTAGCCTTAGAAATCTTGATAGAGCTGTGAGAATTTTTTATAGTTATTATTGACTTCTTGCTTTTTTCACACAGTCAGGCAGCAATATTTGAAATGTCAATTTATTGCCATTCAAGTTGAGCATCTTTAAATAAATAGCATCATCGGATAAACAACCTTTTGCACCAAGAACATGTTTGAGCCTTAAAGTATCATTCGGCGTAAAGTAAACAGAGTAAATAATTTCCTTTTTCCCAAAATCCATACTTTTAAAAATGTTAAAAGTTTTTTCCCCAGTCCGTCCCAGGTAATACCACGCATCTCCAACACTCGTAGCGTATACACCAAAGATATTAAAATCACCAGGATCAATAATACATGGTTTGTCAAAACATCCCCAGTAATCCCACTCTGCAATTTTGAATTTTTGGTAATTCATCTCAATAGTTTCTGCATAACAATCATGTTCTAAAGACATTATTAAAACAACTAAGATCACGAAACAACTAAATAATAGAAAAAATCTATGCATATGAAACCTCCTTTATTTGTTATTCGTCTGAATAATAATAAATACAGATTCTTTTTACAAGATTGAACAGGGACGATTCCATACTTAGCACTCAATACCATGTGTACTCATCACAATTATAATATGCATTGGATAGGCGTGCTTCAGGAAGTACAAAACGGAGACCGGAAATTTCAAAAAACGTCGTATTCTATGTGAACGCGTTAAAACATGACTGTTTCCTATAGGGTGAACTCTTACACGTTATAACAGTTTTGCGGCCTTGCTCGTGGGTCAAACGAAGTACATCAATAAAGTGACAGCAGTTCTGTTTAATCAGCAGAACGCAGCCTGTATTTCTTTAAATCTTCAAAGGAAAGCTCTTCGGGGGGCACAAGCCTATAGTGCTTCTCTGAGACTATGACTATTCCGGCTTCGGAATCTTCCAGTTAAAAATAGCTATGATGTTGCCCCGTATGAATTGTGCAGCAATTAACTTACAAATCAGATTAGGAAATTATTACTTCAAACGAGTTTACAGATGCCTCTCGATACGCCCTTTCTGCTCGACTATTTCATAAACAAATTTCTCGGGCTTTCTTCCGAAACAGGTGCCGAGGCTCTCGAAAATGGGGATCTCTCTGATGTTCACTTCTCTCCTTTTTATCACTTCGGCGGTCGCCTGGTAGTAAATCCTGTTGCCTTCAACATTCACAACCGTGTTCCCGGCCTTTCCCTCTAACAGAAGAAAGACCGCCGCAGCGCCGGCCTTATACCCGAAATTGACGTCGCGCGCGGAGGAATGACCTGCGCGCACCAGATGACCGGGCGTAACCTCCCGCACCTCCGGCGCTTCATACACTCCCGGCGCAAACATGCCCGTCCTTTGCATGAATTCTTTCACGGCCGGGTCAACCTTGAGCCTCTTTTCAAGCTGCTGTCTTACATATTTCCCCGAACCGGCAAGTTTCTTGTGACCGAAGGCGTCGGGCGGGATGGATTCATCGTAAAGCATCTCGCCGTTTATGTTTTTTATTCCCTCTGCAACAACAATAATATATGTCCCCGACTTCACATCGCTTCTGTCTATCCTGGCAAAATAGGTTGTTTTCATATGCTCATAGAGCACATCGAAATCAACCGGGATTTCCGGTATCAGTATAGCATCGGCTTCCGCGCCGACTCCTCCGCGAAAGGCGGTATGACCGACATATCTTCCGAATACTTCTATGACAAGGATACGGTTGTGACTCATTCCCGTGGTCTTCAGTTCCCTTGCAAAAACGGCTATTCTGTTGATGGCTGAATCGCCTCCGACACTGTAGGACTGGAGGTCGAGGTCCATCGTCTTGGGGACATGGACACAGGGAATACCCTTGGATGAAAGGTCTACTACCACGCTTCCCGTATCATCTCCGCCGCTGATAACGAGGGCGTCAATGCCGAATTTCCTTAACCCATCCTTAATCCGTTCATATTTGTTCGGGTCATCTATCTTGCTTATCTTCACCCGTGAATGGCCGGCCTCCGAGCCCGCGAGCGACGCTTCTATTTTGCTGACCCTTTCGGCATTAAGGTAAACAACCTGCTCTAATTGCACAAGATTATAAAGACCCGCGTAACCGTGAGGTATAACTACCGATTCAATACCCAAAAAATATGCTTCCCTTGCAACGCCCTTTATGACCGCATTCAGACCGCCGCAATCACCGCCGCTCGTAATAACTCCGATCCTTTTTATTTCAGGCATAACCAGAACCTCCTTTTAATGTTCTTGAGACTATAATAATAAATATGTTTTTTATTATGATTATGACATGTCCCGTCTTTGCTTTTCCGCATCTTATTGATATTCAAGCAATTCAACTTGTTCCCTATAAAAAATATTTCATAATCATATAAAATATTTGCATTTTAAAAAAAGTTTTTGATATACTTACCGTTACCCAAGGCCTCATGTACTTGGAAAATTTTCCCGGTACAGAGGCTATTTTATACTGGATTATATGTATTTTATGCAAGTAAAGAATTTGCTGCAAATATACGGTCATTTCATTCCTCAAAAATTCACTAAAGTAGCGCGTAATAAGGCGGCCTAGATTATGCTTATCGAAGAAGTCTCGGAATTTCATTAAAAGGAGGTCGGAGTAAGGATGTCTAATGAAAGCATTGATGTATTGATGGCGGAAAAAAGGACCTTTCCCCCTTCAAAAGATTTCAGCGAAAAAGCTCATATCAAGAGTATCGCGGAATATGAAAAGCTGTACAAGCGTTCAGTGGAAGACCCGGAAGGGTTCTGGGCGGAAATGGCCGAGAAAAACCTGACGTGGTTTAAGAAATGGGACAAGGTCTTGGATTGGGACTTCAACAAACCGTATATCAAATGGTTCATCGGCGGCAAGCTGAATGCATGCTATAACTGCCTTGACAGATTTGTAAATACGCCGGTCAGAAACAAGGCCGCCATTATATGGGAAGCGGATGACGGCACTTACAAAACATACACCTATCAGCAGCTATACCGTGAGGTGAACAGATTCGCAAATGTTCTGAAAAAATACGGCATCAAGAAAGGTGACAGGGTTACTATCTATTTGCCTATGATCCCTGAACTGCCGATCTCGATGCTTGCCTGTGCCAGAATCGGCGCCATTCACAGCGTCGTGTTCGGCGGCTTCAGCGCAATGGCGCTGAAAGACAGGATACAGGACTGCAAGTCCAACCTACTTATCACTGCCGATAAAGGCGCAAGAGGCGGCAGGTCGGTACCGCTAAAAACAAATGCTGATCAGGCGTTGCAGGAATGCCCAACCGTGGAAAAAGTGATTGTAGTAAAAAGAATAGGCCCGGTAGACATGGAACCGGAAAGGGATTTCTGGTGGCATGATGTAATGGATGATCCGGACATCAAGGACTACTGCGAACCTGAGCAGATGGATGCGGAAGACCCGCTCTTCATCCTGTACACATCCGGCTCAACAGGCAAACCCAAGGGAGTTCTTCACACAACCGGCGGATACATGCTGTTTACAAATCTTACCTTCAGGTGGATATTTGATTATCAAGATGAAGACATTCACTTCTGTACTGCGGATATCGGATGGGTCACGGGCCACAGCTATACACTCTACGGTCCGTTGAGCAACGGCGCCACGAGCCTCATGTTTGAGGGTATACCGACCTACCCGGACCCCGGCAGGTTCTGGAAGATCGTGGCCAAATTCGGCGTTAATATCTTCTATACGGCGCCGACCGCCATCAGGGCTCTGATGAGAGAGGGTGTAAGCTGGATCGTAAAACAGGACCTGTCTTCTCTGAGAGTTCTTGGGACAGTAGGTGAGCCGATCAATCCCGAGGCGTGGATGTGGTACCACACCAATGTCGGGAAAACCAAACTCCCTATCGTCGACACCTGGTGGCAGACTGAAACAGGCGGCATCCTGATAACACCGCTGCCCGGCGCAATGACCACGAAGCCGGGCTCTGCAAGCAAGCCTTTCCCCGGCGTAGTTCCGAAGATACTCAAAGAGGACGGGTCGCCTGCCGGTCCGAATGAGGGCGGCTATCTCATTATAGAAAAACCCTGGCCGGGGATTCTGCGCGGGACATATGGTGATCCCGAAAACAAGAAGATAAAAGAAGTTTATTTTACAAGGTTCCCGGGCAAATACTTCACCGGCGACGGCGCCCGGCAGGACGCGGACGGCGATTATTGGCTGATGGGGAGGATTGATGACGTCATCAATGTGTCCGGCCACAGGATCGGCACCGCCGAAATAGAATCGGCTCTGGTAAGCCATGAAGCCGTAGCAGAGGCTGCCACAGTCGGATATCCGCATGATATCAAGGGGGAAGGCATATATGTGTATGTGACCCTTAAGGAGGGCATCGAACCGACGCCTGAACTGAAAAAAATATTGGTCGGCCATGTCAGACAGGCTATCGGCCCTATCGCAACCCCGGACAAAATACAGTTCGCGCAGGGATTGCCGAAGACCAGAAGCGGCAAGATTATGAGAAGGATTCTCAGAAAGATTGCACGGGGGGAAACAGACGATCTCGGAGATACTTCAACCCTTGCCGACCCTTCAGTAGTCAATGAAATCCTTAAGGGTAAACAGTAAAAAATATCTATAGCAAAAAATTATTTAAAGGAGTCCGGCTGTGTCGGTCAAGAATCTCGATTTCTTTTTTAATCCGAGGAGGATAGCGGTAATCGGCGCCAGCGAAGACAATTCTTCGATAGGGTATTTCGTCTTTAAAAACCTCCTCGGCAAAGGGTTTAAAGGGTCGGTCTATCCTGTAAACCCTGATTTTGAGTCTGTACAGGGTGTTGAAGCGTATGCCAAGATCACCGACATTCGCCTGGACATCGATTTGGCAATAATATCGCTATGCCCTAAAAACCTGCCCGCAGTGCTTCCCGGAGTGCTTGAAGAGTGCGGCGTGAAGGGAGTAAAGGGCATAGTCCTGATGTGTTTTGATTTTAAAACACGCGTAGAAAATGCGCCTGCTTTACAGGCGAAGATAAGCCAAATATCCGCGAAGTACGGGTTCAGGGTATTGGGACCTGATTCACTGGGTTTCATTAAACCGGGGAAAAACCTGAACGCCAGTCTGTTTCCAAAGATACCGCCAAAAGGCAATATCGCCCTTATAGCCCAGAGCACCACTTTATCGACGGCCATGCTGGACTGGGCTGTGAGCAAAAATATCGGGTTCAGCTATTTCATCTCTGTAGGTACAAAAATCGATATAAAATTTTCCGACCTCATCGATTTTCTGGGAGTAGACCCTGAAACAAGGGCCATAATCCTCTATATCGAATCTATCAAGAACGGCCGGAAATTCATGACCGCCGTGCGCAGTTTTTCTTCCAGCAAACCGATAATGGTAATCAAATCTGGCAAATTTGAAGCGTCGCAGGTTGTATCATTGACCCATTCAGGTTTCATGGCGGGTGAAGATAAAGTATATGACGCGGCTTTCAAACGCGCGGGCGCTATAAGGGTTGATGAAACTCTTGACCTCTTCTATCTTGCGGAATCCCTCTCAAAACAGCGCCGTCCCAAGGGAAACCGTCTTGCCATTGTTGCAAATTCCGGCGCTCCGTCCGTGATAGCCGTCGACACCCTGATGAAACTCGAGGGAGAACTGGCCGAACTGAGCCGCGTTACGGTAGAAACCCTGCAGGCTCGTTTCCCTATTTTTAAATTCATGTCAAACCCGGTTGGCCTGCTTATTGAAGCCTCTTCCGAGGACTTTGAGCTTGCGGTCAAAACCTGTTTGAAAGATAAAGAGGTGGACGGCGTTCTGGTAATTTATACCCCCACCTATGCGACAAACCCCTTAGAGATTGCAGAGGCGGTCGTGACGGCAGCCAAGGCCTATCCTTACAAACCGGTATTTACGACATGGATGGGCGAAGATCAGGTGCTGGAGGCCAGGGAATTTCTCAGTAACAAAGGGATCCCCACGTTTGTTTCTACTGAACAGGCGGTAAAGAGTTTTATTTATATGTACCGCTATGACTATAACCTGAGGCTCCTCCTTGAAACCCCGGAGGTGATCCTAAAAGACTTTGAACCGGATGAATATAAAGCTGAAGAAGTAATCCGGAAGGCTGCGGAAGATAAAAGACTCATCCTGAACTTTCACGAAGTAGAGGAGATATTCCGCCATTATGGCTTGCCGGTCATCTCTACTCATAAGGCGGCCACCGAAGAGGAGGCTGTCGCAATATCCGATGTCATCGGGTATCCCGTTGTCTTAAAAATCGATTCCCAGAAAATTATTCATAAGCTCGAACAGGGCGGCGTCCTTTTAAATCTGAGGGACCAGGCTTCAGTCAAAAAGGCATTCAGACAACTGAATCAGCTTGCGACATTTCTCAAGGACCAGAACGCCCATATAATTATACAGCCCATGGTTTTAAAACAGGGGCATGAACTTGTGATCGGCGCAAAGAAAGACCCGACCTTCGGGTCTGTTATAATCTTCGGCACCGGCGGAGAACTTCTTGAGGCTATGGAGGACTATTCAATAGGACTGCCTCCCCTAAATCAGGCCCTTGCCCGACGCATGATGGAAGAGACGAAAATATTCAGGTACCTTCAGAAAAATAAAAACTACGAAAATACCCTGAAATATCTCGAAGAGATATTAGTCAGGTTTTCTCATCTGGTAATACATTTTCCTCATATAAAGGAGATTGATATTAATCCGTTTTTCATCACGGAGAAAGAAGGTTTTGTCCTGGACGCAAGCATCCTGCTTGAAGCCGACGTCCTTGACGGTTTTGTGCCTGTAAGAGGGGACTTCTGTCCGCCCCATTTATCTATCTGCCCTTATCCGGACCAGTATATAGATATATTTAAACTTAAGGACGGACCCGCCGTCGTTATCAGACCCATCAGGCCTGAAGACGAGCCCCTGATAGACGAACTGCTGCGGACGTCATCGGAAAATACGCTCATGATGAGGTTCTTCAGGAAACTAACCGATATGTCCCATGAAGAGCTGACACGATACTGCCATATAGATTACGACAGGGAGATGTCCTTTGTGGGCGTCATCAGAGAAGGTGACCGCGAAAAGATCATAGCCGAAGTAAGAATAAGCAGACTTCCTGATCTTGAAAATGCCGAGATGGCTATCGTAGTCGGAGACCAATGGCAGGGTCAGGGCGTCGGCAAGGCGCTTTGCCTCCACGGTATAAAAATCGCAAAGGATACGGGGATAAAAAAGATGTGCATGGAGATTCTGCTGATGAATGCGCGAATGTTGTACAGGGCCGAGAAAATGGGATTTAAAAAAGTATCATCCGATAACGACTCGGCAAAGGTTGTTCTTGAGCTGTAGCATATTGCATTTTTCTCAAAGGAATTCATCACCTACCTTCCTAAAACAGCCGACGGCAAAGACAAGGCCACCTTTAATGTCCGTGATACCAGTGGAACAGGGTCCCGCAGATAACGGTACAGCAGAAGTTCGGCGGCGGGCTGGAAGGTCTTTTATCGATCTACCGTTACCGCTGGAGCGATGATAACGACAAGTTCGGCTCAACCGATATCACCACACAGATTCAAATGCCGTGGGTCGCTGCAAAAATCGGCTACAGCGGCCTGCTTCTTGACCTCGAGAAAAAGGCATGGGTAGCTCTCGGCAGAGCCGTCAGAACCAGAGTCGATACACCTATGGAAACGTCATCTATCAAATAATGAAGGACATCTCGGCAGGCCTGGAAACCACTTATGTAGACACTGAATGGGACACAATAAACCAGCACGGCTGGAGATACACGACATCCTTAATCTATAACTGGTAAAAAAGCCGGCAATTCATCAAAAAGGGTTGGGCGCTTGCTCAACCCTTTTTTTATTTCCTTCTCCTTAAGAAATCTCTCGGTTTTCCGGCTCCTCTGTGAGGGCCGACGAATCCGTCCTCTTCGAGGAGTTCCATTATTCTTGCCGCCCTGTTATAACCTATTTTAAGCCGCCGCTGGATAGAAGAGATGGAAATCTCGCCTGTCGTTTCTCCGATGTCGACAGCCTTCTGATACATCTCGTCACGCTCGCCTTCATTGTCGTCCTCTGCGGATTCATCGGGTATCTGTATGCTTTCGTATATGGTGTAGTCGGGATGGGCCTGGGTCTTGACGAAGTCGACGACGCCCTTAATTTCCTCTTCGGTTACCAAAGCGCCGTGGACACGGACAATCCTCGTACCCGGCAGCATAAGAAGCATGTCACCCTTTCCGAGCAACTGTTCGGCTCCGTGCGTATCAAGGATCGTCCTTGCATCAACCTTTGATGACACCTGGAAGGCTATCCTTGCGGGGAAATTCGCCTTGATAATTCCGGTGATTACGTCTACCGACGGCCTCTGTGTTGCGAGTATGAGGTGAATGCCCGAGGCCCTTCCCATCTGGGCAAGCCTTGCAATTGAGTCTTCTACATCACCGGGCGCGGTGAACATAAGGTCGGCAAGTTCGTCTATGATAATTACAATATAGGGCAGCAGTTCTTCATCCTTTGCCTTGAGGTTGTAACTCTCGATATTTCTTGCGGTCTTCTCTGCAAGCACCCTGTATCTTCTTTCCATTTCAAAGACCATCTTCTTTAATCCTTCGGCAGCCTCCTTGGGATTGGTGATGACCGGAGAAATAAGATGCGGGATTTCTTCATAGGCTGAGAGCTCCAACAGCTTCGGGTCTATCATCAACATCTTCACTTCCTGCGGTGTTGCCTTGTAAAGGACGCTCATCACCATAGAATTTATCGATACGCTCTTGCCCGAGCCTGTTGCGCCCGCGACTAAAAGATGCGGCATCTTCGATAAATCCGCTACGACCGGCAGACCGGAAATGTCCTTGCCGAGGCCGAGGGTCAGTCTTGATTTGGTCTTTTTAAACCCTTCCGATGAAAGGATCTCCCGCAGACAGACCGTCTCCCTCTGTTTATTGGGGACTTCTATGCCTATTACCGCCCTGCCCGGAATCGGAGAAATCCTGACGCTCTGCGCCTTCAGCGCCAGCGCGAGGTCGTCGCAAAGGGACACTATCCGGTTGATCTTGACTCCCGGCGCCGGCTCAAACTCATACATGGTAACAATGGGTCCGGGGTGGACCGAGGTGATCTTTCCTTCGACGCCGAAATCCCCGAGTTTACTTTCGATAAGAGATGAATCGTTCCAAAGCTCGTCCTTTGAAGGTCTTATCGACGCCGGGTCGGGCGGATGCAGGAGTTCCAGGGACGGCAGTTCATACCCGCCGGCCTTTCCCGTTCTAACTGAGTCGGGTTCGATTAATAGCTCGGTTTCATGTATAAATATTGGAACGGATACAGGCGCTCTGATAAGGATTTCCTCTTCTTCTACAGGAGTTTCTTCTATTATCTCGTCCGGTTCCGCCTCCTGCTTTTTTCTCCCTATCGCAACGGCAGTGACGGAAACGGGACTAATCAGGATGACGGATGACAAAAACATGGAGAGTATGAAAATATATGCGCCGGGGACCGAGACAAAACTTACCGCAAGATGCGCTATCGCCCTTCCTGTCAGACCTCCAGGCCCGTCCGGAAATATTTCCGGTATTATTTGAAAGGTATCGGCCACCAAAGCTGACAGCATTGATGTGGAAAGGACAAACAGAAGGCTGCCAAGGAGATATACCTTATGACCTTCTACGGCCAGCAGACGTTTAATGCCGAAGGCTATGATGAACAAAGGGATAACATAGGCGGCAAGGCCCAAAAATATAATCATCCATCCCGAAACATAAGCTCCGACAATACCTCCGAAATTCAGGAGGGGTTCCGGCGGGTCCGTTGTTCTGAAAAACGGGACAGGGTCTCTCAGGGAATGGGTAAAGAGACTTAAGAGAAGATAAAGGCTTCCCATTACCGAAATAACGCCGATGACCTCTTCTTTGACTCTCTTCAGCCTTTCAGCCATATACCAGCTATTATAACAGCAGCAAGAAGAAACCTGTAATAAACAAAGAGGTCCAGAGGATACCTTTTCAGAAACTTCATCATAAATTTTATGGCGAAGGACCCGGTGATGAAAGAGGAAATCAGACCTGCCGCAAAAATCTGAAGGTTATGACCCCCGTTATTGATAAAAGCATCCTTGAAGTGAAGCATAAAAGCGCCGGCGATAATCGGCGTAGAGAGCAGGAAGGAGAACCTTGCCGCAGTCTCCCTTTCAAGTCCTCTGAAGAGACCGGCAGAGATGGTCAAGCCCGACCTTGAAACTCCGGGGATAATGGCAATAGCCTGGGCAACGCCGATAAAAATCACATCTTTCATTGCAAGCTGGTCCATGTCCCTGTATTTGTATATTTTTTCAGCCGCCAGCATAATAACGCCGCCGACTATCAGCGTGATACTGATCAGCAGAGGGCTTCTCAGGGAATGCTCCACAAAACCGTTAAGGAAAAACCCCGCAAGCCCTGCAGGGATTGACGCAGCGATAATCAGTCCCAACAACCTGTGATTCTTGAAAAACAGATCGGTCCAGTCCCTCCGAAAGCAGAGAAGAAGGGCCAGCAGTGTGCCCCCGTGCAGCGCGACATCAAAGGCAAGTGTGTCCACCTCTCCGCTCCAGTTGAAAAACCACGGGAACAGTATCAGATGGGCCGTGCTGCTGACCGGCAGGAATTCCGTCAGTCCCTGGACTATACCTAATATTATCGCTTGCAGCATGAAATATTATTATAGCAGAAACATAGCGGGGAATAAGCGCTGACGTACTAAGGAGTTCATAAGTAAGGACACATTTAAACACCCTCCCCTTTATCCCCTCCCCTCAAGGGAGGGGCGATTCTAAAGTCCCCTCTCCCTTGAGGGGAGAGGGCAAGGGTGAGGGTGTGTGGCTTTACTTATGAACTCCTTAGTGATTTCTTTAAACCTCGATTATAATCGGCATGATCATGGGCTTGCGGTCCATGGTGTCTCTGAGATATTTCTTGAGGGTGCTTCTGAGTTTTGCTTTAAGCAGCGAGGTGTCTGCAATATATTCCCGCTCAAGACCTTTGATGGTTTTTTCAAGGAGTTCCTTTACGTTATTGATTATCTCCTGTGAGACGTCTTCAAAGACAAAGCCCCTCGATATGATTTCAGGGCCTGATACGATATTGCCTGTCAGCTTTTCAATAACTAAAAGAATTATCACGATCCCGTCGTGTGCAAGCCTAAGACGGTCGCGAAGGACCATCTCCTCTACGTCGCCGTAACCTTTGCCGTCAATAAAGATGCGTCCCGAATTTATATTGCCGCTCTTCCGGGCTTCCGATTCGTTAATCTCCAGAACGTCGCCGTTCTGCATGATGAATATATTCTCCTTCGGGATGTCCATTTTTTTGGCGAGCATAGAATGATATATGAGATGTCTGTATTCACCGTGAATCGGCATAAAATACCTGGGTTTGATCAGGTTGAGCATGAGTTTCAGCTCTTCCTTTGAGGCATGGCCCGAAACGTGCACCTCGGATACCTTTTCATAGATGACATTTGCGCCCCTTCTGAAAAGATGGTTTATAATTTTGCCGATGGAACGCTCATTCCCTGGGATCATCTTTGCGGACAGAATAACGGTGTCGCCTTCTCTGATCTTGATCTGCTTGTGCTCGTCTATTGCAATCCTTGAGAGAACGCTCATCGGCTCGCCCTGGCTGCCGGTTGTGATGATAACCACTTCATGGTCTTCCAGTTTTTTGAGGTCCTCAAGCTTCAGCCAGGTCCCCATAGGTATTTTTAAATATCCCAGATTCAATGCTATCTGCGCGTTTGATACTATGCTTTTACCGGAGAGGATCACTTTGCGCCCATATTTTACCGCAACGTCTATAGCCTGCTGAATGCGATGGATGTTTGATGCAAAGGTCGCAATTATTATCCTCCCCCTGGTATTCGAAAAAATATCCTCAAAGGCCCTCCTCACCTCTTTCTCGGAGAATGTGAAGCCGCCTTTTTCCGCATTGGTGCTGTCCGACAGGAGAAGCAGTGTGCCCCTTTCTCCGTATTCGGCAAACCTGTGGAAATCCATAAGCTGGCCGTCTACCGGCGTAGGGTCGAGCTTAAAGTCTCCGGTATGTACGACAAGGCCCGCAGGAGTTGTTATGCCAAGGCCGACGCCGTCGACAATGCTATGAGTGACCCTTACGAATTCAATCGAAAAAACGCCGATTGTTATTATGTCCCTCGGCATAACAGGAATAAGTTCCGCGTCTTCAAGCTTATGTTCACGGAGTTTTTCTCTCACTAACCCGAGAGTCAGCGGAGTGCCGTATACGGGGACCTTCAGTTCCTTCAATAGAAAAGGCAGGGCGCCTGTGTGATCTTCATGCCCATGAGTAAGGATGACCGCCCTCACCTTTTCACGGTTATCAAGCAAATAGGAAAAATTAGGGATGATGAAATCTACACCGAGGGTGTCTTCTTCGGGGAACATAAGGCCGGCGTCAACAACGATAAGATCGTTCCCGTATTCGAAGACCGTCATGTTTATGCCGATCTCCTCAACGCCGCCCAATGGGATAACAGAAAGTGTATTCTCCACGAGTCAATATTATAGCAGATTTTGAAACCTATAATGACTTTTTGACCATACTTCTTATAAAATCAAAAGGAAAAGGAGATTTTTAATGGAAGATCTGAAAAAGTCCGAGCCCTGGAGGGTCTTTAGAATCCAGTCCGAACTTGTCGAGGGGTTTGAAAACCTCAGCGATATCGGGCCTGCCGTAGCGATATTCGGCAGTTCACGGATGAAGCCGGGTTCTTTTTATTATGAGCAAGCCGTCGAGCTCGGCAAAATACTCTCTGATGCAGGCTTTGCGGTCATCACAGGGGGCGGCCCCGGCATTATGGAAGGCGCAAATAAGGGTGCGAAGAATAACAAAGGGAAATCGGTCGGTCTGAATATAGAAATACCCGCAGAGCAGCATCCGAATAAATATCAGGACGTCTCTCTGTCCTTCAGATATTTTTTTGTCAGAAAACTTATGTTCGTCAAATATTCCTCCGCCTTCATTATCTTCCCCGGCGGCTTCGGGACTATGGATGAAATGTTTGAAGCGCTGACGCTCTCTCAGACAAAAAAGATCGGGGTATTTCCGATAATACTTTTCGGTAGAGAATACTGGGGCGGGCTCGTCGAATGGTTCAAAACAACTCTCATAAAAAACGCCACGATAGCTCCGGAGGACATAGGCCTTATTTCCCTCGTAGATGACGTCCATGAGGTTTGCGACATTCTGAAGGAATTCAAAAGAGTGTATAATCCCGGCATGCCGGAGTGCAATAATAAATGATTATCTCCGGGGGTGTTCTCTTCGATAATCCACCGGCTTTTCCTTCAGCCCCTTCCGGCTCCATATGCCAAGCTCATTACTTCTTGCTTCGGTCTGTGCCGCGGTCAGCTCATTCACATATCTGACGTTAGGCGGCACGGTAAACAGCATTGCATAACCGCCTTTTACCATTAAAAGGTTGATAATCCGTCCATCGGTTGTCCTCAGATATGCGAGGGTGCGTCCGTATTTATCTCTTCTCTCAACATCATATTCCAGGCTGACCTTCCATCCCGAAGCCCGCAGGAGATCCTCCAGGTATTGTTTCGACTTCCGTCCCCACGGCTTCTGTCCCAGTTCAGGCGCGTCCATTCCGATAAACCTGACCTTTTCCTCTTTACGGTCAATCAAAACCGTTACGGTATCGCCGTCGGCAACCGATACGACGGACACAAACGGGCCGGCGGCGTTCTGTTTCGAGAAAGAATGTTTGTCATAAGCCAGATAAAAAACGGCGACGACGATAAAGATTATTGTCGGAACAAGATTGGACCGCTTGAATTTTGCAGGCTTTCCGTTCATGCTCCTATTATATACTTTTAACCTCCGGCTTTTTACTAAGGAGTTCATAAGTAAGGACACATTTAAACACCCTCCCCTTTATCCTCTCCCCTCAAGGGAGGGGCAATTCTTAAGTCCCCTCTCCCTTGAGGGGAGAGGGCAAGGGTGAGGGTGTGTGGCTTTACTTATGAACTCCTTAGTAAGTGTATTATTAATAATATAGTGTATAATTAAACCTATAAGGAGGGGATTTATCGATCACAATGGACCCATATATAAAAAGAAAAATAATAAAGTATCAGGGCGCATCCGGAAAAGAAACGGAAGACTCTGTCGCAGTTGAGAAGAAACTCAGGTTATTTCTTAACGGGAAAGAACTAATTACTCTGCATTGCACTCCCTCCATGATTCCTGAACTGATCAACGGTATTCTCCTTACTGAAAAAATCGTGTCGGATAAAATATCACCGGACAGTATTACATTAAAAATAAACGAGGAAATCAACATCCATGTCTCTGTTGCCGGAGATGCCGTACCGGAGGGGATGCATTTTACCCGTTGCCTTGCGGGTTTTACCTTCAGTCAGGGAAAAACGTTCCGGAAGATTGAAGATAATTTTGTTCTTGCGCCTGAAAACCTGAGGGCAATATTTCAGGGATTCCATCAAAGGTCGGAACTCTTCAGACTGACCGGTTGTTTCCACAGTGCGGCGCTCTCTGACGGCAGGAGCATCCTTGCCTTTGCCGAAGATATCGGGAGACACAACGCTGTTGATAAAGTGACGGGATACGCTCTGCTGAATGATATTTCGTTCCGGGGGAAATTAATGCTCGTCAGTTGCCGCATTTCATCGGAAATAGTTTCAAAATGTGCGAGATGGGAGATCCCCGTCATTGCAAGCCGTGCGGCGGCGACAGACCTTGCGGTAGAAATAGCGGAAGCGGCAGGCATGACCCTTATCGGTTTTGTAAGGGGCGAAAATCTGAACGTCTATTCAAACCCCCAAAGAATTGCCTAAAAAGCAAAATGATTTTTTGAGATTACCATATCTGATAAACTCGTAAAAAGTCGTCATTCCCGCGAAGGCGGGTCACCTCAGCGACTCGCCGAGGCGAGAATCCAGGTGCGCGCAACTTTTTGAAAAGAATGGATTCCCGATTAAGGACTTCGGGAATGACAGCCATGAAAAGGATTTTTTACGAATTTACCATATCTGTTTGTGATATAATTTATTAACGCGTTGATACGATGATAAGAGACATCCCTTATTTAAACCCTGACGACCTTCCGAAAGTGCCGTTTGTAATCAACGGCATATCCTCCAGGTTTATTCGTGAAAACAGAATAGTCCCTCTTGATCTTAAAAATAACGTCCTGAAGGTCGTTATGGCGAACCCTCATGATACGGCCGCCGTAGACGCCCTCAGGGTTGCCAGCGCCGCAGACGTCGTGATCTATGCTTCAGACAATAGCGCCCTGGAAGAATACCTCTCCCGGTTCTATGAACAGGAATCTCAGAACATAAACAGGATCATCGAGGACATGGGGGACAAGGGGATTGAATTCCTCGGGGAGGAGCAGGAAGACGTCGGCCACCTGAAAGACCTTGCGTCGGAGGCGCCTATCATCCGGCTTGTGAACATGCTGATTACGAGGGCCGTGGAGAGCAGGGCAAGCGATATCCATATAGAACCTTTTGAAGACGAATTAAAAGTGAGATACCGCATTGACGGCGTGCTCCATGATATAGAATCAACACCTAAGAGACTACAGGCAGCCGTCGTATCGAGGATCAAGATTATGGCAAAACTCAACATCGCTGAAAGGAGACTGCCGCAGGACGGCCGCATCAGGCTCAAAGTCGGCGAGAGTGAATTAGACCTGAGGGTATCGACAATACCGGTCCTTTACGGTGAAAGTGTTGTCATGAGATTACTCCGCAAGGAAAGCATAGTTATAGACCTTAACCTTCTGGGCTTCCCTCCTCAAACCCTTACTTCTTTCGACCAGCTCATCACGAAACCAAACGGCATCATCCTCGTCACGGGGCCTACGGGAAGCGGAAAGACCACGACCCTTTACGGTGCGCTTGATAAAATAAATTCGCCCGATAAAAAAATCATCACTGTTGAAGACCCTGTGGAATATCAGCTAAAGGGTGTAAACCAGATACAGGTTAAACCTCAGATCGGTCTGAATTTTGAAAACACCCTGAGGCATATCGTCAGGCAGGACCCTGATATTATAATGATCGGTGAGATTAGAGACCTTGACACCGCCCAGATAGCGATACAATCGGCCTTGACCGGTCACCTTGTTTTTTCGACGTTGCACACTAATGACGCTCCCAGCGCCATTACAAGGCTTCTTGACATGGGGGTCGAGAATTTTCTTCTTTCATCCACCATAAGAGGTATCCTTGCACAGAGACTCGTCCGGGTGATCTGTCCTTCATGCAAAGAGCCGGACCCGTCAATTGCCGCCAGGGAAGAACTGAAACTTTTCGGGATCCGGGACGATGTTCAGCTCTATCGCGGGAAAGGATGCGAGACCTGCGCTTTCACGGGATATTACGGAAGGTCGGGAATATTTGAACTGCTTGTGGTCGACGATGACGTCAGAAAGCTGATCTTAAAGAACGCCGATTCGAACGCGATCAGGACCGTTGCAAAACAGCACGGAATGAGAACTCTCCTTGAAGACGGCGCTGAAAAGATAAAAGACGGCGTTTCAACCCTGAGCGAGATCCTCAGGGTAATTCAGGAGGCATAATTGGCAGTTTTCTCTTACAGAGCCACAACAATGCAGGGCGCTATCGTAGAGGGCGTTATAGAGGCAAATGATGAAAAATCGGCGCTTGAGCGGCTAAGAAATGCCGGGTATATACCTCTCAATGTTGCGGCGCCAAGGGAAAGCATTAATAAAAAAATCTCCCTGAGATCATCAAAGGGAGACGTCCTGACATTTACAACGGAACTCTCCGTGCTCCTTGCCGCGGGATTACCCCTCGACAGAGGTCTCAATATCCTTGCCGAAATATCCGAGAGTGAAGAAATGAAGAATATCGTTAATTCCATCCTGAAATCCATAAGGGAAGGAAGTTCTTTCTCGGATGCTCTTGCAAAGCACCCCAAGGTATTCCCCAAGCTTTACGTGAACATGATAAGGGCCGGTGAAGCAGGCGGCGTGCTTGACGTAGTTTTAGACAAATTGAATGAATTTTTAGAATCTTCAAAGGCCCTGAAAGAGCATATATTTTCCGTCATGATATATCCGATCATCCTCATCCTTACGGGAGGCGCATCTATCATCGTACTTCTGACATTTGTGCTTCCGAAATTCTCCGTCATATTTGCCGAGCTTGGAGGCTCATTGCCCCTGCCCACAAAGATACTACTGAGTTTCAGCAACGGCCTGAAGGCATACTGGTGGATTGTCGCTCTCGGAATATTTACGGGCTGGCTTGCGTTCAGGAACTATATCAGGTCCGATACCGGCAGATATCAATGGGATTCATTTAAACTCAGGCTGATGGGAGATATTATAAAAAAACTCGAAACGGCGAGGTTCTGCAGGACGCTGGGCACCCTCCTGAAAAGCGGCGTGCCGCTTCTTCAGGCATTGCATAATGCCAAGGACGTCATCAACAATCAGGTCATAGCATCGGCAATCGACGCCGTTTCCTCGGGCGCCAAGGAGGGCAGAGGGATTGCCGATCCGCTGTCCATGACAAAAATATTCCCTCAACTTGCCCTTTCCATGATCAAAGTGGGGGAAGAAACCGGACAGCTTGATACCATGCTCATGAAGGTTGCTACGACATATGAAAGAAGTCTGAATGTCGCAATAAAGCGATTTGTAACTCTCCTTGAACCGGTCATGATTCTCGTCATGGGGTTAATCATGGGCTTTATCGTGATCGCAATGCTCCTGGCCATATTCAGCATTGTAGACCTTCCGTTTTAAAAATATGCGGGTCAAAAGATGCAAGATGCAAAATGATAAATTTGAATTTTGCAATTTGCAAAGTGCATTTTGCATTCCCCGAAGGGGCTTTATCCTTCTTGAACTGATTGTCGTACTCTTTCTTATTACACTCATCATGGGTATAACATTAGTCTTTTTTGCCAATTTCCTTCCTTCAAGCAGGCTGGATGCTACGGTCAGGAATATTTCGTCCACTATCAAGCATGCCCGCTCCCTTGCACGGATAAACAATCAGAGACAGATTGTCACTATCGACCTTGATACAAAACAATACGGCATAGAAGGCCGGGAGATCAAAGATATACCGGCCGATATCGGCGTCAAGATCATCGATCCGATGTCGGGAGAAGTTTTTCAGGGGAAATATCATTTCCTGCTTTAT
>Ga0265296_1001690_pt1 | contig 24462 bp, 20 predicted proteins | sample MunlanPumphouse1_FD_189073 | JGI IMG/M metagenome (GOLD analysis project Ga0265296, IMG submission 189073) | Groundwater microbial communities from a municipal landfill in Southern Ontario, Canada - Pumphouse #1 | ecosystem: Environmental > Aquatic > Deep subsurface > Groundwater | place... | reverse complement strand
CAACGGCCAGGAATTCCGCGACAAGATCCTTTCGCGCGGCAACAGCGTGGAGCTGTCGACCCTGTACCGCGATTTCCGCGGCAAGGACCCGTCGGTGGAACCGCTGCTGAAGTTCCGCGGGCTGAAGTAAGCGCGGCCTGAAGTACGAAAGAAAAAACGGCGGGGGCAACCCCGCCGTTTTTTTTGCGTCGATGCCATCGACGGATTCCGCAGTTTGTCGCTCATCCACGCATGGCGTGGATCCATGTGTCGACCAAGGTCGACACCTACCAAGAGCAGGCCATGCCATTCCGACAGTTCGCGGAAATCTGTCGAAGGCGGGGTGGGTCCGGTGGCGGGGGCGTGAGCGCCATGGATGGCGCGACCGAGCTTACAGGGACGTACTTGCAGCGTCCCCCGCAACCGGATCCACCCCGCCATCCCACGGAAATCCAGCCTCTGCTGTTGCTGTTGAGGTTGCCGGCCAGCGGCCGGCACTACCGGGTGCCGGGCGCAGCCCGGCCATCAGGTCCCTACGTGCACCCGGTTCGCCTGCTCGGCCAATCCCAGGTGATCCAGCGCGATGTCCAGCGCCAGCACATAGCTCTGCGCCCCATACCCGGCCGCGATCCCCAATCGCTGACCCACGCCCGCCGGCAGGCACGGCTCGGCCACCGCACCGTCGTCATGCACTTCCACGTACGCGTTGTGCAGGTACGGCAGCAGCCGCTGCAGGCGCAGGCTGTCGGCACATGCGCCCGGATCGAGCAGCGTCACCTCGCCACGGCTGTGGTCGGCCACGCGCAGCGCGTCCAGCAGTTCCTGTTCCGAACCGCAGGCGCGGATCGCCACGCTGGTGCCCGCATCGATCGCACGATGCACCAGTGATTTCAGCACCGGCGCCGGCAGCGGCGCGGCGGTACGGATCAGCGCGCCAGCCGCTTCCGGGCCACGGATGATGAAGATCGACATGACTCAGCCCTCCCGTGCCAGGCGGCGGCCGACGATGGCCAATGACAGCGGATAGCCCGCCTGCTGGCTGCGCTGGTCGACCACCACGGCGGCCGGGCCATGCTGCAGGCGCAGGCGCGCTTCCAGACCGAGCTGATGGGGAGACTGCAGTTCGATGTACTCCGCCGGCAGACCGTCCAGTGCCGCCTGCAGCGCACCGCCCTCGGCACACCATTGCGCCTCGTCGGCGACGCCGACATCAAGCAGCACCCAGTCCGCGCTGCGCGCCTGCGGCTGGCACAGGCACTGGCGCACATCGGCCAGGCTGGCGCAGTCGGTGCACAGCACCGGATGGCCGGACAACTCTGCCGGCAGCAGCGGACGCGGCAGCGACGGCGACGCATGCCGGATCACCAGGAGGGTCATACAACACCTTGCGCAAAGCGCCCTGCGGCGCGGTAGGCACACGATGCGCGTGGTGGCCGTAAAGGTTCGATGCCCCGTGCCGGGCCTGGGCGTAAAACCTGCGTAACCCCTCCTGTAGCGCCGAGCCCATGCTCGGCTTGCTCGACGCTGCGGAACAGCAGCCGAGCATGGGCTCGGCTCTACAGGATGCGGGCGCGGGAACCTCTTCGGGCCTGATGTGGTCTGATGCCGATACCACCCACCCGGAGCCTGTCATGGACGCTGTCGCCCGCCCCCCGTTCGCCGAACGCGCGCTCACCTGGCTGAAGAAAGAAGCGCTGCCCCTGCTGGTGATGCTGGGCCTGCTCGCCGCCGCCCGCGATACCCTCGCCAACCACTACGTCGTGCCCAGCGGCTCGATGCAGCCGACGCTGCAACCGGGCGACCGGGTGGTGGTGGACATGCGCGCTTATGGCCTGCGCCTGCCGTTCACCAGCAAGGAATTGCTGGGTACCGGCACGCCGCAGCGTGGTGAGGTGGCCGTGTTCGATTCACCGGCCGACGGCACCCGCCTGATCAAGCGCGTCGCCGCCGTGGCCGGCGACCACGTGCAACTGCACGATGGTCACCTGAGCATCAACGGCCAGCCGCTGCAGATCGCCGACCTGGCCGACACCGAAGCCTTTGGTGAGCGCCGCGCCAGCCTCGACCTGGACAGGGGCGGTGGCCCGGACATCGCGGATCTGCAGGTGCCCGCCGGCAAGGTGCTGGTGCTGGGCGACCATCGCGGCAACAGCTTCGATGGCCGCTTCTTCGGCTTCGTCGATGCGGACAAGATCTACGGCCGTGCGGTGGCGGTCTATTACCGCCGTGGTGACGGCTTCGAATGGCAGCGGCTGTAAGCTGAATCGATATGCCAGAAGTATCAATCCTGACCTAGCAGGTTATGGATCGACTGGATGGACGGGCCTAGTCTGAGGCCCGTCCTCTCCATTCTGGCCGCCCCCACGGCCCACCGCCCCGCATGACTGGCGAAACTCCGGCGGCCCTTGCCGACCGTCCCCGTACTGACCACGCTGCCGCCGATACCCGTATCCAGCAGGGAACGCCGGCCTTCCGCCGCACCGCGCTGGCGCTGTTCCTGGCCGGCTTCTCGACCTTCGGCCTGCTGTACACGGTGCAGCCGCTGCTGCCCGAGTTCAGCCGCCACTTCGGCGTGTCCGCTGCGGGCAGCGCGATGTCGCTGTCGCTGACCACCGGCACCCTGGCCGTGGCCATGCTGCTGGCCGGCCTGCTGTCCGATGTGGTGGGCCGGCGCCCGCTGATGATCGTTGCGCTGCTGGCCTCGGCCACGTTGTCGCTGTGCACGGCCCTGGTCGATGACTGGTCCACCCTGCTGGTGCTGCGCACCCTGCTGGGGCTGGCGCTGAGCGGCGTACCAGCGGTGGCGATGACCTACCTGGTCGAGGAAATGGACAGCCGCGCGCTGGGCCTGGCGATGGGCCTGTATATCGGCGGCAACGCCATCGGTGGCATGAGCGGGCGCCTGCTGGCGGGCATCATCGCCGACCATTGGGGCTGGCGCTGGGGCATCGGCGTGGTCTCGATCATCGCCGTGGCCAGCACCGTGCTGCTGTGGCTGCAGCTGCCGCCGTCGCGCCACTTCCAGGCGAGCCGCAGTGGCCTGCGCCAGTTGCCCGCGCGCTGGCGCACGCTGTTCGCCGATCCTGGCCTGCCGTGGTTGTTCGCCACCTCGTTCGTGCTTATGGGCGTGTTCGTCACCCTCTACAACTACCTCGGTTACCACCTGCTGGCGCCGCCGTACCACCTCAGCCAGACCGTGGTCGGGTTGATCTTCAGCGTGTACCTCGTCGGTACCTTCAGTTCGGCGTGGATGGGCCAGCAGGCGACGCGCTATGGGCGCGGCCGCATCCTGTCGATCTCCTTCGGCCTGATCGCCGCCGGCATCGTGCTGCTGGCGATGCCGTGGCTGTCGGCGATGGCCGTGGGCATCGCGCTGGTGACGTTCGGTTTCTTCGGTGGCCATTCGGTGGCCAGCAGCTGGGTCGGCAGCCGCGCCGGTTCGATGCGAGCGGAAGCGTCGGCGCTGTACCTGTTCGCCTATTACCTGGGCTCGAGCGTGCTGGGCGGCGTGGGCGGCCTGGCCTATGCCGCGTGGGACTGGCTGGGCGTGTGCGCGTTCGCCGCGCTGCTGACCCTGATCGGCGGTGGCATCGTCTGGGCGCTGCAGCAGCGCGCGCCGCAGCCGGTGACGGCCTGATCCTGCTCCGGTAGATGCCGACCTTGGTCGGCGTTGTGCCCCTGGGCCAACCACGGTTGGCCACTACCGGGTGCGATGCACCTCATTCTTCGGCAAACGCCTCGCGCAGCAGCCCGGCGAAATTGCGGATCAACGGCGTCACGCCCTCGCGGCGCCACGCCAGCTGCACTTCCGAATGCGCGCCGGCATCGGCCAGCGGCACGAAGCGCGCACCCTCCACCCGGATGTGGTCGCACGAAGAAGGCAGGATCGCCGCACCCAGTCCCGCAGCAGCCAGGCTGATCAGCGTCGACGCCTCACCGGCCTCCTGCACGATGCGCGGCGTGAAGCCCGCCGCCGCGCACAACGCGATCATGTGGTCATGGATGCCCGCCCCGGCGCTGCGGCGGAACGCCACGAACGGTTCCTGCGCCAGATCGCGCAACGCCAGCGTGCGGCTTTTCGACAGGCGACGCAGGGCAGGGTGGTCGGCGTGCAGGATCAACGCCAGCGGATCGACGAACAGGCTGTGCGCCACCAGCTCGGCCGGCAGCGTGCGCTTGCGGATGATGCCCACGTCCAGTGAGCCATCGAGCAGCGCATCGATCTGCTGCAGGGTGTTCATCTCGCTCAGCTGCAACCGCACCTGCGGGTACTGCTGCCGGTACTGCAGGATCGAACGTGGAATCTGCGGCGACAACGGCGTAGCCCGGGTCAGGCCGATACGCAGCTCACCCTGCTCGCCCCGCTGCGCGCGCTGCACTTCATCCACCGCCGATTCCACCAGCTGCACGATGCCGCGCGCCCGTTCCTGCAGCAGTTCTCCCGCAGCCGTCAGCTGCACACGTCGATGGCTGCGCACGAACAACCGCGCGCCGATCAGTTCCTCCAGCTGCCGGATCTGCTGGCTGAGCGGCGGCTGTGACATCCCCAACCGCTCGGCTGCCTGGCCAAAGTGCAGCGTATCGGCAACGGCGAGGAAGTAACGCAGATGGCGCAGTTCGATGGACATGCATGCAGTCTATCCAGCCCGACCCCGCGAGTCCCCATCCACGCATGGTGTGGATCTACCGTGTCGACCAAGGTCGACACCCACCAACAGCAGCACAGAACGCCGTTCCGACAGCCGCGGGAACCTGTCGAAGGCGGGGTGGGTCCGGTTGCGGGGGTGTCCGCGGCATGGATGCCGCGGCCAAGCCCCCAGGGACGGGTTCACGGCGTCCCCCGCAACCGGACCCACCCCGCCATCCCGCGGAATCCCCGCTGTTGCCGTTGATGTTGCCGTTGCAGTTGTCGTTGCCTCGGCAGGTGCAGGGCGCAGCCCTGCCGGCAAACCCTCACCGCTCCGAATGCCCGCTCTGATCGTAATCGCGCGGACTGAACAACTCCGGCTGGATCAGCTCGACAAACGCCCGCGCCTGCGCCGACAGCGCCTTGCCGCGGCGCACGATCACCCCATAACTCCGCTCCGGGAACCAACGCTTCATCGAGCGTGCGGCCAACCGCTCGTGGTCGGCATCGTTCAGGCACAGCGCCGGCACGATGGAAATGCCCATGCCCATCGCCACGTACTGCTTGATCACTTCCCAGCCGCCCACTTCCAGCGCAACCGTGTAGGCGATGCGGTGGCGCTGGAACACCTGGTCCACCAGCCGGTAAGTGATCTGCCGCTTCGGCGGCAGCACCAGCGGGTAACGGGCGATGTCGGCCAGTTCCAGCTCGCCACCGCTGGCCAGCGGATGGTCATGCGGGGCGATCAGCACCTGTTCGAAACGGTAGGCCGGGGCGTAGCTGAGGTCGGCCGGCACATCGGTCATCGAGCCGATCGCCAGGTCGGCGGCATCCTCGCGCAGCAGGTCGGTCCCGTCGGCACTGATGGCGTTGTGCAGGGTCAGGCGAACGTCGGGGTAGTGCTGGCGGAAGCGTTCGACGATCTTCGGCAGCAGGTACAGGATGGTCGAGCTGTTGGCGGCGATGTTCAGCTCGCCCGCGTCCAGCCCGCGCACCTTGTCGCGGAAGCGCGCTTCCAGGCCGTCCAGGCTTTCCACCAGCGGCTGCGCCATTTCATACAGCAGCTGGCCCTCGCGGCTGGGCACCAGGCGCCGGCCGCTACGCTCGAACAGCGGCACCCCCAACTCACGCTCCAGCGCCTGCAACTGCAGGCTGATGGCCGGTTGGCTGACGAAAAGCGCCTCAGCGGCCCGTGAGACCGAGCCTAGACGCACGGTCTGACAGAACGCGCGCAGCGGCTTCAGCCGATCGGATTTGTAGGAAAAACGGGGGCTTGGCGACGTGCGCGTGGTCATGGCGTCACAAGTATTAGCACAATTTATGTAAAGCATTGCAAAAACTGTTTTGCCAAATACAGGGCTGCGGCCGCACGGTGGAGTCGTTCCCCCACGCTGGAGTCCTCCCATGTCCGCCGTCGCTTCCGCTGTTCCTTCCACCGCTGCCAAGGCCACGCCGGGCATCGCCCTGGCGACCCAGGTGGCGGGCCAGGCCACCGTGCTGCCGGCGCCCTTGCTGGCCCTGCTGGTGTCCCTGCACCGGGCAGTGGAACCCGGCCGGCAGGCGCGGCTGCAGGCCCGCCGCGAGCGCCAGGCATTCTTCGACCAGGGCGGCTTGCCGGACTTCCGCCAGGACACCACCGCGATCCGCAGCGGTGACTGGACCGTGGCGCCGCTGCCGGCCGCGCTGCAGGACCGCCGCGTCGAGATCACCGGGCCGACCGACCCGAAGATGGTCATCAACGCGCTGAACTCCGGCGCCAAGGTGTTCATGGCCGACTTCGAGGATTCGACCTCGCCGACCTGGCGCAACCTGCTGGCCGGTCAGCAGTCGCTGGCTGCCGCGGTGCGCGGCGACCTGCAGTACACCGCACCGGCATCCAACGGCAAGGCGGGCAAGCATTACGCGCTGCGCCCCTACGACGAGCAGGCGGTGCTGATCGTGCGTCCGCGCGGCTGGCACCTGGACGAAAAGCATGTGCGCGTCGATGGCCAGTTCCTCGCCGGCGGCCTGTTCGATGCGGCGGTGTTCGCCTTCCACAATGCGCGCGCGCTGCAGTCCAGGGATCGCGGCCCGTACTTCTACCTGCCCAAGCTGCAGAGCATGGAAGAGGCGGCGCTGTGGGAGACCGCGCTGTCGCACATCGAAGGCATGCTCGGCCTGCCGCACGGGCAGATCAAGGTGACCGTGCTGATCGAAACGCTGCCGGCAGTGTTCGAGATGGACGAGATCCTGCACGCCCTGCGCGATCGCATCGTCGGCCTCAACTGCGGACGCTGGGATTACATCTTCTCGTACCTGAAGACCTTCCGCCGCCACGCTGACCGCGTGCTGCCCGAGCGCGGCCAGGTGACCATGACCCAGCCCTTCCTGAAGGCGTATTCGGAACTGCTGATCCAGACCTGCCATCGCCGCGGCGCACATGCGATGGGTGGCATGGCCGCGCAGATTCCGATCAACAACGATGCGGTCGCCAACGAGCAGGCGATGGCGCGGGTGCGTGCCGACAAGCTGCGCGAAGTGACCGCCGGGCACGATGGCACGTGGGTCGCGCACCCGGCGCTGATTCCGGTGGCGATGGCGATCTTCGACGAACACATGCCCACGCCCAACCAGCACCACGTGCTGCGCCAGGACGTGCGCGTGGGCCGCGATGAACTGATTGCGCGTCCGCCGGGCACGATCACCCGCGCCGGCTTCGAAGGCAATGTCGAAGTCTGCGTGCGCTACCTGGCCGCGTGGCTGGACGGCAACGGCTGCGTGCCGATCCACCACCTGATGGAGGACGCAGCGACCGCCGAGATCAGCCGCAGCCAGCTGTGGCAGTGGCTGCACACGCCGGGCCAGCAGCTGGACGACGGCACCGCGATTGATCTGGCACTGCTCGATACCACCCTGGCGCAGCTGCCCGCGCGCCTTGGCGATACCTCGGCGCTGCCCGGTGGCGGCCGCATCGAAGAAGCCATCACCCTGCTGGCCGAGCTGAGCCGCAGCAACGAACTGACCGATTTCCTGACCCTGCCGGCGTACGCACGCATCGACTGATCGCTGCATGCCACTTCCCCGCCGTTTCCTTCCCCGCTGCATCCGCACGAACCGAACTGGAGATAGACATGAGCACGCTGCCCACTGCCGAACAGATCCAGCACGACTGGGACACCAATCCGCGCTGGGAAGGCATCCAGCGCAACTACAGCGCCGCCGACGTGGTGCGCCTGCGCGGCACCGTCCATATCGAGCATTCGCTGGCCCGGCTGGGTGCGGAAAAGCTGTGGAAATCGCTGCATGAGCGCGACTTCGTCAATGCGCTCGGCGCGCTGACCGGCAACCAGGCCATGCAGCAGGTGAAGGCCGGGCTGAAGGCGATCTATCTGTCCGGTTGGCAGGTGGCGGCCGATGCCAACCTGGCCGGGCAGATGTACCCGGACCAGTCGCTGTATCCGGCCGATTCGGTGCCGGCGGTGGTCAAGCGCATCAACAACACGCTGCTGCGCGCCGACCAGCTGCACCATGCCGAAGGCAAGGATGACATCGACTTCCTGCAGCCGATCGTGGCCGACGCCGAGGCTGGATTCGGTGGCGTGCTCAATGCCTTCGAACTGATGAAGGCGATGATCGAAGCCGGTGCGGCCGGCGTGCACTTCGAAGACCAGCTGGCTTCGGTGAAGAAGTGCGGGCACATGGGCGGCAAGGTGCTGGTGCCGACCCGCGAGGCGATCGAGAAGCTCAACGCCGCGCGACTGGCCGCCGACGTGCTGGGTGTGCCGACCCTGCTGGTGGCGCGTACCGATGCCGAAGCCGCTGATCTGCTGACCAGCGACATCGATGGCAACGACACGCCGTTCGCTACCGGCGAGCGCACCGTGGAAGGCTTCTACAAGACCCGCAACGGCCTGGACCAGGCCATCAGCCGTGGCCTGGCGTACGCGCCCTATGCCGATCTGGTGTGGTGCGAGACCGGCAAGCCGGACCTGGAATTCGCCCGGAAATTCGCCGAGGCGATCCATGCGAAGTTCCCGGGCAAGCTGCTGGCCTACAACTGCTCGCCCAGCTTCAACTGGAAGAAGAACCTGGACGACGCCACCATCGCCAAGTTCCAGAAGGAGCTGGGCAGCTACGGCTACAAGTTCCAGTTCATCACCCTGGCCGGTTTCCATGCGCTGAACTACGGCATGTTCAACCTGGCCCATGGCTATGCGCGCCGGCAGATGAGCGCCTTCGTGGAACTGCAGGAAGCCGAGTTCGAAGCGGCCGAGCGCGGCTTCACCGCGGTCAAGCACCAGCGCGAGGTCGGCACCGGCTACTTCGATGCGGTGACCCAGGCCATCCAGCAGGGGCAGTCCTCGACCACCGCGCTGACCGGCTCGACCGAGGAAGAGCAGTTCCACGGCGAGCGCAGCGAACGCGCCGCGTGATCCGGTAGTGCCGGCCGCTGGCCGGCAACCACACGATGCTCCGGGCGCTGCGTGGCAGCCGGCCAGCGGCCGGCTCTACCGGGGCTGCGGATCCGATCAGGGTGGCCAGGGAAGGGCCAGACGACGCCGGCAGATCGGGGGATCTGCCGGCGTCGTTGTATCTGTGGCCGCTGCGACAATCGGCGTCGCGGCCACGCCAAGATATTGATATGGCTTGCTTTCCTTTTGCCGCCAACACGCGTGAATGAGGCGTTTCTCTGTGAATGAGGCGGAGTGCCGCGTCTTCACAAAAATGAGAAGCGGCGCACAGTTTGATTCACTGATATGCTCCGCGGCTCACCAGGGGACGCTGGCGGCGGGTGCAGGGAATGACCGGCAGGGGTGCGGCCGAGAACATCGACACGACAACCGGTATCGCCAAGGTGGCGATGGCCGAGATCGTGCACGCGCTGCTCTCCGAAGAAGAGGTTGCCCTGTTCGCCCGGTTCGCCCAGCCCTGCAGGCTGCAGGCGGGCCAGTGGCTGTTCCATCGCGGCCACCGCGGCGAGTGCATGTACATCATCCTCGAAGGCCTGATCGAGCTGGATTTCGGCGAGGACCTGGTGCTCAAGACGCTCGGCCGGCATGAATTTTTCGGTGAGCTCGGCCTGTTGATGGGCGACCATCTGCGCAGCGCCAGCGCGCGGGTGATGGCCGACTGCCACGTGCTGGAACTGGGGCCGGCGGATTTCCATCGCCTGGTCGAGTCCGACCCGGGCCTGGTGGCCTACTTCCTGCGACGCACGATCCTGCGCGTGCTGACCAACGAGCAGGCCCTGATCAGCCAGCTGCGGCGGCGCAACCATGACCTGGAAGCTGCGCTGGACAACCTGTACATCACCACACACCAGCTGACGCACACGCGTGAGCTGGTGCGCACCGACGAACTGACCGGCCTGCACAACCGCCGCGGCCTGGCCCTGTACCTGCAGGAATGCCGCACGCAGGAAGAAGGGCCCCCACAGGCCCTGCTGCTGATCGACTGTGACCGCTTCAAGCAGATCAACGACCGCCACGGCCACCAGGCCGGCGATCGGGTGCTGCAGAGCATGGGCAACATCCTGCGCTCGATGGCTGGTGAACATGACCTGGCCTGCCGCCTGGGCGGCGACGAGTTCTGCCTGATCCTGCGCCGGGCCAACGTCGAGATCGTGCAGCACGCCGCCGAGTTCATCCTGAGTGCGGTGCACGGCCTGCTCGAACGCAGCCATGGCACCCCGCACGTGAGTCTGGCCAGCATCGGGGCCAGCCTGCTGGCCCCTGACGCGGACTGGAGCGAGTGGTACGCTCGCGCCGATCGTGCGCTGTACCAAGCCAAGCGCGCAGGCGGCAACTGCCTGCGGTGGACCGATGGTCCAGATGGACAATGAGCGGAGATCCAGGCGATGAATGGCGACAACGGAACGTCGACCCCGCATAACGCCCAACTGCGGGCGCTGCTGTTCACCGATCTGTGCGATTCGCTGCAGCTGGTGGAGCGTATCGGCGACGCCGCCGCAGCCACCCTGTTCCAGGAACACGACCGTCTGGTGCTGGTGCTGCAGCATCGCTGGAACGGACAGCTGATCGACCGTTCGGATGGTCTGTTCCTGCTGTTCGAACGCCCGGTGGATGCACTCGGGTTTGCACTGGATTACCAACGCGACCTGCAGGCACTTGGCGAACAGCGCAGGGTTGAACTGCGTGCACGGGCGGGCCTGCATGTGGGTGATGTGCTGACCTGGGAAAACAGTCCCGAAGCGGTCAAGGTCGGCGCCAAGTCGATGGAAGTCGAAGGCCTGGCCAAGCCGATGGCCGCGCGCCTGATGACCCTGGCGCGTCCTGGCCAGATCCTGATGTCCGCCGTTGCCGAGTCGCTGACCCGACGTGCCACCGATGCCTTGGGCGAGCGTGGCGAACGCCTGCTGTGGAAGTCGCACGGGCGTTGGCGGTTCAAGGGCATGCCGACCGTCCAGGAAGTGATTGAAGTTGGCGAGATCGGCTTTGCTCCGCTGCGACTGCCGCGCGGCAACGCCAAGGCGCGGCGTGATCTGCCGTTGTGGCGACAGCCGGTGGTGTTGCTGGCGGAAAGCCTGATCCTGGCGTCTGTCGTGGTGGGTGGTTGGTTTCTGTTGCGCCCGGAGCCGGCCATCGCATTCTCAGAACGCGATTGGGTGGTGCTGGCCGACCTTGAGAATTTCACCGGCGAGCCGGTGTTCGATGAATCGACACGCCACGCGATCCTGATCGCGCTGGAACAGTCGCGCTACGTGAATGTGCTGTCCGAGGGCAAGATCCGCGAAAGCCTGGAAATGGCGCGCTTGTCCGGCGATACGCGCTTGAACCGCGGTGCAGCCATCGATGTGGCCATGCGCGAAGGTGCGCGAGCGGTCCTGCTGCCGACCGTACGCCCCAAGGCAGGGGGCTATCAGCTGGGAATCGATGTGGTGGCGCCCGGCAGCGGGCAGGTGGTGCGCAGCTTCACCGTCGCCGCCGACGGCCCTGACCAGATGATGTTCGCGGTGGACGATGTCGTCGGTCGTCTGCGCCGCGGTCTTGGCGAATCGGTGGCCAGCCTGGAACAGTCCCTGCCGCTGCCGAAGGCTTCCACCCGCGACCTGCGCGCCCTGCGCGCCTATGCCCTGGCCGAGAATGCCCTGGGCCAGCGCCGCTTCGAGGAAGCACGCAATCTCTACCAGGCGGCGATCGACATCGACCCCGGTTTTGCGCTGGCCTACATGGGCGTGGCCAAGCTGCTGGCCCGCACCGAAGAAGGGCGGCAGGCCCGCGAGGCGATGCAGCACGCGCTCGCCCAGCAGGAACGCCTGCCACCGCGCGAGCGCCTGTACCTGAAGGCCTGGCAGGCGGAGCTGGAACCGGGCGGCTGGGCCCTGGAGCAGTGGCGGACGCTGGCCAAGGTCTATCCCGACTCCTTCGCCGGGTTGTCCAACACGACCTGGCTGCTGCTGCAGGACAATCGTTTCAGCGAAGCCGAATCCTACGCCCATGCGGCGTCCGTACCGCAGGATCCGCTGCGGCTGTATCCGATGGTGCAGCTGGCACGCATCCAGATCGCGCACAACCAACCGCAGCTCGCCGCCGAAACGCTGGTGCAGGCACAGGGGCTGCGCGGCCGCGATGATCCCGATGACACCGGGGTCGATGTGTTGGTGGCGCAGCGCCGTTATGTGCAGGCCGGACAGCTGCTGGTGAAGCTGCGCACCGGTGATGCGCTGGCGCAGCGTATGCGACTGCGTGCACAGCTGCTGCTGGCCGCTGACCAGGGTGATTGCGCGTCGATGCAGGCGGCCGTGCGCGAGGACGCACCGGCACCTGAGCTTGCGGACATGCAGGTGCAGCAGCGATTGCAGCACGCCAGCGTAACCACGTTGTGCGCGGCGGGCGACAAAGCCGAGCTGCAGGCCATCGCAGCGCAGCTGCAGCCGCTGCTGGAAGATCGCGACGATCCCATGCAGCAGGCCCGCAGCCTGCAGTGGCTGGCCCTTGTCTATCTGGCCCAGCGGCAGGGACAGACCGATGTCGCCGAAGGCTGGCTGCATGCCAACGAGGCGCTGCTGCGCGCACAGCGCAGCCCGATGGTCGCTAAATGGATGCGCGTGGTTGCTGCGATGGGCGAACTGCAGGGGCAACGGCCGGACGCCGCGCGCGCGCTGATCGAGCCGATGCTCGATGGCAGTGAACCGGTGCAGGCACACGTGGTGCTGCTGCATGCGTTACGTGCGCAGCGCGATGAGGCCGGCGTGCGCCGCGAGCAGGAATGGCTGGCCCGTCACCGTGGTCAGGCCATTGCTGAGGTCACGGCGATGCAGGTCTGGCAGCCGCTGAACGTGCACGATGTATCGACCTGGGCCGCACCGTCCAAAGCGGTCGGCGCGCCCTGAGGCAGTAATCAGCCGCCGATGCGCTCGTCGACTTTGCCGGCTTCGAAGCAGAACACCACATTCATTGCGGTCAGCGAGCTGGCCAGGTGCTTCTGCAGGCCGTCACGAACGCGGGTGAGTTCTTCCACCGAGGCGAGCGAGTCGATCTTCATGCAGTCCTTCTCACCCAAGGCGGCGTCCAGGCCGATGCTGGAGAGGGCCTGAGCCGGTGATTCGGCGAATCGTTCGCGGAACGCGGCATCGTTGATGAGGTTGTCCAGCAGTACGCCGGCGTCTTCAGCGGAAAGGCGGGGGTCGGTAGCCATGTCGATCATCCAGAGTAGAACCTACGGTATCGGCCACCAGCGCTCGGCATTTAGGGCGACGTGTGCATTGCACACGAACACGGCCGCAGTACCGCGGCGGGTGTGGGCAACCCGCATACTATGGGTTCAACTGGTGGAAGACCAATGATGCAGATCCGACGTTGCGCGATCGTGATGTTCGAACCCCGCAGCGAAGTCTCGCTGGACCTCTCCCTGCTGCTGCAGGGCCAGGCGGGCCTGGCCACGCGCATGCATTGGCAGGCCCTTGCTGCCCACCTGGAGGCACCCGTGGAGGTGAGCATCGAGGAAGTCGACGTGCTGGGCCGCATCGCGTCGGATCGCTGGGTGGAGCCTGCACAGGTCGGCATCGAAGGCGCCGTGCTGGCAAGGCTGCTGGAGGTTGGTCTGGTGATCAGTCAGGCGCCTGGTGGGGCGGCGCATCGGGACCGCGACCAGCGCGTGCGCGACGCCAACTGGTGGCCTCTGTCGGCGCTACAGCACCGGATGGGTCGCTGGGGAGATATCAACAGCGCGCGTGAGATGCGTGAACACAAGCTGGTCACGGCGCAGGATCTGCATGCCAGGTTCGGTGCACCGCCCGTCGCAGTGGACGCGCCCGATACCGATCCCTTGGTGTTACCCGATACGCCTGACGATGCGCGTGACCAGCTGCTGCGAAAGCGTGCAACCTGCCGCAACTTCGATGCGCTGCGTGCGCTGGCGCTTCCGTTGGTGGCGCAGGTGCTCAAGCGGACCGTGCAGGCACACGCTGCTCTGCGGCCGGGGGACGGCATGGAGTTCCTGAAGAAGAACATTCCTTCCGGCGGCGGCCTGCATCCGTTGGAAACCTATGTGGTCGCCCTGGCTGTCGACGGTCTTGTGCCAGGCGTCTATCACTACCATCCGATGGAACACGCGTTGCGACCGGTCGCCGTCGCCACCGACGACCTGCGCAGCATGATGCTGGGTTTTGTTTCCGGGCAGGACTGGTTCGCCGACGCTCCGCTGCACATCATCCAGGTGGCACGCTTCCCACGCAGCTTCTGGAAATACCGCAGCCATCCAAAGGCCTACAGGGCCGTGCTGCTTGATGCGGGGCACCTTTCGCAACAGTGGATGCTGTCAGCCACCGAACTTGGGCTGGCCGCGTACGTGACTGCGGCGATCAACGAAATCAACGTGGAGAAGGCGCTGGGGCTGGATGGCATCGACGCCAGCCCGGTGATGATATGTGGCCTGGGGTGGCGCGCGGCCGCCCAGGTCACCAGTGAATTCGACCCGCTGCAGCAGGTCTGGCAAGGAAATCCGGCTTCGCACCCCTGACTTCGGGGCGACAGGTGAGCCGGGCTGCGCCCGGCTCACCCTCCATCACACCGCTTCGAAATCCACCAGCACCGCACCATCACCCACCTGGTCACCGGCCTTGGCACGATAACCCTTCACCGTGCCATCGGCCGGTGCCTGCAGGGTGTGCTCCATCTTCATCGCTTCCAGCACCACCAGCGGCGTGCCGCGCTTCACCTGCGTGCCTGCCGCCACCAGTGTCGCCACGATCTTGCCGGGCATCGGTGCCAGCAGGCTGCCGGCGTCGGCGCTGGCCTGTTCCGATTCGCCCACCGGGTCGTGCAGGGTGAAGCGGTGCTGGCCATCGTCGCCGAACAGGTACAGCTGGTCGCCATCGCGCTGCAGCTGCAACCGCCAGCGACGCGCGTCCAGCTGCACCGACAGGGTGTGGCCATCGGCATGGCCGACAACCTGCTTCGGCGCGGCGTCATCGCACTGCACGCGCCAGCCATCGGCCGTGGCCCACACCTTCAGCGTGTGCGCCCGCTCTCCCTGCTGCAGCGGCACCACGCGTGCGGCAGGCGCGCCCAGCCGCCAGCCATCCTGTGCCTGCCACGGCGAATGTGGATCGCGCGCGTCGGCGGCAGCGGCCGGTGTGCTCACTACGGCGGCGATCGCTGCCAGTTCCCACAGCGCCTGCTCACCGTCACCGGTCGCCGCCAGTGCGGCCTGCTCACGCTCGATCAGTGCGGTATCCAGCTTTGCGTGGGCGAACGAATCGGTGTGCAGCAGGCGGCGCAGGAAGCCGGCATTGGTGGTCACGCCCACCACCTGGCAGTCGGCCAGGGCCTGGCTCATGCGCCGCAGCGCGGCGTCGCGGTCCACGTCCCAGACGATCAGCTTGGCAATCATGGGATCGTAGTACGGGGTGATGCTGTCGCCTTCCTCCACACCGGTGTCCACCCGCACGTTCGCCGACGGGGTCGGCAGGCGCAGGCGGCGCAGGGTGCCGGTGGACGGCAGGAAGCCACGGTCGGCATCTTCGGCGTACAAGCGCGCTTCGAGCGCATGGCCGTGGATGGTCAGTTCGTCCTGGCGCTTGGGCAGCGGCTGGCCGGCTGCAACGCGCAGCTGCCATTCCACCAGGTCGGTACCGGTGATGAACTCGGTGACCGGATGTTCGACCTGCAGGCGGGTGTTCATTTCCATGAAGTAGAAATCGCCGTCCGGGCCGGCGATGAACTCCACCGTGCCCGCACCGACGTAGCCCACCGCGCGCGCGGCATCGACGGCGGCCTTGCCCATCGCGGCGCGGCGGTCGGCGCTCATGCCCGGGGCCGGCGCTTCTTCCAGCACCTTCTGGTGGCGGCGCTGTACCGAGCAGTCGCGCTCGAACAGATACACCGCCTCGCCATGGCCACCGCCGAATACCTGGATCTCGATATGGCGCGGGCGCTCGACATACTTCTCGACCAGCACGTGGTCGTTGCCGAACGCCGAGGCTGCCTCGCGCTGGCAGCTGGCCAGCGCATCGACGAAGTCCTCGCTGCGCTCGACCTTGCGCATGCCCTTGCCGCCGCCGCCGGCGCTGGCTTTGATCAGCACCGGGTAGCCGATGCCATCGGCCTGGGTGCGCAGGAACTCCGGCGCCTGCTGGTCGCCATGGTAGCCCGGCGTCAGCGGCACGCCGGCCCTGGCCATCAAGGCCTTGGCCGCGCTCTTGTCGCCCATCGCGCGGATCGCACTGGCGGGCGGGCCGATGAAGGTGATTCCCGCCGCGACGCAGGCGTCGGCGAAATCGGCGTTCTCGGACAGGAAGCCGTAGCCGGGATGGATGGCCTGCGCGCCGGTGCGGCGTGCGGCGTCGAGGATGGCATCGCTGCGCAGGTAGCTCTCGCGCGCAGCGGCCGGGCCGATGTGGATGGCCTCGTCGGCCAGGCGCACATGGCGTGCATTGCGGTCCGCATCGGAATACACCGCCACGGTGGCGATGCCGAGGCGACGGCAGGTGGCGATGACGCGGCAGGCGATCTCGCCGCGGTTGGCGATCAGGACTTTGCTGAACATGGCAACAGACTCGGTCATGGCACAGGTCACATGCGGAACACGCCGAAGCGCGTCTGCTGCGGGGGAGCGTTGAGGCTGGCCGACAGGGCCAGAGCCAATACCCGGCGGGTATCGACCGGATCGATCACACCGTCGTCCCACAGGCGCGCACTGGCGTAATACGGGTGGCCCTGCTGTTCGAACTGGTCGCGGATCGGTGCCTTGAATGCATCCTCTTCCTCGCCCGGCCACTGCCCACCCTTGGCCTCGATGCCATCACGCTTGACCGTGGCCAGCACGCTGGCCGCCTGTTCGCCGCCCATCACGCCGATGCGTGCGTTCGGCCACATCCACAGGAAGTTGGGCGAGTACGCGCGGCCACACATGCCGTAGTTGCCGGCACCGAACGAACCGCCGATCACCACGGTGAACTTGGGTACCTTGGCGCAGGCCACGGCCATCACCAGCTTGGCGCCGTCCTTGGCGATGCCGCCCTGCTCATACTTGCGGCCGACCATGAAGCCGGTGATGTTCTGCAGGAACACCAGCGGGATGTTGCGCTGGGTGCACAGCTCGATGAAGTGCGCGCCCTTCAGTGCGGACTCGGAAAACAGGATGCCGTTGTTGGCGATGATGCCGATCGGGTAGCCATGCAGATGGGCAAAGCCGGTGACCAGCGTTGCGCCATAGCGCGGCTTGAACTCGTCGAAGCGCGAACCGTCGACCAGTCGCGCGATCACTTCGCGCACGTCGTACGGCTTGCGCGTATCGGCCGGAATCACCCCGTACAGTTCGTGCGCCGGCAGCAGCGGTTCTTCCACCGGCTGCAGCGCCATTGCTGCTTCGGGCTTGCGCCAGTTGAGCTGGGCGATGATCGCGCGTACCCGTGCCAGTGCCTGCAGGTCGTTGTCGGCCATGTGGTCGGCCACGCCGGAAATGCGCGTGTGCACATCGGCACCGCCCAGTTCTTCGGCCGTCACCACTTCGCCAGTGGCCGCCTTCACCAGCGGCGGGCCGCCGAGGAAGATCGTGCCCTGCTCGCGCACGATCACCGTCTCGTCGCTCATCGCCGGCACGTAGGCGCCACCGGCGGTGCAGCTGCCCATCACGCAGGCGATCTGCGGAATGCCCTGCGCGGAGAGATTGGCCTGGTTGTAGAAGATGCGGCCGAAATGGTCGCGGTCGGGGAACACCTCATCCTGCAACGGCAGGAAGGCGCCACCGGAATCGACCAGGTAGATGCACGGCAGGTGGTTCTGCTCGGCGATCTCCTGCGCGCGCAGATGCTTCTTCACCGTCACCGGGTAATAGGTGCCGCCCTTGACCGTGGCATCGTTGGCCACGATCACGCACTCCACACCGCTGACGCGGCCAATGCCGGCGACCACGCCAGCAGCGGGCACGGCGTCGTCATACATGCCGTGCGCGGCCAGCGGCGCGATTTCCAGGAAGGCGCTGCCCGGGTCGAGCAGGGCATCGATGCGGTCGCGCACCAGCAGCTTGCCGCGTGCGGTGTGCTTGGCGCGCGCCGCTTCGCTGCCGCCAAGGGCGGTGCGGGCGAGGGTGGCGTGCAGGTCGTCGACTACGGCCTGCATCGCCGCGCGGTTGCTTTCAAACGTATCGCTGCCCGGTTGCAGCTGGCTGCCTAGGATGCTCATGGGGTGCCTTACAGGGTGCGCTGGAACAGTTCGCGGCCGATCAGCATGCGGCGGATCTCCGAAGTGCCGGCGCCGATTTCATACAGCTTGGCGTCGCGCCACAAACGGCCGGTCGGGTATTCGTTGATGTAGCCGTTGCCGCCGAGGATCTGGATCGCCTGGCCGGTCAGCCAGGTCGCCTTCTCGGCGGCGTACAGGATCGCGCCGGCCGCATCCTGGCGGGTGGTGCGGCCCTGGTCGCAGGCGCGCGCCACCGCATACACATAGGCGCGGCAGGCACCCAGGCCCACGTACATGTCGGCGATCTTGGCCTGGATCAGCTGGAAACTGCCGATCGGTTCACCGAACTGGTGGCGTTCGTGCACATACGGCATCACCACGTCCATCGCGGCGGCCATCAGGCCCAGCGGGCCGCCGGACAGCACCACGCGCTCGTAGTCCAGGCCGGACATCAGCACGCGTACACCGCCGCCGACCGCACCCAGCACGTTCTCTTCGGGAATCTCACAGTCCTGGAACACCAGTTCGCAGGTGGGCGAGGAGCGCATGCCCAGCTTGTCCAGCTTCTGCGCGGTGGAGAAACCCTTCATGCCCTTCTCGACCAGGAAGGCGGTAATGCCCTTGGCACCGGCCTCGACATCGGTCTTGGCGTAGACCACCAGCACGTCGGCGTCGGGGCCGTTGGTGATCCACATCTTGTTGCCGTTGAGCACGTAGCGGTCACCACGCTTGTCTGCGCGCAGCTTCATCGACACCACGTCCGAACCCGCGCCCGGTTCGCTCATCGCCAGCGCACCGATCTTGGCGCCGCTGCACAGGTCCGGCAGGAAACGCTGCTTCTGCGCCTCGGTGCCGTTCTTGCGCAGCTGGTTCACGCACAGGTTCGAATGCGCGCCGTAGGACAGGCCGATGCCACCGGAAGCACGCGAGACTTCTTCCATCGCCACCACGTGGGCCAGGTAGCCCATGCCGGTGCCGCCGTATTCTTCTTCCACGGTCAGGCCCAGCAGGCCCTGCTCGCCCAGCTTGGGCCATAGTGCCAACGGGAACTGGTTGGTCGCATCGGTCTCGGCCGCGAGCGGCGCGATCTCGGCAGCGGCAAAATGGGCCACGCTCTGGCGCAGCAGGTCGATATCTTCGCCGAGGTCGAAGTTCAGGGATGGCACGTGCATTGCGATGGCTCCACGAGGGAAGGTGGGGAATGGACGCACCCGGAAGGGGAAGCGGGCAGCTGTTCACAGCAGCAGCCCGCGCGGGCGATTGGACCCCAGCGTAGCGGGGTTCGGGTAAGAAGTGAATACAAATTCAAAAATTGAAACCAGACTCAGAACATGGCCTATAAACGCTCAGCATTGATGGAAGAACGCCTGGCCGGGGCCCGTGAACGGATCCTGCTGGCCACCCGCGAACTGGTCGCCACCGGCGGCTGGCGCAACGCGCCGGTAACGGCCGTGGCAACCCAGGCCGGGGTCTCCACCGGCTTGATCTACCGCCACTTCCCGTCCAAGGCCGAGCTGTTCGTGGAAGTGCTCAATGCCGCCGTTGCCCACGAGGTGGCGATCATGGAGCGCATCGCCAGCGCGCCGGAGCCGGCCAGCGTGCGCCTGCGCCAGGCCATCACCGCCTTTGTCCGCCGAGCCCTGGCTGGCCCTGGCCTGGCCCACGCCTTCATCGTCGAGCCGGTGGACCCGGACGTGGAAGCCGAGCGCATGCGCGGCCGCCGTGCCTTCGGTGATGTGTTCCTGCGCCTGGTGGAAGAGGGTGTGGCGGCCGGTGAACTGCCGGCGCAGGACGCGCACGCTGCCGCCGCCTGCCTGGTGGGTGCCTTCACCGAAGCGATGGTCGGTCCGACCGCGCCCAGCCGCGAAGCGCATCGCGACGAGGACGCACTGGTCGAGGCCATCTGCAGTTTCTGCCTGCGGGCTGTTGGCGCAGGGTGATGCCGCTGTTGCGGGTGCCGGGCGACTTCTGCCGCGCTTCGCGCTCGCCGGGCGCGGCCCGGCGCTACCCGCATGCGGCCACGGCCGCATGCTGCGCCGCACCAGCCCTGACGCCTGTTGTCGGGCGCGGCGTGCGTTCTATACTCGGCCCATCACGCAGTCGCTCAGCCGTGGTCCAACGACTATCAGCCAGGGGTAACGAAGAGTGCGGAATTACGATCTGGAGTTCCTGAAACGCTTCTCCATGGTGATCGCGCTGTTGATGGCCATCACCCTCGGTCTGATCCTCCTGGCCGCGTTCATCCACACCCGGATTCCGCCCGAGGTGTCGCCTACCGCCGCCAAACGCACCGAACAGCGCATTTCGCCCACCGGCGCGGTGTACGCCGGCAGCACCGGCGCGGCCGCGCAGGCTGCGGCGCATGCCGCTGCGCTGGCCAAGGCCGCCTCGCAGGTGGCCTACGGCGGTACCAAGGACGGCAAGGTGATCTTCGACAACCTGTGCACCGCCTGCCATACCACCGGCGTGGGCATGGCGCCGACGCTGGACCACTCGCACTGGGACAAGCGCCTGGCGCAGGGCAAGGACACCCTCTACAAGCACGCGATCGAGGGCTACACCGGCCCCGATGGCGGCATCATGCCGCCCAAGGGCGGCAACCCGGCGCTCACCGAAGAGCAGATCCACGCCACCGTGGACTGGATGCTGGGCAATCTGAAATAGCCGCCGCAATGCGTCGCTTCCTGTAGAGCCGAGCCCACGCTCGGCTGCTCTCCGCGCGGTGTGGCCAGGTGCAGCCGAGCATGGGCTCGGCTCCACAACATCCCCTACTGCGGCCCGGCTTTGCCCACCACGGCCGAAACCCCGCCACGCGGGCGGGGTTTCGCATTTCAGGGTTAGTCTGTGCGCCTCTTCCGTGGAGTCGTCTGTCGATGCGTCGCCGTTCCCTCGCCCTTGCCCTGTCCCTGCTGCTGCCGGCATCCGCTTTCGCCCAGGCCCAGCCGCAGACTGCGCCGACCTCGGCGCCCGCGCCGCGCAGCCCGGCCACCGTCACCCTGGCCGCCGCGCCGGCCGATTGGCGAGCATTGGATGGCCAGCATGTGCGCATCGCCGCGCCGCTCACCCTGGCCGGCACCGATGGCCTGGAACGATTCGGCCAGCTCACCGTCGCCTTCGATGGCCGCCTCTGGCAACCGACCGAAGTGGCGGTGCCCGGCAGCCCCGCTATCGAACAGGTGATGGCTGACAACCAGCGCCGACGCCTGCTGCTGGACGATGGCAGCGATGCGCGTGACCCGGCCAGCGTCGCCTACCTGCCGGGCAACCCGGTGCTGCGTACCGGCATGCAGCTGCGCAATGTGGAAGGCACCGTGCGTGTGGATGCACAGGGCCGCCCCAGCCTGCAGGTCGACGGCACATTGAAGCTGCCGGAACTGCAGCGGCCGGCCGTGCCGAGCGTGCCCGGCAGCCTGCATATCGCCGCCTTCAACCTGGAGAACTTCTTCAATGGTGACGGCCAGGGCGGTGGATTCCCGACCCTGCGCGGCGCGCGCACGCTGGACGAGCACAAGGCACAGGTCGGCAAGCTGGTCGCCACCGTCAACGCGCTGGGCGCCGATATCGCCGCGCTGATGGAACTGGAGAACGACGGTTACGGCCCGCAGTCGGCCATCGCCGAACTGGTGGACGCACTCAACGCCGGCCTCGCGGCCGACAAGCAGTGGGCGTTCGTTGATGCCGGTGAAGGCCCCGGCAGCAATCCGATCCGCGTCGGCATCATCTACCGCAAGAGCGAATTCAAGCCGCTCGGCAAGCCGCTGACCAAGCTCGACGGTCCCTTCGTCGAGCACAGCCGTGCGCCGCTGGCGCAGGCGTTCCAGGGCAAGGGCGCACCGTTCATGGTGGTCGCCAACCATTTCAAGTCGAAGGGTTGCCGCGATGCTGGTGGCGCAGATGCGGACCGCAATGACGGGCAGGGCTGCTGGAACGCCACCCGTGTGGAATCGGCCAAGCAGCTCAACAGCTGGGTGCAGGCTGAAGCTACGCGCCTGAAGGTGAAGGACGTAGTGCTGATGGGCGACTTCAACGCCTACGCCATGGAAGATCCGATCCGCACCCTGCATGACCTGGGCTGGCAGGATGCGTTCAAGGTGGCCAATGTCGAACAGCCCTACAGCTACGTCTACAACGGCTATACCGGCCGCCTCGATCACGCGCTGCTCAGCCCGACGATGGCCAAGCGCCTGCGTGGCGCTGCCGAGTGGCACAGCAACGCCGACGAGCAGGACGCCAGCGGCTACCAGGGCCGCAACGTACAGGGCCCGTGGCGCAGCTCCGACCACGACCCGCTGCTGCTGGGCTTCGACAAATAAGGTTCGCCGGGCATGGCCCGGCGCTACCGGTGTTGGTTGGCTTGCTGGAGGGGTAGCGCCGGGCCATGCCCGGCGGCCTTTCCACGGGCCTCACCCCCAGGCGATCAACCCGATCGCCAGCACTGCCAGCGCCAGGCCGGCACGATTCCAGCGCGTGGTCGCCTCGCCGAAGGCGAACACGCCCACCAGCGCACCCAGCACCACCACGCCGATGTTCATGCCGGCGAACACGGTGGCCGGACTGTCCGGCATCGACTGGTGCGCATGCACGTAGAACAGGATGTTGCCGCCGTTGAGCAGGCCCAGCAGCGCGCCGGCACCGAGGTTGCGCCAGGCCAGGCGGCTGCGCCCACTGAAATGCCGCCACAGCTGCAGCGCCAGCATCAGCACGAAGGCCACGCTGAAACTGGCCAGCACCGCCGCCATCGACGGCGTGCCCGACAGCGCCACCTGCTTCAGCAGCACATCCACCACCGCAAAGCCGGCCCACACGCCCAGCAACCAGCCCCAGCCGCCGGCGGAAGCGGCCACTGCAGGGCCGCGTGGACGCAGGCTGATGGCCACCATCGCCAGCAGGCCCAGGCCAAGCCCGGCCAGCTTCCACGGTGTGGCGGTCTGCCCGAAGAACAGGAATGCCGCTGCCAGCGACAGCAGCAGCGACAACCGCTGCGCCACATCACTGCGGACGATGCCGGCGACCGCTACCGCGCGGCCCAGCACCAGGAAGATCGAGGGCAGCACCACCGCCAGCGCCAGCAGTGACACCCACGGTGCATGCGGTGCGCGCAAGGCATCCAGCGGCGGCTGCAGCACCACTGCCGTCATCGTCGCGGCGACCAGATAGTTCCAGGTCACCATCTGCGCAACATCCAGCTGGCGACGGCCAGCCAGCTTCAACAACACCGAAACCAGCACACTGCAGATCACGGCCAGGGACAGGTAGAGCATGGGGTGGGCACAGGGCAGCGGCGGGGGACGCTATCATGGTGCCATGCACAAGCCCTCGTTCCCCGTCGCCCCCGGCGAAACCGCCTGCATCTCACTGGAAGGCCCGGTTGGCCCGCTGGAAGTGCTCATCGACCTGCCCAAGGCCGATGTGCCGGTGCAGCCGATCGTGGCCATCATCTGCCATCCGCTGTCCACCGAAGGTGGCACCCTGCACAACAAGGTGGTCACCATGACCGCCACCACCCTGCGTGAGCTGGGCATCGCCACGGTGCGCTTCAACTTCCGCAGCGTCGGTGGTTCTGCCGGAGAATTCGACCACGGCGCGGGTGAGCAGGAAGACCTGAAGGCCGTTACCGCCTGGGTCCGCCAGCAGCGTCCCGACGACCGTCTGTGGCTGGCGGGCTTCAGCTTCGGCGCGTTCGTTTCGCTGAAGGCCGCCGCCGAACTGCAGCCCGAAGCGCTGATCTCGATCGCGCCGCCGGCGGGCCGTTGGGACTTCGGCGGCATCGCGCCGCCGGCGCGCTGGCTGGTGATCCAGGGCGAGCAGGATGAAATCGTCGACCCGCAGGCTGTCTACCAGTGGCTGGACACCCTCGATGCGGCGCATGAGCTGGTGCGCATGCCGGACACCAGCCACTTCTTCCACCGCAAGCTGATCGACCTGCGTGGCGCGCTCACCCACGGCGTCAAGCATTGGCTGGGCACGGCGGCATGAGCGAGGTGGAACTGACCCCGACGCAGCGCTACGCGGCCGGGGTGGAACGCGGCGATTGGCAGAACGACCCGGCCCAGCATGCGGCCCTGGCCGAGCTGGACCGGATCCACCTGGCCCTGGTGGACAGCGCCGAGGATGGCTGGCTGGACCGCCTGTCCTCGTTCTGGAAGAAACCCGAGCCGGTCAAGGGTCTGTACTTCTGGGGCGGCGTTGGCCGCGGCAAGACCTTCCTGGTCGACCTGTTCTACGACGGCC
>Ga0265296_1001689_pt1 | contig 24467 bp, 17 predicted proteins | sample MunlanPumphouse1_FD_189073 | JGI IMG/M metagenome (GOLD analysis project Ga0265296, IMG submission 189073) | Groundwater microbial communities from a municipal landfill in Southern Ontario, Canada - Pumphouse #1 | ecosystem: Environmental > Aquatic > Deep subsurface > Groundwater | place... | reverse complement strand
GGCGTTCCTGACCAGCGACCAGGGCGTCGAGTTCGGTCCGTCCCGGCACAACGTGGTCCACGTGCCGGGCTGGCGCGAGTCGTCGACGTCGCCGGTCAACCAGCATCCGAGCATCGACGCCGCCGTCGCTCGCGCGCTGCGCAGCGCCTGGCTCGCCCGCGAGCAGATCGAGCTGTCGCCCGAGGCCCGCGCGGCGATGACCCGGACCGTGGTCGCGGTCGCGTCCTCGCCCGCGTTCCGCGCCCCGACGCGGTTGCTCAACCAGGTCAACTGGAACGCCGACGTCTACGCCGCCGCGGCGACGATCTCGGGCGACCCGACCCGGCTGCGCCACGACTACCGCGAGCAGCTGCGCTGGTTCGCGGAGCACGCCCACGCTCCCGTGAGCCGCGGCGGTCTGCCCAACCTGACCGCCGCGGGCGCCTTCGTCTACCACCCGGCGGGCGACCCCGAGGCGCTGGTCAACCGCAGCGACACCGCCGAGTACGCCAACGTCGTGCTCGGCAGCCTGCGCTACCACCGGCAGGCGCTGGCCGCCGGGATGGTCCCGCTGGACGCCGGCGAGCGCCGGACGCTGGCCGCCTGGGCCCAGCGGACCCGCGACGCCAGCTGGACCCCCTCGGGCTACCTCAACTGGGAGACCGGCAAGGGCTCGACCCGCCTGCACCTGCGCCAGTACTGGGCGCTCGCGCTGGACGGGATCAGCGGCGCGATCCGCGGAGCTCCCGAGCTGACCGGGATCCCCGCCGACGACGGCACCCAGCTGCTGGCCCGCGCCACGACGCTGTTCCGTCGCTGGGTCGAGCGCCAGGGCAGCGCGTTCCTGCCGGCGACCGCGTTCGGCTATCCGACCGCGTTCGAGAGCGTGCGCGACAACCGGATCACCGCCAGCGTGCGGATCGCCGGGACGCTCGCCGAGTGGGCCGCGACCTGTGACTGCGACGGTCGCCTGCCGGACGCCGCACCCGCCGAGGAACGGCTGCGGGTGACCTTCGACGAGCGGTTCCAGCGGATCGCGGTCAACGGCCCGCGCTACGCCACCACGCTGTCGCCGACCGCCCGGCCGACGGGCGGCGGACTCGAGCCCGGCTGGATCCTCGACGCGCAGGCGCGGCCGCTCGGTCCGCTCGGCGGCGGGTCCGACGGGTCGTTCGGGCTACAGCTGCGGAAGGCCGGCGGGAGCGTGCTCGACACCCAGCCCGGTCCGACCCGGGCGAAGGGCCTGCGGTTCGCGCCCGACCCGAGCGACGCGACCCGCTTCCGCGCCCGGTTGGCCGAGGACGACGCGAGCATCGACCTGACCCACCGGTTCACCCGCGACGGGATCGTCACCGACTACGCCGTGCGGGCCGACCGCGAGGCGTGGGTCTCGCTGCGGCTGCCGAGCAGCGGCGACGAGGGCACGGTCGAGTGCCGCTTCGCCGCGCCGGGCGCCGAGGCCGCGTTCGTCCCCGGCTGCCCGGCCGGCAGCGTCTACGTGATCCGGTCGGGGGCGGCGCTGATGCAGGTCGAGCTGTCCGGCCTGCCGAGCAACGCCCGGGTCGACCTCAACCGCCCCGAGCCGCGCAGCACGCTCAGCGACCCCGGGCAGCAGATCACGGTCGGGTTCCCGGTGACCGGCAGCGTGCGGATCCGCCGCACCCTGACCCCGCTCGACGGCTGAGCCGCGTTCGACGGCCGAGCCGGCCGCCGCGGGCCGACCACCGTCCCGGCGGATCGGTCGTCGGCGGCGACGGAACCTCAGTCGATCTCGAGCCGATCGAGCGCGGCGTCGTCGCTGCGCCAGTTGCGGCGGACCTTGACCTGCAGGTCCAGGTGGACCTTGGTGCCCAGCTCGCGCTGCAGCTCCTTACGGGCCGCGGTGCCGATGTTGCGGATCATCGAGCCGCCCGCGCCGATCAGGATGCCCTTCTGCGACGGGCTCTCGACCCAGGCGTTGGCCAGCACGATGTGCAGGTTGTCGCCGGGCCGGTCGATCTCCTCGATCGCGACCTCGACGGCGTGCGGGACCTCTTGGAAGGTCCGGCGGATGATCTGCTCGCGGATCAGCTCGGCCAGCAGCACGTGCTGCGGCTGGTCGGTGCTCTCGTCGACCGGGAAGAAGAAGGGGCCCCGCGGCAGTAGGCCGACCAGGTGGTCGAGCAGCGGCTGGATCCCGTGACCCTTGCGGGCCGAGATCGGGAAGATGTCGTCCCCCAGCTCCAGCTCGGCCGCCGCGGTCAGCACCGCCAGCGCCTGGGGCTTGTTGAGCCGGTCCATCTTGTTGACCGCGATCACCGTCGGCGCGCGCTGCTGCTTGAGCTGCGAGGCGATGTAGCGGTCGCCGGGTCCGACGCCCTCCTCGCCGTTGAGCACCAGCACCTGGACGTCGGCGTCGCGGATCTCGCTGTCGACGCGGCGCTGCATCCGGCCGGTCAGCGAGTCCTTCGGCTTCTGCACGCCGGGCAGGTCGACGATCACCAGCTGGGCGTCGGGGCGGGTCAGCACCCCGCGGATCGCCCGCCGGGTGGTCTGCGGCTTGTCGGAGGTGATCGCGACCTTGGCGCCGACGATCGCGTTGGTCAGCGTCGACTTGCCGGCGTTCGGCCGGCCGGCGAAGGCGACGAAGCCGGAGCGCTTCGGACCCGATTCCCCCCCGTCCTCGAGGTCGGGATCGGTCAGCGGCGGGATCGTCGGGTCGTAGACCGGGACGGGCAGCTCGATCCCGTCGTTCGGTCCGTAGACCGGGACGCGCTGCGGATGGTCCTCGGCGTCCGGAACGACCGCACCGTCCTCGTGCTCACCGTCGATATCGGTCATCCGCGTCCCTCCGTGGCGGGCTCCGGGAGCCATAGGAGGATCTGCGACTGCACGGCGAGCATCTCGCCGTTGTCCGTTTCGTGATCAAAACCCACGAGATGGAGGATGCCGTGGACGACCGCTTCGCGCAGGCTGACCGTGTGCTCGGGGCAGATCACCACGTCGCCGATCTCCCGTGGACCGGCCACCGGACCCGCTCCGTCGATCGGGAACGAGAGCACGTCGGTCGGCTTGTCCTTTCCGCGGTGCTCGCGGTTGAGCAGGTGGATCGCGTCGGCGTCGACGATCGAGATCGCGACGTGGCCGTCGGTCACCCCGGCCGATGCGGCCGCCGTCTCGACCAGCTGCCGCAGGTCCTCGCCGACCGGGAGCCCGGCCGGCGGATCGCCCTCGCACTCCAGCTCGATCTCGAGCTCGGAACCGACCCCGCCGGGCGGGGTCGGCACGACGTCCGGGCCGCTCACGCGGGCCGACGGCCGGCGCGGTCGGCCGACCGCAGCTCCGGAGCCTGGGCCTCGGCGTGTCCCTCGTACGCCTCGACGATCTTCTGCACCAGGCTGTTGCGGACGACGTCGCCGCGCTGGAAGCGCACGAACTCGACGTCGTCGATCTCGTTCAGGACCTCTGCGACGGCCACCAGACCGGACCGCTGCTCGCGCGGCAGGTCGACCTGGGTGATGTCCCCGGTGATCACCATCTTCGAGCGGTAGCCGAGCCGGGTCAGGAACATCTTCATCTGCTCCGGCGTGGTGTTCTGCGCCTCGTCGAGGATGATGAACGAGTCGTTCAGCGTGCGGCCGCGCATGAACGCCAGCGGCGCGACCTCGATCACGCCGTTCTCCATGTACGCGGTGACGCGCTCGGGATCGAGCATGTCGTGGAGCGCGTCGAACAGCGGCCGCAGGTACGGGTCGATCTTCTGCATTAGATCGCCGGGCAGGAAGCCGAGCTGCTCCCCCGCCTCGACGGCCGGACGGGTCAGGATGATCCGCTTGACCTCCTGGCGCGACAGCGCCGCGGCCGCCGCGGCGACGGCCAGGAAGGTCTTGCCGGTGCCGGCCGGCCCGATCCCGAAGCTCACGGTGTTGTTGCGGATCGCGTCGACGTAGTGCTTCTGCAGCGCGGTCTTCGGCACGACGCGAACCTTGCGGCTCGGGTTCTGCCAGACCACGTCGCCGACCACGTCGGAGGGGCGCTCGGCCGCGCGCATCGCGGAGTCGACGGTCGGGATCGTCCCGGCCTCGACCGTGTGTCCCTGCTCGGACAGGGTGATCAGCTCGCGCACCACCGTGGCGGCGGCCTGGACCGACTCGGCGTCGCCGTCGAGGGTCAGCACGTTGCCGCGCAGGAAGACGTCGCAGTCGACGTGCTCATCGAGAGCCCGCAGACCCGAGTCTTCGCCGTCGCTGAGCTGCACAGCGACGTCATACGGCACTTCCAGCCGTCGTCTCAGAGGAATCCCCTTGGATTCGAACCGTCCCAGCGCACGCCACCGAACCGATCGGAGGAGTGGTGTCGGAGCGGCGTCGCTCCGACTTCCGGGACACGCATCATGCCCTTCCGACTATACGCCCGGCGCGGACGAACACCACCCCGATCCGGTGAAGATCGTGGGACCGTCGCCGAACCGATGCGCGTCAGCCGCCCTGCCGCAGCAGGACCGCGGCCCAGTCGCCCGACTCGCGGCGCTCCCCCTCGACGAGGCCCAGCGGCGTGAAGGCGCGGACGATGCCGTCGACCTCGTGGACCAGCAGCCCCGACGCGATCACCGCATGCGGCTGCGGATCGGCGAAGCCGTCGCTCGCCACGCGCAGCAGCAGCGGGCGCAGCAGGTTGGCCAGGATCAGCGGCGGGCGCCCGTCGTCGTGGGCCTCCGGCGGCATCCCGGCGGGCCCGTCGCGGAGCAGGTCGAAGCCCGTCGCGGTCACGGTGACGTCGTTGAGCTCGGCGTTCTCGATCGTCGCGGCGACCGACTGCGGCTCGTTGTCGACCCCGTGGACCGGGCCCCAGCCGAGCTGCGCGGCGGCCACGGCGAGCACGCCGGACCCGCACCCCAGGTCCAGCACTGGTCCGTGCGCGGCGTCGTCCTCGTCCGCCAGCGCCACGAGCAGCTCCAGGCAGAGGCGCGTCGTCGCGTGGCCGCCGGTGCCGAAGGCCTGTGCCGGATCGACCGCCAGGTCGCGCACGCCCGGCCGGTCGCCCGCGTAGCGGTCCGCCCACGGCGGGCGCACGTAGAGTCGGTCGGCGATCAGCACCGGCTCGTGGAAGGTCATCCAGCGGACGTCCCAGTCGTCCGCCACGGCGCCGTCGACGACCGCGACCAGCGCGTCGCCGAGCAGCGTGCGCAGCGCGTCCTCGGTCGGCAGGGCGTCGGCCTCGCCGTAGACCGCGAACTCGATCAGGCCGTCGGCGTCCGCCTCCTCGACCCCGAGCGGCGCCAGCTCGGTGAGCTGGGCCAGGACGACGTCGGCGTCGTCGCGCCGGACGCGGACCGCGCGTCGCAGCATCAGGCGACCGGTCCCGCGGAGCAGGTGCGCACCGGTCTACCCCTTGCGCCAGAGCCGGCGCAGGCGCCCGACGACCGACTCGTCGGCGTCGTCGGCGTGCTCGTCGCCGAACGAGTCGGCCAGCTCCTCCAGCAGCTCGCGCTGGCGGGCGTTCAGGCGCTTGGGCACCGACACGTCGACGACCACGTGGAGGTCGCCGCGCCGGCCGCCGCCGACCCGCGGCATCCCGCGGCCGCGCAGCCGGATCGTCTTGCCCGGCTGGGTCCCCGCCGGGATCTCGACCTCGAGCGGCTCGTCGAGCATCTCGACGGTGATCGTGGTGCCGAGCGCCGCCCGCGGCGCCGAGACCGGGACGACGGTGATCAGGTCGTCGCCCTCGCGGACGAAGCGGTCGTGCGGCAGCACGGTGACGACCACGTAGAGGTCGCCGTCCGGCGCGCCGGGCTCGCCCTGGTGGCCGCGGCCCGACAGGCGGATCCGCTGGCCGTCGGCGATCCCGGACGGGACGTCGACCTCGAGCGTGCGCGTGACCGGCTTGAGCCCGTTGCCGTCGCAGTCCTCGCAGGGCTTCTCCGGCCGCTGCCCGCGCCCGCCGCAGACGTTGCAGGTGGCCCGCTGGACCATGTCGCCGAACGGGGTCCGGCGGACCTGGTCGACCACTCCGTGGCCGCCGCACTGCGAGCAGCGCGTCGACTTGCTGCCCGGCGCCGCACCCGACCCCGTGCAGGTCTCGCAGCGCGCGACGACCTCGACCTCGACGTCGACCCGGGTGCCGACCAGCGCCTGGTCGAGCGTCAGCTGGACGTCGACGCCCAGGTCGCCCCCGGCCCGCGGGCCGCCCGCGCCGCCCCCGCCGAAGGCCTGCCCGAAGACCGCCCCGAAGAGGTCGGACATCGAGCCGAAGCCCTCGAAGTTCGAGCCCATCCCCCGCTGCTTCAGCCCGTCGTGGCCGTAGCGGTCGTAGGTCGAGCGGCGCTCGGCGTCGGAGAGGATCTCGTACGCCTCGGCGACCTCGCGGAAGCGGTCCTGCGCCTCGGGATCGTCCGGGTTGACGTCCGGGTGCAGGGTCCGGGCCAGGCGACGGAACGCCTTCTTGATCTGCGCTTCGTCGGCCTGCCGGTCGACGCCGAGCACCTCATAGGGATCGCGTGGCACGGTCTGACTCATACGTTCTCGTACAGCTCCTCGACGTAACGGGACAGCTGGAAGGCGACGTCACGCACCGCGCGGATGGTCTGCGGGTAGTCCATCCGCACCGGTCCGATCACGGACACGCTGCCCAGCTTTCTCTGCGGCGGGCCGTACCCGGCCGCAACCACCGACAATGATCGCAGGGCCGGCACCTGGTTCTCCCCGCCGATCATCACGACCACGTCGGGACGGTTGAGCGCCTGGCGCAGGACCCGCAGGATCGTCGCTCGCCGCTCCAGCTCGTCGACCAGCGCGTCCAACCCGTCGATCTCGCTCCCGCGGGCGTCCTGCATCAGCCGGGCGGCGCCGGTGACGAAGACCCCGGTCGTCGTGTCCCCCGTGCTGTCGGCGACCCCGGTGAAGACCGGACGCAGCGCGGCCAGGAACGCCCGCTCGCTCGCCCCCAGGCTGGAGTCCTCGAGCCGGGCCTGCAGCATCCGCGTGCCGAGGCCGATGCCGACCAGACGGTCGTTGAGGTACTCCCGCGCCCACGACGCCAGGCCCGGGTCGACCGGATCGAGGAAGCCGACCGTGCGCTTGGCGACGTCACCCGCGGAGGTGATCACCACGACCATCACCGAGCGCGGGTGCAGCAGCAACACCTCGACGTGACGGACCGTCGCGGTCGAGACCGGCGGCGCGGTGACCACCGCGAGCATGTCGGTGACCGTCGAGAGCGTCTCGCTGGTGACCCGCATCGCCTCGTCGAGCTCGTGCTGGACCAACGCCAGCTCGAGTCCCGGCCCCGCCGGCGTGGTCGGCAGCAGGTGGTCGACGAAGTAGCGGTGGCCAGCGTCGGTCGGAACCCGACCGGCCGAGGTGTGCGGATGGTTGAGCAGCCCCAGGCGCTCGAGCAGGGCGAGCTCGTTGCGGATCGTCGACGGGCCCAAGCCCAGGTCGGGGTCGTTGGAGAGCAGCTTGCTCCCGACCGGTTGGCCGGTCACCCGGAACTGGGCGACGACCTTCCCGAGAATCAGCTCCTGGCGGGGCGTCAGCATCGACCGTCCGATCGTACTGCTCTGACGGCGTTCGGCGACCGTCGCTCGCGGGGTCGGGGCGCTCGCGTCGACCCGGCCGACCCGAACGGCGTTCACCCGGCCGCGGTGAGCACGACGCGCGGCGGTCCCATAGGTCAAGCTCCCCGCAGTCGATGCGTCGCACGCTCACCATCATCAAGCGCACGCTCGTGGCCTTCTACCACGACCAGATGACCCAACACGCGGGAGCGATCACCTACTACGGGCTGATGTCGCTGTTCCCCGTCCTGCTGATCTCGCTGTCGGTGCTCGGCCTGGTCGGCGAGTATCCGCGGACCTACAACGCGATCGTCGACTACCTGCGCGAGGTCGCTCCGGCGTCGGTGGTCCAGCCGATCGACGACTCGCTGCGCGAGGCCCTGCGCAACCGCAGCGCCGCCGCGACGGGCCTGGTGGTCAGCATCTTCCTGATGTTCTACGGCACCACCGGGGTGCTCGAGTCGATGCGACGGGCGCTCAACGTCGCGTTCAACGTCAAGGGCGGGCGCAGCTTCGTGCGGCGCAAGGCGGTCGACGTCGGGTCGACCTTCGTCCTGCTGTTCCTGGTCCTGACGACGCTGGTCTTCGTCGTGATCGGACGCGGGCTGGCCGAGGACATCCTGCAGCTGTTCGGGATCCACGAGGGCGCGGCCGGGGTCTGGGAGTTCGTCCGCTGGCCGGCCGCGGTGCTGAGCGCGCTGCTCGGCTTCGCCTACATCTACTACGTGACCCCCGACTACAAGCACCGGGCATTCCACTGGGTCACCCCCGGCGCGGTGCTCGGCGTCGTCTCGTGGCTGCTCGTGTCGTTCCTGCTGTCGCAGTACATCTCCAACGTGGTCAACGTCGGCGCGCTCTACGGCGCGTTCGCCGGCGCGATCGTGATCGTGCTCTGGTTCTGGCTGTCGAGCTGCGCGCTGCTGATGGGCGCCGAGCTGAACGCCGCGATCAGCATCCAGCACCGGGTCGAGCAGGACGAGCCGGTCGACTGCGACACCGAGCTGACCTAGCTCGGAAGCGGGAGCGGTTCGCCGGGCCATACCCGGCAAACCGCTCCCGCCGGCCGACCGGGCGCGCCTAGGCCGTCGGCGGGACCACGATCTCGGCGACGCCGTTGCGGACCACGCGGGTCGATCCCTGCTTGGCCTGGGTGGAGACGGTGGCGATCCCGCCCGCGACGCTCTTGATCTTCGTCGCGACCGAGATCTCCTGCTCGGGGACCGCCATTCCGCGGAACTCGACGCTCAGCCGCTTCAGCGCCGCCGGAGCCTGCGTGCCGCCGACCGCCTCGGTCTGGGCGCGCGCGACCTGGGCCATCGTCCACAGGCCGTGGAGGATCTTGCCGGGCAGGCCGACCTGCTGGGCGAACTCGTCGTCGACGTGGATCGGGTTGAAGTCGCCCGAGGCCCCCGCGTAGCGGACGGTCACGTAGCGGTCGGGGGTGACGGCCAGCGTCGGCAGCTCGCTGCCGGGCTCCCACATCGACTCGGTCCCGCCCGCCCCGCCCGCCCCGCTCGCGTCGGTCTTCGGATCGGTGCTCATGCCGCGGCCCCCCGCACGATGTTGGTCCAGACGCCGGTCGAGACGACCGCGCCCGTGGCGTCCGTGGTCTCCGCCCCGAACACGTAGTAGGTGACGTTCGCGGCGTCGAGCGGGCGGACCTCGTCGAGCGTGATCGTCGTGTGGACCTCTTCCCCCGCGACGAGCACCCGGTTCCAGACGAACTCCTGGGCCCCGTGGACGAGGTGGTCGAAGTCGATCCCGATCTCGTCGTCGAACATCGCCGGCTCGATCGCGGGCGACGAGTAGACGACGACGAACATCGGCGGGGCGACGAGGTCGTCGTAGCCCGCGGCGCGCGCGGTCGCGACGTCGTGGTGGATCGGGTTGGTCTCCCCGACGGCCCGCGCGTACTCGCGGATCTTCTCGCGTCCGATCACGTACGACACGGGGGGAAAGCGCTTGCCGATGGGGGCAGCGGCGGGGGAATCAGCCACGCGGATCAGGTCCTCGACGTTGGGCGGGTGGCGTTCGCGCACCGCCGGAGCGGTGATCGGGAACGGATCACCGATGGTATTGACGCGTGGCGCCGGACGATCCGCGAGGATTACCGACCAGTGCAGCACCACGATCGTCGCCGGGCCCTCCCGCGTCGGGCAGCCCTCGCTGCGGTCGTCCTGACGACCGTCGCCGGACTCGCCCCCGCGTCAGCGTTCCCCACCCAGCCCCCTCGTCGTCGGAGGCCGCCGCCACGTCCCGGCAGGCGGGGTTCCAGGAGCCGATCACGCCGGTCGCCGGCCCCACCCCCGAGGTGCTGGCCGCCGCGATCGGCCAGATCCGGGGCAGCGCCCCGTCGGACTTCTGGTCGATGGCCGACGCCGCGGTACTGCCGCTCGACGCGCTCTGGGACCCGAAGACCGGCGGCTACGTCGCGCCCAGCCAGTTCTCCTCGCGCGGGGTCCTGCGGGTCCGGACCAACGCCGAGATGCTGCTGGTCCACGCCAACGCCGCGCAGTCCGGGCACCAGGGCACCAGCCAGCGTCCCGACCGGATCGAGCCGCTGGTCCGGCTGCTGACCGGCCGGATGTACATGGCGACGCTCGACGGCAAGGTCACCCCGCCGTACCGCGACGGGCGCAGCGTGACCGCGCACGCCCCGGGCTTCTCCGACGCCGGCGGCAACACCTCGACGATGCACCAGTCGCTTGACGCCGTGGTGATGCGGGCACTCGCCGCCGCCTGGGTCGTCCGCGACCAGGTCGGGCTGAGCCAGGAGGCCCGGCTGCTGATCGACGATCGCGTCAAGGCCGTCGCCCTCTCCCCCTTCTGGCGGTTCCCGAGCCGGCTGCTCAACCAGATCAATTGGAACGCCGACGTCTACTCGGCCTACACCACGGTCACCGGCGACCCGACGCTGATGCGGAACGACTACCGGCAGCAGCTGATCTGGTTCGCCGAGCGCGCCCGCTCGCAGGCCTATCCGAACGGCACGACCAACCTTGCCAGCGGGTTCGGCTTCCACTACGTGCCGACCCGCAGCGTCACGAGCCAGCTGAACCAGGTCGACACCTCGGAGTACGCCAACATCGCGCTCGGCGCGCTGGCCCACCTGGATCAGGCCGGATCGGTCGGCATGGCCCCGCTGCCCGCCACGATCCACTCGACGCTGCAGCGCTGGATGCGGCGCGTCGTCTACGGCACCTGGACCGAGAGCGGCTACCTCAACTGGGACTCCGGCAAGGGCATCGACCGGATCCACCTGACCCAGTACTGGCTGCTCGCGCTGCGCGGCTTCGGCACCGCGATGGACGGTTCCAAGCGCAGCGGCCTGCTGGCCGACCAGCAGCCGGTCGCGCGGCGGATCGCCGGCCGGGCGATGGAGCTCTACCGGCGCCGCGCGCTCGAGCACGGCAGCGTGATCCTGCCCGCCAGCTCGTTCGGCTTCGACGGCAGCTCGCTGGTCAGCGAGAGCTTCGACGGGACGACCGGCACGGCGCGCTTCGCCTCGACGGCCAGCGAGCTCGCGCTGCGAGGCCTGGAGCCGCGCAAGGACCGCAAGAGCAACCCGATGCCCAACGCCTACAGCCACGACGCCAGCCTCGGTCGGCTGGCGGTCACCACCTCGCGCTACGCCGCCGCGGTCGTCCGCCCGTGGACGGGCCTGCGCTCCGGCGGGATCGAGCCGTCGCGGATCATCGACGCGCGAGGACGGGCCGTCACCGGCCTGGGGGGCGCGACCACCGGCACCCTGGCGTTGAGCCTGAGCGCCGGCGGCGGCGACATCCTGACCACGCAGCCGGGGCGCTACCGCGAGCCGCAGTCGCTGATCCGGGTGCCGAAGGCCGTGGTCGACCGCTCGGCGACGATGCGCTCCCCGCTGACGGTCACCGCGAGCGACGCCGCGCTGGAGCTGAAGCTTGACCTGGAGCACCGCTTCGACGAGCGCTCGATCGTCACCCGCTACCGCTTCGACAACAAGCGCAAGCAGCAGGTCAACGCGATCCTGCGGGTGCCGACCTACGGGTCGCGGATCCCCGGATCGCTGCGGCTCGGCCAGCGGATGTCGCGGGCGACGCTGCAGCGCGGGCTGAAGATCACGTCCCCGGACGGGGCGAGGTTCACCGCGCGCTTCGCCGGTCTGCCGAAGGCCGCGCGGGGCGTCGTCGTGCGCGGGACGAAGCAGGTCGGCAACCCCGACCCCGGCCCCGAGCTGCAGATCAAGTTCCGGCTGCCGAAGGACAAGACCACGATCCGCCGCACGCTGATCGTGGCGGCGCCGTAGGGGCCTAGACGATCCCGGGGACCGAGCCGCCGTCGGTCGACCAGGCCGAGCCGGTGACGAAGCCGGCCCGCGGCGAGGCCAGCAGGACGATCACGTCGGCGATCTCGTCCGGGGTGCCGAGCCGGCCGAGCGGGACCTTCGCGGCCGCCTGCTCGACGACCTCGTCCGCGGTCTTGCTGCCGGCCGCGGCCTGCTGCTCGGCGAGGCCGCCCGGCGCCATCCACAGCTCGCTGTCGATCGGTCCCGGGGTGACGACGTTGACCCGAACCCCGCGGCTCGCGAGGTGCTGCGCCCAGGCGCGCGACAGCGACAGCTGCGCGGCCTTGGTCACCGAGTAGGCGACGTTCGACATCGACGGCCGCTTGCCCGACGACGACGAGACCAGCACCGCGCGGCCTCCGCGGGGCGCGTCGGCCAGCGCGTCGGCGGCCGCCAGCATCAGCGCGTTGGGCGCCAGCACGTTGAGCCGCCACTGCTCGTCCCAGTCCTCGGCGGTCAGCTGCTCGAGCGGCGTCAGCCGGCTCGTCCCGGCGGCGATCACCACCGCGTCGAGCCGGCCGTGGGCGAACAGGGCGGCCGCGACGATCGCGACGGCGGCGCGGCGGAGCGGATCGGATGACTCGTCGGCATGTCCGATCGACGAGGACGGGTCGGCGGGACCGGACGCGACGGCGGCCTCTGCCCCGGCGGCCACGTCGACCGCGACCGTCGCGTGCGGGCCGCCCGGCAGCACCGACGCGACGGCCTCGAGCCGCTCGGCGGTCCGTGCGACCAGGGTCAGCCGCGCCCCCTCGGCGGCGAGCCGCTCCGCGGTCGCCCGTCCGATCCCGCTGGTCGCGCCCGTGACGACGACCGACTCCCCCGTGAGCTCCAGGTCCATGGAGGGATCTTGGCAAGCGGGCGGACGAATCCCAACCGTCAACTGTCAACACCTAGAATGCGGGCATGGCTGACTCCGCGTCCCCGAACGACACCGCGCCGCCCGAGAGCTGGTTCCGGGACTCCCCCGACTCGTCGTCGCTGACCGCGCCGCGCGTGCTGGTCCCGGTCTTCCTCGACCCCGAGGAGCTGGCCCCGGCGATCGAGTTCTACGAGACGCTGCAGGGCGTGAAGGCGGACATGCGCCTGCCGCTGCCCGACATCGGGCTCGACGTCGCGGTCGTCGGCGGGTTCTCGCTGATCTCAGGAACGGAGGAAGCGCGGAAGCCGGCCTCGGCCCTGCGCGCGATCGTCACGGTCGCGGACGCGGACGTCTCGCACCAGCGCCTGGTCGCCGCGGGCGTCGAGATCCTCCAGGCCCCGTTCCCGGCCGACGTCGGCCGGCTGATGAACGCCCGCCACGCCGACGGCACGGTCGCCGAGTACATCGAGCACCGGCCGCGTCCGGGCGAAGCGGGTCGCCCGGCCTGACCAAACGCTCCTTGTCGAGTTCGCGTCGATTATCGGAACGAACTCGACAAGCCCGCCGGGTTGGCGCCCGGCGGCGGTGCGGCTACTTCTTGGTGTCGTCGCCCAGCTCGAGCACCGCGAGGAACGCTTCCTGCGGAACCTCGACGTTGCCGACCTGCTTCATCCGCTTCTTGCCGACCTTCTGCTTCTGCAGCAGCTTCTTCTTCCGCGAGATGTCGCCGCCGTAGAGCTTCGCCGTGACGTCCTTGCGGAAGGCCTTGACGGTCTCGCGGGCGAGGATCCGGCCGCCGATCGCCGCCTGGATCGGCACGTCGAACTGCTGACGCGGGATCTTCTCCTTGAGCTTCTCGGTGAACTTCTTGCCCATCTCCTGCGCCTTCGTGCGGTGCACGAGGAGCGAGAGCGCGTCGACCGGCTCGCCCGAGAGCAGGATGTCGAGCTTGACCAGGTCGCTCTCGCGCAGGCCGATCGGCTCGTAGTCCAGCGAGGCGTAGCCGCGGGTCCGCGACTTCAGCTGATCGAAGAAGTCCAGGACGATCTCGCCCAGCGGCACGTGGTACGTCAGCTGGACGCGGTCGGCCGAGATGTACTGCATCCCCTGGTGCTCGCCGCGCTTCTCCTGGCAGAGCTCCATGATCGTCCCGACGTACTCCGTCGGGGTCAGGATGTTGATCGTCACGAACGGCTCGCGGATCTGCTTGATGAAGGTCGGATCCGGATACGCCGAGGGCGAGTGGATCTCCTTGATCGTGCCGTCCTGCAGCTCCAGCTCGAAGCCCACCGACGGCATCGTCGCGATCAGGTCCAGGCCGTACTCGCGCTCCAGCCGCTCACGGACGATGTCCATGTGGAGCAGTCCGAGGAAGCCGATCCGGAAGCCGAAGCCGAGCGCGTCGGACGTCTCGGGCTCCCACGCCAGCGCCGCGTCGTTGAGCGACAGCTTCTCGAGCGCGTCGCGCATGTCCGGGTACTGCGCGTTGTCCGTCGGGAACAGACCGCAGAAGACCATCGGCTTGATCTCGCGGTAGCCGGGCAGTGCGGTCTCGGCGGGGACGAGCTTCTCGCCCGCGCCGCGGACGCTCGGGCGGTGCGTGATCGTGTCGCCGACGCGCAGCAGCATCACGTCCTTGATCCCGGTGATCACGTAGCCGACCTCGCCCGGACCGAGCTCGGTGACCGGCACCATCTGCGGCGAGAAGATGCCGAGCTCGTCGACGTCCGCCTCGGTCTCGGCGGCCATCGCGGCGATCTTGTCGCCCTTCTTGAAGACCCCGTCGACGACCCGGATGTACGCGACGACGCCGCGGTACTGGTCGAACTCGGAGTCGAAGATCAGCGCGCGGGCCGGGGCGTCGCGATCGCCGCCGGGCGGCGGAACGATCTTGACCAGCTGGTTGAGGACCGCGTCGACGCCCTCGCCGGTCTTGCCGGAGATCCGCAGGATCGAGTCGGCGTCCTCGCCCAGCAGCTCGGCGACCTCGCCCCCGACCCGCTCGGGCTCGGCGCCCGGCAGGTCGATCTTGTTCAGGCAGGGGATGATCTCCAGCCCCGCGTCGACGGCCAGGTAGGTGTTGGCGAGCGTCTGGGCCTCGACGCCCTGCGACGCGTCGACGACCAGCAGCGCGCCCTCGCAGGCCTGCAGCGAGCGCGAGACCTCGTAGGTGAAGTCGACGTGCCCGGGGGTGTCGATCAGGTGGAACATGTACGTCTCGCCGTCGTCGGCGTCGAAGTACACGCGCACCGCCTGCGACTTGATCGTGATCCCGCGCTCGCGCTCGAGCTCCATCGAGTCGAGCAGCTGCTCCTGCATGTCGCGATCGGCGACGGTGTCGGTCAGCTCGAGGATGCGATCCGCCAGCGTCGACTTGCCGTGGTCGATGTGGGCGATGATCGAGAAGTTGCGAATGCGGTCCTGGGCGGTCATGCGGAACGACCAAGGGTACGGGGACGGCCGACTCGACACCCCGCCGGGTCGAGCGGGACCGTCCCCGCCGACGCTCAGAAGCGCTCGTCCTCGCGCAGGCGTTCGAGATGCCCCTCGCCATACAGATCGTCGAAGATGCCGATCGACGCGCTTTCGCGCTCTCGAGCAGCAGCACCTTCCGGCCCTTCCGTCGTCCCCTCCTCGCCGGCCTCCGCCCCCTCCGCCAGCCGCTTGAGGGCCGCCAGCCGGACGTCCCAGGCCGTGGCCAGCTCGTCCATCCAGCGTGCGGTGTCGCTCAGCCGCTGGGGTTGGACGCGGTAGCGGACCTCGCGGCCCTGCCGTTGCTTGGCGACCAGCCCGGCGCGGTCGAGCACCCCGAGGTGCTTGACGACCGCGACCCGGCTGACCGGCAGGCCGTCGGCGAGCGTCGTCGCCGTGCCGTCGCCGTGGTCGGCCAGTCGTTGCAGGACCGAGCGCCGGGTCGGGTCGGCGAGCGCCGCGAAGACGTCCCCCGCGGGCGGTTCGGTCAGGACGGCGGTGCTCACGCGGCGACGCGGTCGGCGTAGTCGACGAGCTCGCCCAGCTCGGCGCGCCAGCCACGGGTGTTGCCGGCGAGCGCGTCGGCCCGCTCCTCGGCGGTGCAATCCAGCGCGTCGAAGCCGCTCTCGACGACCCGGACCCGCGTCCCGGCGTCGAGCGGCTCGAGGGTGAACTCGACCAGGGTGCTGTTCGTGTCGTTCGGGGCCTGCCCGCGCGACGAGGTCAGCGAGACCCAGCGGTAGGCGAACCGCCGCGGCGGCTCGACCGCGACCACGGTGCCGAGCGAGTCGCCGTGCTGCTTCCAGCGGAACTCGATCGCGCCCCCGGGCCGCAGGTCGATATCCGCCCCCGCGTCGCCGAACCAGGTGCCGACGTGCTCGGGCTCGGTGATCAGTGCCCAGACCCGCTCGACGGGGGCGTTGATGGTGATCTCGCGGGCGATCCGATCGGTGCTCATGGCTGCGCTCTCCTCCGGGGTCACCCCCGCCGTTGGTGTAACCGCAGGATTACAGATCAACGGGCGAGAAGCAACCCTGTGGTTACAGGTCGTGAGGATCGATCGCCCGCGGGTCGCCCTACCCACGCACGAACATCCTCACGCCCGCCCCACGTCCGTCCGGAGCCCGTGAGTCGCTGGTCGCCGGCTCCCCCGGGCCGTAGGCTCGCCGCATGGCCCTCCACCGCTCCGCTCCCTCGACCGGCGCTGCCGCCAAGCCGCTGGCGGTCAACCCGCGCTTCGCCCGCTCGGGCACCACCGTTCCCCGCCACGCGCTGCCTGACGGCGAGATGCACCCGGTCGCCGCCCAGCGGATCGTCCAGGACGAGCTGCTGCTGGACGGCAACGCGCGACTCAACCTGGCGACGTTCGTGACGACGTGGATGGAGCCGGAGGCCGCCGAGCTGATGGCGTCCTGCTTCGACAAGAACATGATCGACAAGGACGAGTACCCGCAGACCGCCGAGATCGAGTCGCGCTGCGTGGCGATGCTCGCGCGACTCTGGAACGCGCCGGGCAGCGAGACCGCCACCGAAGCGGACGACACCGCCGTCGGCTGCTCGACCACCGGATCGAGCGAAGCCGCGATGCTCGCCGGGCTGGCGCTCAAGCGCCGCTGGGAGGCGCGCCGCCGCGCCGCGGGCGAGCCGACCGACCGGCCGAACATCGTGATGGGCGCCAACGTCCAGGTCTGCTGGGACAAGTTCGCCCGCTACTGGGACGTCGAGCCGCGGCTGGTGCCGATGGAGGGCGAGCGGTTCCACCTGGACGGCCCGACCGCGGCCGCGCAGTGCGACGAGCGGACGATCGGCGTGGTCGGGATCCTCGGGTCGACCTTCGACGGCTCGTACGAGCCGATCGCCGAGATCTCGGCGGCACTCGACGGCCTGCAGGAGCGGACCGGGATCGACGTCCCGCTGCACGTCGACGCGGCCTCGGGCGGGTTCGTCGCGCCGTTCCTCGACCCCGAGCTGGTCTGGGACTTCCGGCTCCCCCGCGTCGCCTCGATCAACGCGTCGGGGCACAAATACGGGCTGGTCTACCCCGGCGTCGGCTGGGCGCTCTGGCGCGACAAGGACGCGCTGCCCGAGGACCTGGTCTTCCGCGTCAGCTACCTCGGGGGCGACATGCCGACCTTCGCGCTGAACTTCTCGCGTCCCGGGGCCCAGGTCGTCGCGCAGTACTTCAACTTCCTGCGGCTCGGGCACGAGGGCTACCGCCGCGTCCACCAGGGCTCGCGCGACACGGCGATCCGGCTGGCCGCGTCGTTGGAGGACACGGGGGCCTTCCGCGCGCTGACCCACGGCGACGAGCTGCCGGTCTTCGCGGTCACGCTGGCCGACGACGTCGACGCGTTCTCGGTCTACGACCTCTCGGCGACGCTGCGCGAGCGCGGCTGGCTGGTCCCCGCCTACCCGTTCGTCGAGGCCCGCGAGGACCTGCACGTGCTGCGGATCGTCGTCCGCAACGGGTTCAGCGACGACCTGGCCGACCTGCTGCTGGCCGACGTCGACCGCGCGATCGCCCGACTCGGCCGGCAGCGCGAGCCGCTGCGCGGCGCCGAGCACGCCGACTTCTCGCACGGTGCGCACCGCCGCAAGGGGACGGTCCGGAGCTGAGGTCCGGACGGTGCGGAGCTGAGGTCTGAAGGCCGGAACGACGACCGCGGACGGCGCCGACGACCCGCAGGTCACCGGCGCCGTCCGCGGCGCACTTCGGGGTGGCCGGCGGCGCTCCGAACGAGCACCGCCGGTCACGGAGACCCGATCAGCCCGTCACGCCACCCGCGCGGACCGGGGCCGAGCGGACGCGGACGGACGCGCGAGCGCTGGCCGTCACGACGCTGTCGCCCTTGATCGTGACCCGGTTGGTCTGGGTGCCCTTCGCCCCGCGGAGCACGCGGGCGTTGACCCGGTAGCGCTTCGTCTGGCCGGGCTTGAGCGCCGGGACGGTCCAGCAGTGCTGGCCACCCTTGCGCGTCACCTTGGTGCCGCTGACCGAGCTCAGCACCAGGCCGCTCGGCATCCGGTCGCAGACCTGCGCCCGGCCCGAGGTCACCTTGGTGCGGTTGGCGACCGTCACCGTGAACGAGACCCGGCGGCCGGCGCGCACCGACTTGACCGAGGCGGCCTTGCCGATCCGCACCGGGACCTTGACGGTCACGCGCGAATTCGCAACGACCTCGTTGGGCGGCGACGTGTTCGGCGTGGTCGTCGAGACCTGCGCGCCGTTGACCACGGCGCCGGACTCGGTCGGGATCGCGACCACGGTGACCGTCACCTTGCCGCCCGGCGGGATCGCCCCGACGTTGCAGATCAGCGGGAACGCCGCCGAGCAGGCCCCCTGCGAGCTGCTCGCCGAGACGAACGTCATGCCGGACTGCGGGGTGTCGCTGATCACGACGTCCTGCGCCGCGCCCGCGCCGCTGTTGGTCGCGGTCAGGGTGTACGTGATCGGCGAGCCGGCCCGCACGTTCTTGTGGCTCGCCGTCTTGGTGATCGAGACGTTGGCGAACTGCTGCGGGGACTGCGGCACCGGCGGCGCGACCACCAGCGACAGCTCGCCGGGCGTGCCCGCCGGGCTGACGACCGGTCCGCCGTAGTCCTGGCCGTCGAGGGTCACCTCGTAGCCGTAGCACCCGGCCAGCAGCAGCGGCGGGGTGATCGGGGTCAGGTAGGTGCCGTCACCCGTCACCGGGATCGTGCCCTGCTGAACCACCACGGCGTTGGTCCAGTTGAGGCCGAGGCAGCTGTCGCCCACGCCCGGGACGACCGGACCGTAGAGCTTCCACTGCAGCTCGCCCGCGCCGCCGCCGGTGCCCGTGACCACGATCGAGTCCAGCAGCGAGCCGCCGGTCGGGATCGCGGGCTGCGAGACGGTCGTCTCGACGGTCGGACGACCGACGTAGAACATCTCGTTCGGCTCGCCCGCCGCGTGGAGCGACGGACCGCCGGCCGAGCTGCCGTCCAGCCGCTGGACGTAGCTGTAGCAGCCGGTCTCGGTCGGGGTCGACGGATCCGTGACGTACGAACCGTCGCCGTCGACCGCGATCGTGCCGTCGTCGAACGTCGGCGCGCCGCTCCAGTCGAGGTTCTGGCAGGTGCCGTCCTCGGCCGCACGGATCGGACCGACGATCTCCCACTCCAGCGTGCCCGCGCCGCCACCGGTGCCGGTCAGCTCGACCCGGTCGGTGATCTCGGCGCCCGGAGCGATCCGGATCGACGAGGCCGCGGTGACGATCGTCGCCGGACGCACCAGCACGACCTCGTTGGCCTCGCCGGCGGGGTGGCTGACCGGGCCCGAGAACTGCGGGCTCGCGGCCGAGACGACGTAGCTGTAGCAGCCGGCGCCGGACGGATCGGACGTCGGCGTCGTGTAGTCGCCGTTGCCCTGGAACGCGATCGTGCCGCTGTCCACGACCTCCGCGCCGGTCCAGTCGACCGCGTCGCAGGTGCCGTCGGTGCCGATCGGCTTGGGACCGACCAGCTGCCAGTCGATGGTGCCGCTGGCGCCACCGGTGTTGCGCAGCACGATCGTGTCGCTGAACGCGTCACCGGGGGTGACCGCGTCCTCCGTCACCTGGGTGCTGAGCGTCGGGGTGACCGGCGCCGTCGGCGCGGTGATCCCGACCTTGGGCGGCTCAGCCGGCAGCAGCGAGCTGCCGTTGAACGACGCGACGCTGGCCGCGCTGTTCCAGGCCACGATGTTCACGTAGCCGACCGGGACGCGCAGGCGGAAGCCGACCTGGAAGGTCGCCGCGGGCGCGTAGCTGCCCGTCGCCGCGTAGCGCAGGGCCTTGACGTCCGCCGGATCGGCGGGCAGCGTCGAGGACCAGTCGTCGACGCAGTCCGGGTTGGCCGCGTTCGGGTAGACCTCCGGGCGGCACGGGTTGGTCGACTGCGAGTACTGGACCGTCACGCCGGCGGGCAGCGTGCCGTTGAGCTGCACGAACTCGGTGGCGAACTCGCTGCCGCGCGGGGTGCCGGACTGGCTCTGCGTGGTGCCCGTGTCGCCGATGTACGGCAGCACGTCGTAGATCACCGGGTCGGTGAGGGTCTCACCGCCGAGGTTGCTCCACTTGAGCACGTAGTCGCCGGTGCCACCCTCGGCGGCGTTGCCGACGCCCGGGGAGAACTTCGGCGACGCGTCCTGGTCGCCCTGGACCGTCTTGACCAGGCCGAAGGCCGGGCCGCCGGACGGCGGAACGACCAGATCGGCGTTCCACGAGCAGTTGTTCTCGGCGGTCACGCCGTCGCCGTCGAGGTCGAGCGGATCCTCCGACTCGAACGTCGAGGCGGTCGACGTGGTGCCCGGACCGCAGGCCGGGCTGGTGCTGCGACCGACGCCCTTGATGAAGGCGTTGACCGTGTTGTTGTAGGTGGTCGCGCCGTTGGGCACCGTGAGCAGGACGAAGTCCGACGAGGTCGGCAGGCTCAGGGTGTTGAAGCCGGAACCGAAGGCCGACGCCGGGAACGTGATCCGGATCAGGTCGCGGCCGGTGCTCCGGTAGTTCTCGAGGTGCTCGACCGTGCCGGTGACCGTGGTCGACGTGCCGCCCGGCGTGTTGGTCAGGTTGTAGTCGACGCTGGTGCTCGGGTTGCTCCACTTCAGGCCGAAGGGCAGCAGGTCCGCGATCACCACGTCACCGCTGAGGCTCGCCGGCGAGGCGACCGTCGCGGTCAGGTTGAGCCGGGTCGTGCCGCCCGGACCGCCGCGCAGGCCGCCGAACGCCTTGTGGACGCCGAGCTGGGGCTCGGAGTCCTCGATCAGGATCCGGTCGTCGTCCGCCGCGGTGAACGGGGCGTCGGTGCCGGCGGTCGGGTAGGCCGTGACCGAGGCGATGTTGTGCAGGACGTCGCCGCCCTGGCGCGCGTCGTCGGCGTAGCCCCAGATCCGCAGGTCCATGCCCGCGTCGCGGAGATCGTCGGTCGGCGGCAGGCGGATCGCCGAGACCTGCTCGACGTTGGCCGCCGGGACCGTGAAGTAGCGACCGGTACCGGTGCCGCTGCCGACCAGCTCCAGCGGAACCTCGGTCGTGCCGCCGCCGGTGGTCAGGATCGCGGTCGGGCGCCAGCCGGCGACGATCGCCGCGTTCAGGCTGGCCGCGTCGACGCGGACGACCGTCGGGTGGAAGGTCGGGGTGGTGCAGTGCTGGTCGACCGTCGGGGCGTCGCCCGGGGCGGTCGGGCCGGTGACCGCGCTCGAGCTGAAGACGCCGCTCGGGCTCTCGATCGCCTGGCACGGCATCGGGTCGATCAGGTCGGTCGTGAAGGCGCCCGAGGCCGGGTACCGCACGTTGACCGTCCAGCGGCCCTCGGCCGAGGCCGGGTTGGTCGTGCTCGGCTGCGTGCTGTTGCCGGGGATCCAGTCGCCGGGGTAGGTGCCGACGTAGCCGGCGCCCGCGACCTCGAGCGGGGCGGTGGCGCCCTTGCCGATGATGCCGGGGCCGACGGTCGGCGGCAGGTCGATCACGCGGACGGGACGCGGAGCGGACGTGCTCTCCTCGACCGTCTCGCCGATCGGCAGGCCGGCGAAGGTGACCTCGTTGGTCAGCTGCGTGTTGTCGGCGACCGACGGGTCGATCGACGCGACCACCTGGTAGTTCTGGGATCCACCGGCACCGGCGGCGCAGCCGCTCGGCAGGCTCGACGTGCCCGGGTAGTCCCAGGTGATCGTCTGACCCGCGACCGAGGTCGGGGCCGGCGTCGCCGAGACGAAGCTCAGGCCGGCGGGCAGCTGGTCGACCAGCGAGCCGTTGGTCAGGTGCAGGTTGCCGGTCGAGCCGCTCGGGTTGCAGCGGGCGGTGATGTTGTAGACCACGTTGCGACCGCGGACGATGAAGTCGCTGCCGTCGTCGGTGACCTTCGAGACGGAGATCTTCGCCTCGGCCTCGGCCAGGCCGAGCGCCGGGGCGGGCGCCGCGACCTGCGGCAGGTCGTCGGTCTCGAACGTCGCGTCGAGCGACCAGGTGGTCTGGTCGGGCGTGACGTTGTTCGGCGGGGTGATCGCCAGCTGGATCGTCTGCGAGTCGCCCGGGTTGACCTTGGTCGGGTCGAGCCGGATGACCAGCTCGCCGCCGACGATCTCGGTCTCGAGGATCAGCCCGGAGATCGAGGAGCTGGTCTGGAAGAGCCAGGTATCCATGTCCGGCGTGGCCGGATCGATCGGCGCGGTCAGCGCGAACGGCACCCGGATCACCGGGTCGTCACCGCAGGACTGGGCGGCGACCGCCGAGCACTCGAAGTTGATCGTGTAGCGCGACGCCGTGCCGGTCGGATGCGCCTTCGGCAGCGGCGGAGCGTCGTTGGACTGGATCGTGATCAGGCCCGTGGCGGCGAGCGCCGAGGGGGCTGCGACGCCTCCGAGCACCCCGAGGGTGCCGAGCAGCAGGGCCAACAGAAGCCGCAACCGACGTACGCCGGCCGACGGCTGCCTCCGCGCTCGCGGAAGGGTCCAGGGTGGTGATGTCATCGTTGTTGAGCTCCTGCTGGGGGTCAGCGCGTCACTGAGCGCTCGGACTGCGAGGAACCGGACGGATACGGCCGGTCGCGACGGGATCTCGTGCGGAGATCCGTCGAGCGACGTACGGCCGCGCTCACCTCGAGCGCCTTTCGGCACCGGTGCCTCGTGGGGATGTCGGGCCAGGCCCGCGGTACCCCCCCCCTCCGTCTTTTCGCGGACCCCGGCGGTACCCACCCCATCCCCGGTGAGACCGGGGATTCGCGGCCGGCGTCGGTCCGTGCTCCCGCAGGAGCGGGGCCGGAGCTACCGCTTGCGGCGGCGGCCGGACGGGCGCTCGGCCCGGCGGCGCTGACGTTCGGCGATCCGCTCGAGCGCGGCCTCGCGCTCGGCGATCATCCGCAGCGCGTCTTCGCTCGCCACGGGGTCCGGCGCGGGCAGGCCCGGTGCGTACTGCCCGGTCGCGGGGTCGAGCCAGGAGACGTCGTCGGGACCGGGACGCTGTCCGATCGTCGGCCACTCCTCGGCCCCGTCGTAGGGCAGCGGCGCGTCGTCGGGCGCGGACGGTGCGGCGTCGTGCGGTGGTGCGATGTCCTGCGGCGGGGCGATGTCCTGCGGCAGCGGCGCGACGTCGGTCGGGAACGGCGCCGCGTCGTGCGGGGGCGCGACGTCGACCCCGGCATCGCCGTCGAGGCGCCGACCATCAGGCTCGACCTCAGATCGAGGCCCAGCGGTCCGCCGGTCGCGGCCCCGTCCCCGCGGTCCGACGCCCGGCGTGGCCCCGTCGGGCGACGGCGTGACCGCCACCGGGACCCCCGCGGGAACGAGCCGGGTCAGCCCCGCGGCCAGCAGCCGCGAGACCCAGGTCAGCAGCGCCAGCGGGCGACCGATCAATGCCAGCGTCGCGAGGCCGAGGCGCAGCCCGCGGGCCACGGCGGGTCGCGCGGCCGTCCGCTGCGCGCTCCGGGCGCCGGGAACCCGACCCGCGATCCCCCGCAACCGCGCGCCCAACCGGACGAACCGGCCGCCCGCCTGCTCGAGCTCGCGCAGGCCCAGGTCGAGCGCCAACCCGACGTAGACGATCCCGCCGGCGACGATCGAGAGCCCCAGGTAGAAGATCGTCACGATCGTCGCGGCGGTGCCCGGCCCGATCGCGTCGGTGCCCAACCGACCGAGCAGCACCACGCCGCTGGCGACCAGCACCGCGAAGACCGAGGCGACGACGACCTGCAGCAGCGAGCGGACGACCGGCATCAGGCCGAGCGGTCCCCCGGTCTCGCGTCGCAGCAGCCAGATCTGCGCGCCGACCAGCGCCGAGTTGCCGAACAGCGTGCCGATGATGATTCCGGCGATCCCGAACGGCCCGTAGAGGGCGATCGAGACGATCGCGCTGACGACCAGGCTGGCCAGCGCCAGGCCGGTGTTGGCCCACGGTCGCTGGAGCGCGAAGAAGGTTCGGCTGAGCAGCAGGCTGACCCCGTTGAGCGCCAGGCAGAGCCCGAGCCAGACCAGGGCCTCGGCGGCGGCGTCGGTGTCGGTGTCCGACCACTCGCCGTACTGGAACAGCACCTGGATGATGTCGTGCGCGATCCACGGGCTGGCGAACAGCAGCCCGACCGGCACCAGCATCACCAGGATCTGGGCCATCCCGCTGCTGACCAGGCCGCGCAGCGCGGGGCGGTCGCCGCGCGCCACGGCGCGGCTGAGCACCGGGAACAGCACCGTCACGATCGCCACGCTGAAGACGCCCTGGGGCAGCATGTACAGCCGGAACGCGACCTCGATCGCCCGCGGCCCCTCCGGCGAGACCTCGGCGCCGAGCTTGGCGTTGATCGCCGCGCTG
>Ga0265296_1001688_pt1 | contig 24467 bp, 20 predicted proteins | sample MunlanPumphouse1_FD_189073 | JGI IMG/M metagenome (GOLD analysis project Ga0265296, IMG submission 189073) | Groundwater microbial communities from a municipal landfill in Southern Ontario, Canada - Pumphouse #1 | ecosystem: Environmental > Aquatic > Deep subsurface > Groundwater | place... | reverse complement strand
GAGGGCATATTTTTGAAGACTTTTGGAATTTTTAGCAAAAAGAGGAAATAGGAAAGGTGGAGATTTTTAAAATTTTCTCCACCTTAAAGTCGCTTAACTTTGGTCTGGACAAGGGAAGTATTTTAGCCACCCCTACTTCTACTGCGGGGTATACTTATTTAAGCGCGCCACAGGTAACTGACCCGGACGGAGATGCGGTTACCGGGCATTGGTTCTCTAATCTGCAAGGAGATTTAGGGGAAGGTTTAGCTATCAGCACCAGATTCACCGAGGCAGGTGAGCACACCTTGTTATTTACAGCCAGGGATGACTTTGGTTTAGAGGATATTGCAGTTGCCAAGGTAATGGTAGTCAGGCCAGCGCTTGTCTTGACAAGCGCACCTCAGGCAAGCCTGCTTCAGCCGATTAATTCAGGAAATATTACCTTTACTTTGAATGTAGAGCAGCTCAAAGGTTATTCTACGCAGGCCATACTTTATGCTAATGACAGGCAAATAGGGGTAAAAGGCTTAGCGCCCTATACCTATATTATAGGTACCTCTGCTTTGCCCGCAGGCGTAAACAAGGTTTATACAAAAGTAAATTATAAAAGTGTAGACGGTGCAATAGCCGCCAGCTATACATCTAATGAGCTCTATTTCTATAACAATAATCCTAATGCAGTTACAAGATGGAGGATGGAGAGAAGGGTGAGCTAAGTTGACAAAGTGTCATTCAGACTGTATTGCAATTGCTTTCTTGTCATTCTGAACGAAGTGAAGAATCTCGTTACTCGTCGGTAACACAAATGAGATTCTTCGCCCTTCGGGCTCAGAATGACGATTATGACACAGTCTGAATGATACAAACAATAGCACCGTTTCTATTTTTTGGAGGCACTTAAGATGACAACTACACTGTATTTTAAAAGATTACTCTCAATTAGCCTGCTAAGCTTGAGCTTGCTATTGGCTGTGGGTTTAGCCTTTGCCCAGACACCTCAGCCAGTAAGCAAGGACAATATCAGGCTGGCTAATTACGTTAAGGTAATCAACAGCTATATTGCTGAAGTAAAGGGCGCAATCGCCTCAGCAGATCCTGCAAGGCAGGAATATATTGCTGAGCTGCTGCTTGCTCCTGAAAAATGGCTTAAGCCAGGCGACCCGCATTATACAGAGCCTACCCAGGCTAAGCCTGAATATATTGGAGATTATCTCAGCCTGTCTGAAGGCAAAACCAGTTCAGCCTATGGCAGCTTTAAAAGCAGCTTAGAGAAGCTTATAGCTGAATTTGAAGCTAAGCACAAGGCTGAAAGGCTGGCTGCCAGCGGGGAATTGGTTTATGATGCCCTAGATAAGAGCAATATACTCAAATACCGGCTAATGGTGTTAATAAGCATGTAATAATGTACCAATAATAGGCACGAAAAGTGTACCACCTAGATAGGCATGAAAAGTGTACCACCATATGGTAAGCTTACCCGTAAAGGAGGTAAGCACTATGGTAACGAAGGAGCATTTAATGGACATACGATCACTTGCCACACAGGGGTACTCACATCGTCAAATCGCCCGGATGTGCGGGCTACACCGGATGACGGTAAAAAAATATCTCACCGAAGGAGTTCTGCCGGTGTATAAAAAGGCTATCCGTAAGAGCGCGTTGGAGCCCTACTACGATTTGATTCAAGGTTGGCTCAGTCAACAGGACTATCAGGGAACCCGTATCCATGAGCTTGCGCTTATGCAAGGATACAAGGGTTCTTACGACACGGTCAGGCGTTACGTAGCCGGTATCAAAGAGCAGCGGGACCGTAAAGCGTACATCCGGTTTGAGACTCTCCCGGGGCAGCAGGCACAGGTGGATTTCGGGGATTTTCAAATCACGAATCCCGACGGAACAACCACCACGTTGTATTGCTTTATCATGGCCTTGGGATATTCCCGGCACATGTACATTGAGTTCATTGAACATTGTACGATGCCGCGATTCCTGGAATGCCACCAACACGCGTTTGGGTTCTTTGGTGGCTTACCGGCAGAGATTCTTTACGACAACATGAAGAACGTAGTTATTAAACACTTGGCCGGCTCCGTGCAATGGAACCAGACATTCGCCGCATTCTGCGTACACTACGGATTCAAGCCGTTGGCCACGCCGCCCTATTCTCCTTGGGCTAAGGGAAAAGTAGAGCGCCCTATCGGCTACGTCAGGGAACGATTCTGGCGCGGGTACACGTTTACGGATATCACCCAAGCTAACAAGGATGTTCGGGCTTGGTTGTTAAGTACCGCATATCAGCGTGTGCATGGCACCACCGGAGAAAAAGTCGTTGACCGTTTTGATCGGGAACGGCCGTCGTTAGGATCATTACCCATGACGCCCTTTGATACGTCGGAAAAAGTATTCCGTATCGTACATAAGGATTGCCAGCTTGCCTTTGACGGTAACCGGTACGTCGTCCCTCATGAATACGTCGGAAAAAAGCTGCTGCTTAAGGTTAAAGACGGAATTATCCGCATCTTTAACGACGATAAGATGGTTGCCGTCTATCGGATCCCGCCGGAAAAGGGCATAACCGTGTCGCACCCGCGCTTCTATGAGCGCCTGAAGGCCGATAGAGAGCAGAACGAGCGCAAATACCGCGCACTTTTACCCGGAAAGGCCAAGGCCACCCGAGGCCTGCTCGCTACGGGGCTGCATTTTGAGGCCATGGCCAGAAGCCTCTCTACGTACGATGAGTCAATCCGGGAGGTAACCCATGTCTGAGATGATCAAAGAACGGGTAAGTGAACATATGGGCCGATTGCGCTTAACCCGCATGAAAGAGATCTTCCCCGAGATGATCGACTACGCCCAAGAGAATAAACTCACCTACCTGGGACTTTTGGATCAGCTCTTTACCGAGGAAATAGCCGTCAAGGAAGACCGCAGGCTCAAGACTGCACTCAAAATCGCAGGGCTTCCATTCGAAAAAACCATCGATGAATACGACTTTTCTTTCCACCCTGAACTGGACAAGCGCGCGGTGATGAATCTCTTTGAGTTATCTTTTATCCCGCAGAAAGAAAATGCCATATTCCTAGGCCCTCCAGGCGTCGGAAAAAGCCATCTAGCAGTGGCATTAGCCATCAAAGCCGTGCATTTTGGCTTCAGCATCTACTTCGCCACTATGGCTGACCTCATGACCAAGCTCAGGAAAGACGCCCAGCTGGATAGAATTGGTAAAGACAAACGTTACTTCAAAAACACCCTGGTTATCATCGATGAAGTCGGATACATGCCCATTACACGGCAAGATGCGCATTTGTTCTTTCGCTTCATCTGTTACCGCTACGAGAAAAGCTCTACCGTCATCACGTCAAACAAGAGCTTTTCGGAATGGGAAGAACTTTTCGGGGATCCCGTTATAGCTACGGCTATCCTCGACCGGCTTTTGCACCACTGCCAGGTAATTAATATCAAAGGCAACAGCTACAGGCTTAAAGAATTCAAACAGCGAAAGGAGGCTCAACCCCAACAATGAAGCACAGGGGTGGTACACTTTTCATGCGTATTTTTGGCACATTTTTTAATGCGTATTGACATAAAATAAAGGTCAATAAAATCTCTCCTAATCCCCCTTGTGCTAATTGCATCTATTTTCATTGCTGCGATATCCCGCAAATCAAGAATATTTATATCAGATAAGGATTTAAAGGGAAACAAAACAGGGTATTTATATGCAAAGATGCTAAATTTTACTTCTTCAAAATCGCCTAAGATCGTCCCCCAACTCTGTTTATCTAATTTAAACTTGCCTGTCTTCTTTAGTGAACGGGTTAATTCTTTGGCGTCAAACTCATGAGGGGTAAAAAAATCTAAGTCCACAGAAATTCTGTGCCCAAGCTGTAAAGCAGCGGCAGTGCCGCCTGCCAAGTATGCATTGTCCATCAGATGCGACTTGCCTAATATGGCCAATGCGCTTTTCGTATTTCCAAATAAGGTTTCTGTAAACATAGGATCCTCTTTCTATCGATACCAAAAATCAGTGCCCAAAAATTTGCGCTCTTTGGTGAAACAATGCGAAAATGAAATAGGACATCGGCGATTTGCTCCTTGGTAAAATTTTCCTTCATCCAGTTAATCGCCTTTTCATCACCATATTCAAGTAATCTCGTCAACACATCCCGAGGATAGGCTCTAAGGTCAACCTTCTCAAACTCTACATCCCAAAAATATTTCTTTAGGCAAGAAGGCAGTTTATTCATTGCTTCCCCCGTTTATCCGTCGGCCAATCCGGCAGCCCGATCATCTCGTACATCTTGGCGAAGAAATAATCCGCGAAGAGCCGGCGCGCCTCTTTGCTTATAGAATCAAACGAGATGCCGAATTCGTATAGATCCTTCTCCGCTCTATTAAGCCTCATAATCCTGCCTTTTATAGTCAGGGCTTCATTCGCATCTTCACCCAAAAAGATTTGCAGCTCCACTTCAGAATTTATAGGCAGCTCCTCGGTTACCAGAAGAAGGCAACCACCAACCGAGAGATCGCGCGTCACCGCGGCTTTTCGTATCTCGCCGCTCGTATCTCGCCGCTCGCCCAACACTCTATACTGCACTTTAATCGGCATATCTAAGCGCGCGGCCTTACGCTGTTCGCTGAAATCTTCGCTCTTGGTAACGTGCCGTAATATATCAGCCATTGTTACCTCCGTCGTCCGTATCTAGTTATCACTGAAAAACCCCTGTAGTTGCCCAATTCATTGGGCCCGATAAATCGGGCAACTACAATACATGGTATGAACAAAGAGGTTTTTCAGCGGTAACTATCTAGCCGCTCGTATCTCGTTAAAGTTCTTTCGAGATACGATTCACGAGATACGAGATACGAAATTATTTCCTTATATAAATACGACAATCCCTGTCATACTCACTAAACTTATCGCGCACCGCCCCAAGCATTGACTCTACAATCCCCATAACCAGGAACCCGCCCTTTGCAAGAGAAACCCAGAAATTTTCCAGCACCTGATTCTGCAACTCCCGGTCAAAGTAGATAAAGAGGTTACGGCATAGAATCATATCCACCTGCTCTAAGGGGGGATCGCTGGCTACATCATGATATTTAAAATCCATATACCCGGGCCACTCTTCGCGTATCCAGTAACGTTTATTGCCCATGTCGTAGAAATATTTATCAATCAGGTGTTTTTTATCTTCAGACAGATTGCGAAACTGAAAAGCCTCATATACCCCTTCATGCGCCTTGGACAACGCCCCGTTGTCTATGTCTGTGCCGTGGATCGCAAGCTTGTATTCTGAAAGTTTCACCCCAAGATATTCGGCAATTAGCATTAAAATCGAATATGCCTCCTCCCCTGAAGAAGACCCGCAACTCCAAATGCTAATCGCCGCTGGCCGCTGGCCGCTGGCGGCTCGTTTCTTGTTGATAATGTCCGGAATTATTTTCTTTTCTATAACATCAAAAACACGCGCGTCGCGAAAAAACTCCGTAACATTTATAGTTAAAGCATCCATCAGATTGTCTATCTCCTCCTGATGGAATTTTAAATAAGCCAAGTACTGCTCGAAATTCTCTCGCTTGGCCATGCGCACGCGCGTCATCACGCGGCGGCTTAAAAGATTCTCCCGGTATTGGGAAAAATCAAGGTTGCGCTTCTCTCTAACTACCTCAAGTATCTTGTCTAGATAAGGCTCTTTGGTTCCTATCATCATCGTATCTCGTATCTCGTTTTTACAAGCGACGATTAGTGCCTTGGTTTCTCCTTCACCACCTTCGCCGCTTCCATCAGCTGCACAATAATATCCGCTCGTGACTGCGCCTTTAACTGATTCAAGTTGGTGTAAACATTCCCCAGCTCTGTTGCCACATATTTCGCCGGTAAACGGTTCAAAGCATAAGCAACCATGTCTTCTCTGCACATTTCGCATTTACATATATCATCAGATTGTTCTAACAGGGTTGTAAGTTCTTCAACCGCAGCGTCTTCCATATAATTTTTAAATGCCATCTTATTCTCCTTTATATGGCCGGTTAAGATGCCTTGCCGCGCCCCTTAAAGCAAAGCCATCCTGAAGCATCTTGACTATCTCCAGGCCTATGCTGATATCTACTTCTGAAAACTTACGCACTACCTTTGAGCCGACCCTTTCGTAGGCAGGAGTGATGATGCCTTTAGCCTCCCAGTAGCGCAATCGCTCCGGAGATATGCCCAGCTGTCTTGTTGCCTCGGTTATCCCGATATTTTTTTTCTTGTGCCAAGACATCCTGCCGCCATTTTTTTACTTAAAATATTTACTGTAACCTTTTTAAGATCGCTGGCAAAAAAAGGCAAGCGCATAATCGCTTGCCTTATAATATTAAATAAGTTCAATTATTAAATTTAAATACGAAATCGGCTCACCTCATTTATACTTATACTTATGATTTTTCAAGTCCTGACTTTTAGAAAAATTATACTTTATCGTGATAAAGTTGTCAAGTAGAATTCTGCGAGTGGAATTTCTCTGAAATTTTCTATATCTCATTGCCAGTATTGGTATTAGCCCAAATCAAAGTGGCAAGTTAGGAAAAGCGAGATATTAACAAAGCGTCTTTTTTACGCCCGGGGGTGGGACTTGTCATAAACATTCTTTAGCCGTTCGGTGGTCAAGTGGGTGTAAATCTGGGTAGTGGATAAATTCGCGTGCCCCAGGAGTTCCTGCACGGTCCTTAAGTCAGCTCCGCGGTTTAAAAGATGCGTGGCAAAGCTATGGCGGAAGGTATGCGGTGAAACACCGTGTTTAATCCCGGCTAAGCGCAGGTATTTTTCTACGATCAAGCGCACGCCTCTTGAGCTAATCGGCTTACCGTTCTTATTCAGAAAAATTTTTGTGTTTTGTTTTTTCCGCATTCCTAAGTATTTGCGCAAGCTTACGATTGCCGTTTCTCCGATAGGCACAATGCGCTCTTTTTTGCCTTTGCCAAAAACTTTGACGATGCCGCTGATAAAATCAATGTCTTCAACGCCCAAACTGGAAAGCTCGGAAATCCTTATTCCGGTAGAGTAGAATGTTTCCAGGATCGCCCTGTCGCGCATGCCGCGCTCGTCGTCTTTGTCTTTGGCAAAAGCAGATTCGATTAATTGCGCGGTTTCTTCCTCGGTCATCAAACTGGGCAGGTGCTGCTCTAACTTGGGGCTGGAGAGCATTAAAATAGGGTTAGTTTTGAGATAGCCTTCGCGGGTGAGGAACCTAAAAAAAGAGCGCAGGGCCGAAAGCCTGCGCGCGACGCTGCGGTTGCCTAATTTTCTTTCTTTTAAAGCCGCCAGGTATTTTCTTAAAAAAAGGTAATCAACCTTATCTATTTGGCTGCTTCCTAAAAATTTTTCAAAGTCTAACAAATCTAAACTGTAATTCAATATCGTATGCCCGGAATAATTCTTCTCAATCTCCAAATAGCGGGTAAATTTCTCAATATATTTTTCCATTAGTCACTTTAACCTTTATTCTTCGAGCGAGGCCCTGCGGATACCCTCAAGGCCGAGTCGAGAAGCAGGTGCCTTGGTTCTCGACTCGCCTCGCCTTTATCAATAGCTCGCTCGAACAATATTAGAGAACCTTGATTCCGCCTTAAAGTGCACGACTCAAAGTGTCAACTTAGGCGGATTGTTCTTCTTTTTCCTGCGGTAAAGCCTTAGAAGTAAACCTGCACTTCGGGAAATTTGAGCAGCCGTAAAAGAAACCGCGCTTGGAGCGGCGCTCCACCAGGTCTCCGCCGCAACCCTCATCCGGGCATTTCACCCCGGAGCTGATGGACTTAGCATTCTTACATTTAGGAAAATCAGAGCAGCTGAGAAACTTTCCCTTCCTGCCCCATTTGATAATCATCGGCTTGCCGCATTTATCGCAAACCTCATCGGTAGTGATTACCTCTTTTTTAATATTTGCCTGCGCGAAATCCAGGCTTTCTTTAAACGGCTTATAAAATTCCTGCAGCACCTTCAAGCGCAAAACACTGCCCTCCTCGATCTGGTCAAGCTCTTCCTCCATCAACGCGGTAAACTTCACATCCATTACTCTGGGAAAATACTCCACTAACATTTCACAGACTTTAAAACCAAGCTCTGTGGGATTAAGGTAGCCTTTAATCCTGCGGATATAGTCGCGCAGAATTAGCGTATAGATAATCGGCGCGTAAGTAGAGGGCCGGCCAATGCCTTCTTCCTCTAAAGCCTTAACCAGTGAACCGTCGGAAAACCTAGGCAGGGGCTTGGTAAAATGCTGCGAAGGAAGCAGTTTAATTAAACTTAAGGCTTCGTCTTTTGTCAATTCCGGCAAAACTTTCTTTTCCTGAGTATCAATCTTTTCGTAAATCACCGTGAAACCGTCAAAAACAATAACCGTGCCGGAGGCAGTAAATAAATATTTCCCCGCAGAAATATCAACGCTAGTGACGGAAAAACGCGCCGGCGTCATCTGGCTGGCCAGGAAACGGTTGTAGATCAGCTGGTATAGTTTATACTGCTCAGGGGTCAAAAACCCCTCTAACTCTTGCGCCGGGCGGGAAATCAACGTGGGACGGATCGCCTCGTGCGCCTCCTGAGCTGATTTCTTCGCTTTGTAGGTATTGGGGGCTTCGGGGAGATACTGCTTGCCGAAACGCTTATTGATTGCAGCGCGCGCTTCTTTGATTGCCTCAGGGGCAACATTAAAGGAATCAGTGCGCATATAAGTAATTAAACCAACGGGGGCCTCCTCCTGAATATCTATGCCTTCATAAAGCTGCTGGGCAATAATCATTGTTTTGGAGGCATTGAATTTCAGCTTATTAAAAGCTTCCTGCTGCAGGGTGCTAGTGATAAACGGCGGATCAGGATAGCGATTCTTCTCTTTTTTCTCGATTGCCGCTACGCTAAATGTAGTATTCTCTATATCCGCGGCAAGCCGCTCTGCCTCTTCTTTATTTTTTATTTCCGCCTTTTTATCCTCGATCTTTTCTAACTTCGCTAATAATTGACTGTGGACTGTGGACTGTGGACTGTGGACTTTTTTTAATTCTGCCTCAATCTCCCAGTATTCCCGGGGAATAAATTTCCGGATCTCTTTTTCCCGCTCTACAATCAACCGCAGCGCTACTGACTGCACCCTGCCGGCGCTTAAGCCGCGGGTAATTTTTTTCCATAGTAAAGGGCTCAAAAAATAACCCACCACCCTATCGAGGATGCGCCGGCCGGCCTGGGCTTCAATCATGTTTTTATCAAAATCGCGCGCGTGCGCGAATGCCTCTTTCACTGCCGCCTGTGTTATCTCATGAAAGACTACGCGCAAAACCTTATTTTTCTTGAAGATCCGCTCTTTGATCTGCCAGCCGATGGCCTCGCCCTCGCGGTCAGGGTCAGTGGCAATGTAAATCTTTTCTTTACCTTTTGCCTCTTTCTTTAAGCTATCCAAGACTTTTTTTCTACCGGGGATAACCACATACTCCGGCTGGAAATCTTTTTCCACATCTACCCCGAGCTCTTTCTGCGGCAGGTCAATCAAGTGGCCCATGGAAGAGACAACGCTGAATTTAGCACCTAAGATTTTACTGATGGTCCTGGCCTTAGTCGGCGATTCCACTATCACTAAATATTTAGTTTTCATTTTTCCTCGCAATTAGTTAACGCTGACGGGCTTCTTTATTCATACCATACATTGTAGTTGCCCGATAAATCGGGCCCATTGCCCGATAAATCGGGCAACTACAGGAGTTTTTCAGTACTCCTCGATTGCCGCTTTCGCAAACAGCTTGCCGGGAGATTGCTTGATTAATTTCTTTAACTCTAACGCGGTAAGCACAGCTGAAGCGGCGCTGACAGATAACCGGCTCTGCGCGACAATATCATCTAAATTCAGGGAGGCAAGAGAAAATAAATTATAAACTCTTGCCTCTTCTCCCGCTAATTGCGGCTTACTTAAAGCGAGCCCTTGCTCTATCGGCTCCGGCGGGATGCTTTTTAGTTCTTTTACCTTGCTAATTAATATCGGCTCCAATTCTTCAATGATGTCATCGGCGCTCTCTACTAATTTTGCGCCTTCCCTTAAGAGCTGATTAGTACCTTTACTGACAAAGCTATCTGCCTTGCCCGGAACGCTGAAGACTTCGCGGCCTTGTTCAAGCGCGCTTGTTACGGTAATCAATGCCCCGCTTCTAAGCGGCGCTTCAATCACTACCACCCCTAAGGATAAACCGCTGATCACCCTGTTTCGCATGGGAAAATTTTGCCTATTAGGCTTAGTGGATAAAGGAAACTCTGAAATCAAAGACCCGTTTTGCGCGATCTGTTCGAATAGCAATTTATTATCCGGCGGATAAACTATGTCTATTCCGCAGCCTAATACCGCCATGGTGCGGCCTTTGGCGTTTATTGCGGCCTGATGGCTAAAGCTGTCTATGCCGCGCGCTCCGCCGCTGCAAATAGTAAAACCTTTTTCGGCCAACTCTCTGCTTAATTTCTCGGCCATTGTCCTGCCATAAAAAGAAGCCATGCGCGTGCCCACTATGGCAATAGAGAAATGGTCCTGCGGCAGAATTTCGCCTTTTACAAATAGAACTAAAGGCGGGTCAAATATGGATTTCAGGCTTTCCGGGTAAGATACGCTATCTATCGGAATAAGAGCAACATTATTTTTCTCGATTAATTTAATCTGCTGGCCTAAATCAATCCTTTTCCTGCCTTCAATTATCTTCCGAGCAACTTCCCTGCCTATATTTTCTACTTCCGCAATCTCAGCAAACGGCGCCTCTAATATTGCCTTGGGGGTAATAAATTTTTCTAAAAGCGCCTTACCGCGCCTTGCGCCGATCTCGGGAGTCAAAACTAATTGTAACCAATCTATTAACTCTTGGCTTAACATGTTGAAACCTGGGACCGTTTCTATTTTTCCCGCTTATATCGTAGCGGAGGTTTTCCCGCCCTTAGTCAAAATCTTGGGGCGGGATCCCGAGATATTATTGATATAGTTCGGGAAAACCTCCGCTACGATACTTAAGTTAAGGGGAAAAATAGAAACGGTCCCTTATTTTTATCTCCCGCTGGCCTGGAGCACCAAATTAATCCGCTCCACTAAATGCTTAGGGTCAATTGGCTTGGAAACAAAGTTTCTTCCGCCTATCTTGCCTGCCTCAAGCTCAACTTCAGCTTCTTTAGCCAGGCCGGTAAGGAAAACTATTGGGATATCTTTGGTGGCCTCGTCATTAGCTAGGGCTATGGCAACCTCAGAACCTTCTAAATCGGGAAGCACCAAGTCCAGAAGAATAAGGTCAGGTTTATTAATCTTCGCCAGCTCCATGCCTTGGTAAGCAAGCGCTGCTGTCTCCACCTGAAAATTCCCTTTTTTCTCCAGCATGGATTTGGTAAAAACGCGGATATCCTCTTCGTCGTCAATCAACAAAATCCTATACTTCTTTCCCATCTTTAAGCCCTCCTTAATCCCTCTCTCCCGATTCCTTTTTCAAGGCCTCGAGAAATTCAGGAGCAACTTCGTATTTTAGTTCCTGTGCCTTGCGCAAATCAACCCAAGCTTTGGCGTAATCCTTTTTTAAAAAATAGCCGTAGGAACGGCAATAGTAGGCCAGGCCGCATTGCGGGTTGATTTCTATTACCTTATTATAATCGGCAAGCGCCCGGGAAACGGATTCTTTTTCCAGATAAGCTATACCGCGGTTAATCAGCACCTCAATGGAATCGGGGCTAATTTTCAAAGCCAAATTATATTCGTTAATCGCCATCTCAAACAGGCCTTTCTTAAAATAGATATTCCCTAAATTCATATATGCTAAGCTGTTTTTCGGATTCAGCTCTAGTGATTTAAGCGAATCCGTAATTGATTTATCAAAGCCGCCCTGATTATAGTAAGCCACCGCGCGGTTATAGTAAAATGACGGATTATCCGGGCTTTTTTCGATGGCCGCGGAATAATCCAGTATTGCCTGCGCTAAATCATTTTTTTTGTAATTGGCAAGCCCGCGGTTGTAATAGGCGCGCGCGTATTCCGGGTCTTTTTTTATCGCCCGGCCAAAATCCGCCATTGCCTGCTGTAAATCGCCTAACTTGTAATAGATAAAGCCGCGGTTAGAATAGGCCGCGGCGTAGTCCGGGTCAATGGTGATTGCTTTATCAAAATCCGAGATCGCCTTATAAGGGTCGCCTTTTTTGTAATAAGCCAGGCCGCGGTTGTAATAAAGATTGGCAAATTCCAGATTTATGGAAATCGCCTTGGTATAGGCGGCAATTGCCTGTTCATACATTTTACTGCGGTAGTATTGGTTGCCTTCTTCAAAAGCTTCTTCCTTGCTTAACTCTGCCCAGCTGCTTGACGCGCATAAAAACAAACCCAGCGCCGCGCAAACAACCGCCCGCGAAAAGTTTGCTTTTGGTTTTGCAGTGGTAGCTTTTATTATCCTGCTTACCACCTGCCCTACGGAAAGTTTCGAGGTATCAATTGCCTTATCCGCTAAAGCGTAATACGGCGCGCGCAGCTTCAAAAGCAGTTCTATTCTTTCTTTGGGGCGAGGAACATTTAACAGCGGCCGGTGAGCATGCTGGCAGGTTCTTTTTAAGATTATTGCCGGAGTTGCCTGCAAACAAATTATTTTTCCGCTTGCCTTCATTGCCGCGATATTCTCCTTTTCCATAACAATACCTCCGCCGCAGGAAACAACAAAATTTTTTTCGCGCGAGACATCCTTTAAAACGCGAATTTCAAGCTTACGGAAATAGCTTTCGCCGTCTTTGGCAAAGATATCGGCAATAGCGCGTTTTTCCCTTAACTCAATTAAATCGTCTAAATCAACAAAATGCCATTTCTTTTTCCGCGCCAGCTCTTTACCGACAGAAGTCTTACCCGTACCCATGAATCCGACTAGGTAGATATTGCTCATAGCGATTGGTTTAGCTCATAGGCCATAGGCCATAGGTCATAGGTCATAGGAAAAAAATTCTATGGCCCATGGCCTATGAGCTATGACAACTGACTACTCTTGATACGCGCTTAACACCACAGATGCAAGTTTATCTTTCGCTTCTTTAGACACAGGGCGCACAGTATCATACCACTTTCCGTCCTTACCCTGTTCCCGCGGCATGGAAAGGAATATTCCCTTCTCTCCGTCTACCACGCGCAGGCCTTTGATGATAAAATCGCCGATTTCCACGTCGGCAAAGGCCTTAGTCTTAGAATCTCCGTCGAAACGGTGCATCCGGACAACTTTGATTCCCGAATCTTCGCTCATCTCTATCACCTCCTTCTATCTAAGTAGACGCAGGAAGTGATGAAATCTAACGAAATTATTTAGTTAACGCAAAACAAATTATGTAGTTGCCCAATTTATTGGGCCCGATAAATCGGGCAACTACGATACCTGGGGAGAACGGACAAAAAAGTTCTTTAGCGATAACTATCTAATCCTTCGCAAATAATCCCTATAGGCCTTTTTAATATCAGCCATTGCGTCGCCGCCGAATTTTTCCAGCAGCGCCCCGGCGATAACAAAAGCGCAAGCAGCTTCTGCTACCACCCCTGCTGCCTCTACAACACAGGTGTCTGTGCGTTCAATACCGGCTTTCGCCGGTAACTTGCTCTTAATGTTCACCGAAGCCAACGGCCGCAGCAGCGTGGAAATCGGCTTCATACAGGCACGCAGGATAATTTCTTCGCCGTTAGAAACCCCGCCCTCAATGCCGCCGGCATTATTACTCTCCCGGCAGTATCCTGTCCCGCGTTTATAATAAATCGCGTCGTGCGCTTCTCTACCGGACTTTTCCGCGTAACCAAACCCCAGGCCAACTTCCACGGCTTTTATCCCCGGTATGGACATTATCGCCCCGCAGAGCCTGCCGTCTAAGCGCCTGTCCGGATGCGCGTAACTTCCTAAGCCGGCTGGCACTCCTTCAGCTATAACCTCCAATATCCCGCCTATCGTATCTTTGTTGGCTATTGCCTGAAGGATTTTTTCGCGGATTGCCTGTTCCTCAATTTCCCCTCCTACCGCCACTACCCTGCTGGAAATCTTAATCTTGAATTCCGCAAGTAAAATTTTACAAACCGCGCCAATTCCAACGGTTGCGGCAGTGCTTCTGGCGGAAGCGCGCTCTAAAACCTCGCGGCAATCGCTGAAGCCGTATTTTAAAAGCCCTGCTAAATCCGCGTGCCCCGGCCGCGGACAAATTAGCTTTGCTAATCTTTCAATGCTGGAATCTTTATTTTTAATTAAGAGCGCGATCGGGCTGCCCAGAGTAATTTCTTTTTTTAACCCGGAAATTATTTCCGCCCGGTCGTTTTCAATCTGCATGCGCTTACCCCGGCCAAACCCCGACTGCCGGCGCTTGAGCTCCAGATTAATCTTCTCCGAAACTATCTTCAATCCTGCCGGCATTCCCTCTAAAATCGCCACAAGTGCTTTTCCGTGCGATTCACCCGCGCTTAAATAACGCAACATCTTTTGCCTCCCTCGTATAATATGTTTAAAAGCCTAAGTTAACTGCGTTTATCAGAAAACCAGGTTATCAGTGGGCAGATTATCAGGATACCAGTATATCAGATTACTCTTCTTTCCTGATAACCTGATACGCTGATATCCTGCTAACTGATACCCTGATATACGCTTAAAACATGTTGCTAACTCACTTAACATGAGCTGCTAATCACTCCATAACCCCCGGTTATTTTCCCGCGCTTCCCGGTATAATTTCAAAAATAAGTCCGCGTATTTAACATTCGGCGGAAAAGTCATTAAACTAGCGTAACCTTGTTTGACGATTTCCGCGTTCACAAAAGTTCCGTCCTTTAAATAAACATAGGCCAATATCCTTTTATAGCGGTCATATTTTTCTGCGTCAAATTCCAAGCTCACCCGCTTGCCTTCTACTATCCCTTTGGTAAATTCATGGGCACGCCGGCCTAATTTCTGAATCGCCTCCGCATCCTGCTTGCTGCGCCGGGCATCGCGAAAGAGCTTTTCAGATTCGTGCATTTCCGGAGTATCTATGCCGATTAAGCGCACGCGCTCTCCTGTCTCCAGCACCAAAGTATCTCCGTCTACTGCCCGGGTAACCAAAACATCCGCGTAGTTATAACTTTTCCCGAAAGGAATACTCATTGTCCCGTCTTCTGAATAATACACAGTAACTTGCTCATTCTTGCAGGAACTAGACGCCAGCAAGAAAATTAAAGACGCGAATAGATATATAATTCTTTTCTTACCTTTCATCAACCCATTCTCCTCGTGTAATATATTTATTAGCCAAGTTAACCGCGTTTATCAGAAAATCAGGTTATTAGTGGGTAGATTATCAGGATACCAGTATATCAGATTTTTCTTTTTTCCTGATAGCCTGATATTCTGATATCCTACTTACTGATACCCTGATAACCTGATATACACTTTTAACATACCGCCGCCTCACTTATAACGCCATAGCCGCAAAGCCTGCTGCGGCTAAATCCTCCCAGGCCTTATTCATTGCCGCCAGGTAGCCCATTGCACTTTATTTTACTATTTTTATTAGATAAATCAACTTTTTATATTATAATAGCTTATGTCCTGTTGACTCATTGATAAATGTTACCCGTATTCTTCGAACGAGCGAAGCGAGTCGAGAAGAATGTTCTCGACTCGGCCTCCGGCCTCGCTCGAACAATAAGATTTTTTTAGGGTAATCCTCTTTCACAAAAAGAAACAAGTAACATCAATTATGAGTCAACGAAACTTTAAGAAATCATTTTTAGGTAACATTTAACCTGAATCAATTCGATGCTTTACGACAAGTTCCAACAAGAGGCTATTGACTATATTAATGCCGGCAATTCGGTAATTGTCTCTGCCCCTACGGGCGCAGGCAAAACCGTAATTGCCGAGCACGTCATTCAATCCTGCCTGGAAAATAATAGCGGAGTCGTCTATACCGCACCCATTAAAGCCCTCTCCAACCAGAAATTCCGCGATTTCCAAGGGCAGTTCAAGGATAAGATCGGTATCCTTACCGGCGATGTTTCCATCAACCCCGAGGCGCCGGTCTTAATCATGACCACGGAAATTTTCCGCAACAAAATCCTTGACCAGCCGCAAAGCCTAGAACTTTATTCCTGGATTATTTTTGATGAGGTACATTACATTGATAATTACGAGCGCGGCACTGTCTGGGAGGAATCGCTGATCTTTTTGCCTAAACACCTGAAGCTGCTGGCGCTTTCCGCTACTATCCCGAACATCAAAGAGCTTGCCTCATGGATTGAATCAATACACGCTAAGCCGATTAAAACCGTAATCGAAGAAAAACGGCCGGTGCCGCTGCATTTCTTTTTCCAATGCCATAATGAAATCGCCGATAACCTCAACCGCTTCAAAAGTATCCGCCAGGGGAGGCCGAATAAAATCAATGCCCTGATTAATTACCTGCGCCAGAAAAACGGCTTGCCTTGCATTTACTTTGTCTTTGGCCGCAGGCGCGCCGAAGATTTAGCGCGCGAACTGCAGAGTTACGATTTCTTAAACCCGGACCAGCGTAGAGAAATTACTTATCTTTATAATTCCTTGTTGAAACGCTTTGATTTGGAAAAAGAACCCTCGGCAGCAGAATTATATCCTCTGGTGCAAAAAGGCATTGCTTATCACCACGCCGGAATGCTGCCTACCTTAAAAGAGATAATTGAAAGACTGTTTACCAGTAAACTCTTGCGGGTAATTTTTACCACCGAGACTTTTGCTTTAGGGATTAATATGCCCAGCCGCTCGGTGATTTTCGATGAGTTAAGGAAATATTACGGCCGCTATGTGCGCAACTTAAAAACCCGCGACTTTTACCAGATGGCCGGCCGCGCTGGCAGACGCGGTATGGATGAGGAAGGCTTTGTCTACTGCCGGATTAACCCTAGCCGGATTAAACTTGAAGAGGTCAAACGCGTGCTTTACAGCCGGCCCGAAGAAGTCAAAAGCCAGCTGAATAATTCTTACGCCACTATCCTGAATTTATACGAAAAACACAAAGAAGAGATTTATAAGCTCTATCCTTTATCTTTGCATTATTTCCAGTCGCGGGAGAACGAGCGAAAAGAAGCCTTGCGCCTGTTGGAGGCAAAAATAAAATTACTTAAAGACCTTGGTTATATCAATAACAATGAATTAACCCAGAAAGGGCAGTTTGCCAAAGCTGTTTACGGCTACGAATTAATCTTGTCTGAACTCTATGAGCAAAATATCTTGGAACAGCTTGATGAATTCGGCTTAGGAATCTTAGCCGCAGCTGTGGTTTTTGAGCCACGCAAGAATCAATTTATGCCGGGAATTTCCAAAGAAAGCCGCAGGATTAAAATCGCCTGCGAGGAGCTTTACGCCGAGATAAAGCGCAAAGAGCACCGCTACAAAATTTACCCTTTCAGCAAACTCCCTGCCTTTAACTTAAGTAATGCCATGGAAACTTGGCTGCGCGGGGCGAGCTTCGAGAAGACTTTACGCTGCACTGACACTGACGAAGGCGAGATCGTGCGCTACTTCCGGATGAGCATCCAGATCCTGCGTGAAATAAATAAGAGCGCCGTTGCTTCAGCGCTCTTAAAACAACGCATCCGCGAAACTATCCGCGTGATCAACCGCGATATTATCGACGCGGAGAAGCAGCTTCGCGAAGGCTAGGGAACGGTTCTCTCTAACTTATTGATTCACAATAGTTAAGGAATAATTTTTGGGCTATTTTCTCCTCTTTAACTTTCATCTCCTTCGCCGCTTCCCGCTCCCTTATCTGAAAAAAATCGGCAAATAATTATCTGCAACCTTATGCAAAATATAGGTTTAAGAAGAACCGTCCCCTCATGCTACTTAACCACAATATAACATTCCTTACTCAAAGCATTATTCCCCACATTATCTTGCGCAATAATAAAGTATTTTATAATTGTGTTTTTGGGCATCAACCCGGGCACTGCCCAGGAATAAATACCCTTATTGCCAATAGGCTTAAGAGGAACCAACCCTTTCTTTACCCAAACCACTTTTTTACCTAGTAATTGGCGCACATACCAAAACGCTAATGCCACTTTAACCCCGGAACCGGCATCAGTAATAGTGGTATTGATAATTGCCGGTGTTCCCGCAGTAACGCTTGTTACCACAGCAGAAGGAATAATCGCCGGAGCAGTCAAATCAATCTTTACCTGAACGCTGAGCGCCTTTTCGCTGTTACCGGCATTATCAACTGCTAAATACTGCAAATTATAGATCCCGTCTTTATCTAGAACAAACGGATTGGAATACTTTATCGCCGGAGTGCTTCCGTCAAGAGAATACAATACCTCTTTTATGCCTGAACCGCCAGCATCTGATGCGTTCAAGGTTATTTTAACTGGCTGTTTAATCCAGCTACCGGGGGCATAAGCCGGGCTATATTTTATAGCAGTGGCAGGCGCAATAGCATCAGGCCAGCTTGAAACTTTTGTATCTGCAGCCCCAAATCTATCCCGCACCTGACAGGCGAATTTTGAAGCATTATTGTTAGTAGGAATACTAATAAAATTATTTTTCGAAAAACGCGTATCCCAAACACCATCATTATCCAAATCCCAACGGTATTCTAATAAACCATCCCAAGAGCTGGCTATATCAGGATCTGTTGCTGTAGCAATGGCTTTAGATGTTTTTGGGTAATCTAATAATATAATTTCTAAACCTGAAGCACCGTCTGCCACATAGGCATAATAGCTGCCGGCATAGTTGCTGGAAACGTAAACTCCGGAAGCTAATCCCGGAGTATCATAACTCCCAACTAAAGTAGGTACATGGGGATTGCTAATGTCAAGGACCTGCAGGCCATTATTACCATCTGCCACATAGGCATAGTTGCCTGTAACGTAAACTCCATGAGCGTTACCTGGAGTATCATAACTTCCTACTAAAACAGGCGCGCGGAGATTGCTAATGTCAATAATCTGCAGGCCATTATCGCCATCTGCCACATAGGCATAGTTGCCAGCAACGTAAACTCCGGAAGCCAAGCCTAGAGTATCATAACTTCCTGCTAAAATAGGTGCCTTGGGATTGCTAATATCAAGGATTTGCAGGCCATTATCACCGTCTGCCACATAGGCGTATTTGCCTAAAACGTAAACACCGGAAGCTAAACCCAGGGTACCATAACTTCCTGCTAACACAAAAGCCCGGGGATTGCTGACGTCAATAATCTGCAGGCCTAACACACCTTCTGCCAAATAGGCGTAGTTGCCTGCGATGCAAATACCAGAAACCCGGCCCGGAGTATTATAACTCTCTGCTAACACAGGCGCCTGGGGATTGCTGATGTCAATACTCTGCAGGCCTGATATGCCTTCTGCCACATAGGCGTAGTTACCTACGATGCAAATACCGGAAGCTAAACCCAAAGTATTATAAACGCTTAGCAAAGTACCGCTAAACTTATCATATTTTAAAGACTGCAGGTTTTCTATTCGCGGCGGATGGTTATAAGTAACTGCCCAAATATTCCTGCTTGTTGAAGATACGTTCCCTGTTTTATCTACCATCTCCGCTTTAATTTTCCATAGGCATGATTTTGCATCTACCACTAGATCATCCGGTATTAGGCCAATGATTTGCAAGCCTGAATCATAATCTGCCACATAGGCGTAGTTGCCTAAGACGTAAATACCGTAAGCCCAGTCCGGAGTATCATAATTCCCTGCTAATACAGGCGCGTGAGGATTGCTTATGTCAATAATCTGCAGGCCTGAAAAACCACCTGCCACATAGGCGTATTTTCCGGCAATGTATATACCGCGAGTAAAACCCAGAGGAGAATCATAACTCCCCGCTAACACAGGAACCCGGGGATTGCTAATATCAATAATCTTTAGGCCTGAAAAACCATCTGCCACATAGGCGTAGTTGCCTAAAACGTAAATACGGTAAGCCGAGCCCGGAGTATCATAATTCCCTGCTAATACAGGCGCGTGAGGATTGCTTATGTCAATAATCTGCAGGCCTGAATCATGATCCGCCACATAGGCGTAGTTGCCTAAAACGTAAACACCTTCAGCCCAACCCGGAGTATCATAACTCCCTGCTAATACAGGAGCTTGGGGATTACTAATGTCAATGATCTTTAAGCCTGAAAGGAAGTCTGCTACATAAGCGTAGTTGCCTAAAACGTAAACACCTTGAACGCTACTCAGGGTACCATAACTCCCTGCCAGCACAGGGGTCTGGGGATTGCTTATGTCAATGATCTGCAGGCCTGAAGGGCCATCTGCCACATAGGCGTAGTTGCCTGTAACGTAAACTCCTCGGGCGTCACCCGGAGTATTATAACTCCCTGCTAACGCAGGAGCTCGGAAATTACTAATGTCAATGATCTGTAGGCCTGAAGGGCCATCTGCCACATAAGCGTAGCTGCCTGCGACGTAAACATCGTAAGCTTTAGACGGCAGCGCATAGCTGCTTTTATTTCGTTGTAGTGCTAAAGGCAGCTGATATAAATATTCAATAAGTAAATTATTGGAATATTCAGCATCCCATACACCATCACCTTCAAAATCCCACCTTAGCTTAAGCTCTGGCTCTGCGTCTTCTCCATCGTATGAGCCGCGTGCATCAAGGCTAACTTTAAATTCGCTGGCGCTGTTGCCATGATAATTTTCTGGCGTTGTTAGAAGAGAAATGTGCGGTGCAATATTATCCGCGGCGACATTGATTTGTCTTGTGATAATATCGCTATTATTTTGCCTATCTTTAACCTCTAAAGCCACGGTTTTAACCCCGGCATTAGAGTATTTAAAGGAGGTTTTTTTCGTGGTAGAGAAGGTAGTATCCCAGATACCGTCATTTTCATAGTCCCATCTTACTTGAAGTAAAGAAGCAGGATCTTCTAGGTCGCTGCTTTCAGATGCGTCAAAGACGAAGTTAGTATTGATACTGCCTTCTGGCGGGGTTATAGAGAAAGCGGCAAATGGCCTTACATTGGTGATCTGGCTTGCGCTTACTATAAATTCATCTTTTGCAAAGGAAACCTCGGTATTATTTACTGAATTAGCAGCTCTTACTTCTACAATATAGTCTCCGTTTTTTAAAGCAGGTAAAGTAAAGCGAAAATCCTCTTCTGCGCTGTCAAAAACGCCGTCTAAAGCCGCAGCTTGGCACCAGGCGCCGCCATTTAGCCTATATTCTACTTTGCTGATAGTATTTAAGGTTACATCTCCACCATCCCCTGCATTTAAAAGCACCTTATCTATAGCCTTACCTGTATAGGTAAAGGGGTTATTCCCGGATCTGGTTAATCCGCTTGTATCAGGAAAAGTATCTAACGGTTCCAAGACACCGTCGCCATCTGAATCCCGCCAGCCAATCTGACCGCGGCTATACACGCCAATAGGGCCGCCATCGCTAAGCATAATATCTGCTTGCCCTTCGCCAGCTCCAGAAAAATAACCCTTGCCGTTATTATATTGTGAATTAGCATTTACTACCTTTAAATATCCCCACCTGTCAATCGGGCTTTGTGCCACACCAGGATACTGATCCTGAGCGCCAAAGGTATGCATAGTCTCATGGCGCACTACATAACCATTTCTTAAATTAGAAACATATAATCTCATCAAAGGGCCATTAAGATACGAGTACCCCCTGTCATTACCATATTCTACAATAATAAGGTATGCCCAATGGCTGCCGCGCTTATTCCTAAGATCATTGAGATATTCGCGACAACCGTTCAAGTCTTCTTTTTTATTCAAGGTTTTGTCAAAAGGTGTTAAATCCAACGGCTTAGGGGGATCTCCAACTTGAGGGATATTATCTTCTTTTACCGGATCAAAGGTGATATGCGCGTTAGGCTCATCTTGGCTAAATTGCTGTAATGAAGATACAATTGCATTATACACGTCTGTCTTTTCTGCGTCCGGCCAATCCCCCAAATTACCCTTAACAAAAACAACATCCACCACAATATCTCCAGCCATATAAAGGCTGGTGTCAGTAACGCCTGCTCCGTATGCCTTGCCAAAAGCATTGGCGGAGGAAACTACGGCACTCTTTTCCTGCGGGGTCAAAAGGACAAGCGAAGCAAGCGAAACTTGCTTCTTATTCTTTTTAGTATGCTTTTTTTGCCAGTCTTGTTGCTTTATTTTTTCTGCTCTATCTATTTGTATCTTCTTCTCTAGCCAGTGCTTCTTGTATGCCTCATTTTTCCTCACGCTCTCTTCTTTAGTTTTAGGTAAGTCTGTGGGGATAAGCAGAGTATCCCTGAATGCCTCTTGCGCTTGTTTTTGGCCTTTCAGGCCTAACTTTTGCGCGCTTCTGGCAGGCGATTGCTCATCAATATGGCTATTCCAGAATTTTATGGCGTCAAGCGTAGAGGTTTCATAATCCTTGAAGTTATCCAAAACTAGCTTGTCATAGGATAGCTCTTCAATGAAATCCAGCTGCTTAATTGCCTCTGATAGATTATGGGGGACTACTGCGATAAATACGCTGGGGGAGAATATTAACTGAATGGTGATGCCGTTTTTCTCAAGGGTCTTCCGGGCAGACTGCATTTCATCCATAGTAACGCTGGAGAGCACAATTATTGCCTCTTCTTTGTCTTTTGAATTTGCAAGAGCCTCAGCTGCCCAGAGCTTTCCTATGAAGAGGAAAAGCAGTAAGATTACGCCTATTTTAAAAGCTATCGGCCTCATAAGCGGAAGTATAACATATTTTGCATCGGCCGACAACCTTTTGGCACGAATAATTAGTTACCACTGAAAAACCCCTGTAGTTACCCAATCCTTCGCTATCGCTCAGGACAAGTTTTATTGGGCCCAATAAATTGGGCAACTACAATACATGGTATGCACAAAGAGGTTTTTCAATAGTAACTAATTAAACCCCTACCGGCATGCCGCCATAAATGCGTATCACCTGTAGGAAGCCAAAGAATTTCTTCTGATGCTTCCTGATTTTTCTTGCTATCCTGCGCTGTAGCCGCTTCATCTGATTATCCTTTCTGTTGTATCTATTCCCTTGCTTGCTGGATAGCTGTTGACCAAACCTCCGTACCTTCCTTAAGGTTCATTTTCAACCTTACGATAGGAGACTTCTCGTTAAACACTTTGCTCACTGCCATAAGCAATACACTCTCTTTATCTAACACAGCAGCATAGTAGCGATAGGAATATTTCTTATTTGCAGGCAAGGGTAAACCAATAATCGGAACCTGTTTTTCGCCTGTCCCTATATTCAATGCCTTATTTAAGGCCTCGGAAGTGGTAAAAGAATTCCTTTCTATATAATATACCTTTACCCCTGTCCTAAGCTTGGCTAATTCTGCCACTGGATTCTCAACAGGCTTTTCAATAGCCGGAACATTGCCGCCCCATTGCTCTTGCCTATTCCTTAAGTTAATCGTAAAAGTTACTATAGAAGTGATATTAGATCCACCAGCCGTCTTTCCAACAGCAATAATAACCAGCGTATCTTTGTCAAACGCAGAAGCTGTATAGTCAAAGTAATGCTGCGGATTTCCCGGGCCGCCTAAAAGTGGGATATCCCTACCTATGCCCAGTTCCTGATTAATGTTTTTAATTCCTAATAAATTCCCTCTTTTTTGTGCATATAACCTATTCGCCCTCGTTTTCAAACTCCCAATCACCTGTATCGCCTGGTTGGTCAATGCGGGCGAAGGAATACCGATTATCTCCTTATTTGTAGTAGTCCCTCTTAAGACATCGAAAGTCTTTAGTAAAGCAACGGTTACTTTTTCCGAGGTCTCAGCCATAGCTAAAACGGCCGCCTTATCCCTATCCACGGCATTAGCATTAAAACGAAAAAGGTAGTCTGAAGCAAACCCTCCAATAGCAGGCAAGTAAACATTGTTCCCGATGCCTAATCCTTGATTCAGGTCTCCTTTGTAGGTAAAATCACCATAGTTCGCATAAATAACCTTTAACTCCTCTATTAATCGGGGCCCTATTTTATTCCGGGGATCTATAGCAATTTTTGCGCCTAGGTCTTCGTCATTCCAGAATGAGCCGCCATTTCGGGCGTTATAACTTAAAGTATAAACAACGGCTTGGCCATTGATAACCTCCCCCACTGCCATCAAAACAATCGTTGAGTCATCGCGAAAAAAGGCATTGTAGCGGAACTTATAATTAGGATTGTTAGCGGGAGAATTTAAACCGGGTATCTGATCAGGTTTTATCCCTATCCCTAGAACCTTATTTAAATCCTTCACAGATAACAAGTCTTCCATCTCAGCTTGCCGTATCATTAATTTTTGCTTTAAAGAACTGAGAATGACCTTAGGGTTTTCTCCCGCCCCTTTAGGATCTTTCTCTGCAAAAGCTAAACCTGTGCAGACTAAAATTCCTATCAATAAAAAAGCTATAATTACCTTTATTTTATGTCGAGTAGACATCTTAACAACCTTTCTTGATTGTTTAACGCCCCTCACAGAACCGAACTTGTAGATTTCCCACATTCGGCTCTTCAGTAATGCGTCC
>Ga0265296_1001686_pt1 | contig 24474 bp, 17 predicted proteins | sample MunlanPumphouse1_FD_189073 | JGI IMG/M metagenome (GOLD analysis project Ga0265296, IMG submission 189073) | Groundwater microbial communities from a municipal landfill in Southern Ontario, Canada - Pumphouse #1 | ecosystem: Environmental > Aquatic > Deep subsurface > Groundwater | place... | reverse complement strand
ACAAAACTGCTGCTCGTGCATTTCGGGGGATTCACGCGCTTCGTTCTCCATTCCGGGTTTGTCTAACTTTCGAATGGGTTTTACTAGTCCTTAGATCTTTCGGTCGAAACCAACTGCGTAAGTCCTACAATTAAAATGAGAAAATGTATTTGCCGCACATTCATGTCTTTGCATGATGTTTGGTACCCACTACTTTCTCCTTTCGACGTGGGAAAAAGAACTCAATCTCCAACAATTGAGGAATATTTATTTCTTTTACCAAATTAAGCGAGGTTTCTGCCAAATCTATTGTTACCTCAATAGCTGAATTTAGTTCAATTTTCATTTTTTTCGCGTCATTTCTTTGATTGTATAGCCATAATTCATGGACAATATTATTCCGGCCAGATCGTATTTTGTCAATTTTTTCGTAGAGAGGTAACTCAATAAGTCCTTTTGCCAAAGAGATATTTTGAGCTTGATAAAACGTCATATTACTACAAAATGACTTCATTCGATCGCCAAATTGTCCGTGAGTTTCGTCATCAAAATTTTTCTTTTTTGTAGTTGCTTGGTCGCGGGCATAATCACTAGTAATTTTTAAAAAAAGAGAATATTTCAAAATGTTTTCGATGAAACTATAATTTAATAAGATTGCTTCAAGGTACCTACTTTCATTTTCTTCATTCCAGATCTGTAATAGATCTTCTGCCATCTCCTTAATAATTTCAGGAATGCCAAGCACACCTTCATATTTTTCTCCTGTCATCTTACATCACTTCATGGTCACAATATCTTTTTTTTAAATTGTATGGGTAGTAATCAAACTAAGTATAAAATTTTGCCATACCCTAGATACGACATTGCAGCGGCGTTCATCTTTTTATTTATGGAATATCGCGAACTTTCACTCGTATAATCTCTTGACCATCAGAAATATTCATAAGAACGATCACAGCGCCAGAGTTTCTCGTTAAAGATTTTGGATTTGAGTTGAAGACAACACATTCCCCCTTTTTAATCATCGAAATCCCTTCGGGAAATGGCAGTGGGTATTTGCTAGTTTGACCCGTAAACGCTATTGCCATCGATATCTCTGACGCGTTGATAGTGTCTCCATCATTGGTAATTGAAAAGATCAATTCGCCAATACCAAGACCATCTGCCGTCATTGAATGATGTTTTCTTTCTAATACAGCATCAATCTTAAAGGCACTCGCCACGGTTGTCATATATGGGGCGTATTATCATTGTCGCCATATAACCCATTGGAGTGCGTGGAGTGAAGGTATAGGCTGCACCGTATTTGCATCAGCCAGAGACAAAGGAAGATTGCACTTCTGAAAGCCTGCGGTACTGATGTTATATAATGGATGACGGCACAATCGCAGTGCAATTCCGAACCGTTTGCTCGGATGGGATTACGAAAGACCTCAAACGAGTCGGCCCAAAAACGCTGGAAGAATCAACAACCCGGATTTTAATTCCCCGTATTCAAGGGAATTAGAAATGAAGCCGGAAGGAGCAGATTCTTACTTCTGATGCTACGGTGCATCAACTGGATACCCTTCGGAAAAGAGAGATTAACAACCGACAACAAGTGAGGTGGAGTGTAATAACCGGACATTTCCAAGATCGATAATGCCCGATATGACCCCCCATCCCCCTCACCACCACCCACCGGGGGAGACACCATTCCTCACAAAGGGGCAGCACCTCCAGAACGATTATGATACTTTTTTCACCCACGGTGATGATAAATAATGATAGATCGTTGGGTCGCACTACAGCGCTCCCTGATCGTTCACATCTCTGCAGGAGTTGAATACCATCGCCGAAATTCCCAAAGAAGAATATATCCTGAAATGTACTTCGGCCTGTGCCGGGTGCAGCGATTCGCTCGCCCTCCGGTACGTGCTCAAGGCGGCAGGCCCGGATACCACGCTGGTCGTGCCCGCCTGCTGTACCAGCGTCATCCAGGGGATCTACCCGAACACTGCATTCAATGTACCGGTATACAACATCGCCTTTGGTGCAGCAGCTGCCTGCGCTTCCGGCATGAGCAACGCCTTCCGCGCTGCAGGGAAAAAGACGAACGTGATCGTGTACGCAGGAGATGGCGGAACGCTCGATATCGGCATCCAGGCCATGTCCGGGGCATTCGAGCGGGGCACGGACTTCCTCTATATCTGCTACGACAACGAGGCCTACGGCAACACCGGCATGCAGCGGTCCAGCGGAACGCCGCTCGGGGCAAAAACAACCACCACCCCGGCGGGAAAGACCGATGCCAAGAAGGATATCGATGCGATCATCGCCGCCCACAACCCCCCGTACCAGGCAACCGCCTGCGCAGCCTACCCGCAGGACCTGTTCAAGAAAGTCCAGAAGGCGCTCACGTTCAGGGGGCCAACCTTCATCCACATCCTGGCCCCGTGCCCCCCCGGGTGGCGCTATTCAACGGAGAAGAGCGTTGAGATGGGCAAACTCGCTGTCAAGACCGGCATGTGGGTGCTCTGGGAGCGCGAGTACGGGAAACTTACGATCACGCCCCCCTCGAAAGCTGCCATGAGAAAACCCCTCCCGCTCGAGGATTACCTTGCCCCGCAGGGACGGTTCAAGGGTATTGATACCAAAACCGTCGAGATCATAAAACAGCGGCTGGCAAAGAACCTGGCAAAACTCGCAGCAGAGGAGGCAGAACCATGAAGAAGATCGCAACCGGGAACAAGGCCGTGGCAGAAGCGGTCAAACAGGTGATCCCCGGCGTGGTTGCTGCATACCCAATCACGCCCCAGACCGAGATCGTTGAACAGATTGCCGAATTTGTTTCGAGCGGCGAGCTGAAGAGTAAGTATATCGCAGTCGAGAGCGAGCACTCGGCGATGGCGGCCTGTATCGGGGCAAGCATTACCGGCACACGGACGTTCACGGCAACGAGCTCCCACGGCCTTCTCTACATGCACGAGATGACCAACTGGGCAGCCGGCGCACGGCTCCCGATTGTCATGGCAAACGTTAACCGCTCCCTTGGGCCCGGCTGGAACATCTGGGCAGAACACACCGACGCCCTCCAGGAGCGCGATACCGGCTGGCTCCAGGTCTATGTCAGCTCCGTGCAGGAAGCCTACGATGCAACCCTCATGGCATTCCGGATCGCCGAGCACAACAATGTGCTCCTGCCGGTGATGGTGAACCTTGACGGTTTCACGCTCTCCCACATCATGCAGCCGCTTGAGACCGTGAACCTGGGCGACTTCATCCCGCCGTTACACCTCGCCCATGCCATTGACGTAACGAAGCCCACCGCATACGGGGGTCTCACCGGTCCCGACCAGCAGTTCAGGTTCCGCTGGGACATCGAACGATCCATGCGGGATTCCGTGAAGGTCATCGAAGAAACCGAGACGGAATTTAACAAACGGTTCGGCAGGAAATACGGGTTCACCGAGGATTACTGCTGCGAGGATGCCGAAGTCGTGATCGTTTCGATGGGGACACTCGGGAAAGAGGCGGAAGTTGCCGTCGACCTGCTCCGTAAGGAGGGAATAAAGGCCGGTTCCATGCGCCTGCGCTGGTTCCGACCGTTCCCGAAGCTCGACCTTGAGGGAAAACAGGTTGTTGTTATCGACCGCGACTACTCGTTTGGCCGCGGGGGAATTCTTGCAACAGAGATCATGGCCCAGACAAGGGAAGCGGTCTTCAGCGTCATCGCCGGCATCGGAGGGCAGGAGGTCACGTACGACGACATCGCGGACTTTGTCCGGAACCGTCGCATAGGAGAAGAGTTCTGGTTCGGGGTGAGCGACCGTGTTTGAGATCCGCATCCATTCCCGGGGCGGCCAGGGCGGGGTTACCGCAGCCCGGCTCCTTGCGCTTTCGGCAATCCACGATGGCAAGTATGCAACGGCCTGCCCGTTCTACGGGGCGGAACGCCGCGGGGCACCCATTGTATCGTTTGTCCGGATCGATGACAAGCCCATCAAGATCTACAGCCAGATCAAGAAGCCCGACATGGTCATCGTTCTTGATGCAAGTGTCATGGATGTGGTCGATGTCCTCCAGGGCTTAAAAACCGGCGGGAAAGTTCTCATCAACAGCGCCCATGCCAAGGAATTCTCCGGGTTCTCCTCGGGCCATGTAGACCTTACGGGTATAGCCCTGAAGGAGAAACTGGTTGTTGCCGGAAGCCCGATCCTGAACACACCGGTGCTCGGGGCACTTGCAAAGATGGGAATCATATCGGTGGACTCGGCAAAAGTCGCCATCCGCGAGATGTTTTCCGATGAGCGCAATGTCAAGGCAGCTGAGGCAGCATACAAGGAGATGAAGATATGAGCAGCATAAAGCGCGAGCGCCTCGCAATAAGCCAGCCCGTTGTTGGCGCAGCCGGAAAGACCGGGACCTGGCGGGTATTCCGGCCGGTGGTGGACAAAGAGAAATGCAATGAATGCGGGCTCTGTGCAACCTACTGTCCGGACGGGACGATTGACGAGGAGCTTAACATCGACCTGGATTTCTGCAAGGGCTGCGGCATCTGTGCAAACGAATGCCCGAAAAAGGCCATCACCATGATCCGGGAAGAAAAGTAAGAGCAGAAATAAAAACCATCATTCTCGTTTAGGGAGAAATGTATCACAACCTTTTTTAATTTCCTTTTTATATATCTCCGCGAAGCTGATGCCATGAACCGTATGAATTTTGGCGATACGCGGGACCTTTTCACGTTCGATCTCGTGCGCCACATCATGAAGGCAGACCCGGCCTTCGACAGTTTTTCGTTCATCCCCATGCTCACCGGAGCGGATGAGGGTGCCCGCGGGAAGAAGTGCGGAAAAACGGACCTTGCCAAAGCAAAGAAGAGCGGAAAAGCCGGAAGCCAGAACCTGGATCTTGTTGCCCAGATGGAGCGCCTCCAGGAGATCGAAGACGATCTCGACTATTTCCAGCATATCCGCGGGTACTTCAACAAGGAACAGATCCTCGCCCATATTGTTTCCGACCAGAAATTCACCCACCAGGATCGCACCCGGTATTTTTCAAATATCCTGCCCAGGATCCCGAAGAAATCCCTCATTTTCCTTGATCCCGATACGGGGCTCGAGGAGAGCAGGCCAACGGAAAAACACCTGCTCTTTGCGGAAGTAAAACAGATCGCGGATCGCATGGACAAAAATTCCGTCCTTATGATCTACCAGCATTTTCCGCGGGTAAAACATGACGGGTATGTCCGGGAGCGCGGTTCCCGGCTGAACGAGCTCACCGGCATGGATCCGCTGACCATCACGGATAATGAGATCATTTTCTTCCTGCTGGCAAAAGACCCAAAACTCAGAACCAGGGTGGAGGAGATCATCGAGCGGTACGCCAACAGTTACCCGCTCCTCACGTCGTGTTGTGGTGACTGACAAAAACCGGGGTATTCCGGTTTATTGAGGGGTCAGTGCATCCTTTGCAATATATTCCAGGTCGAATTTATAGAAATGCGTAAACGTGCAGTTCCTGCACCGGACGGTGAGGTGGCGGGAGCTCACGATGATGTCGTGGGGGCCGGTCACCATACAGTGCCTGCAGGTTGCTTCCTGCATGAGCTCCCAGACCGGGTACTTCCCGATCTTTGTTAAGGTACCCGCGGCATCGACATCTTCCACACGGGGAACAAAGACCCGGGTTGCCCCGCACGCCTCGCAGGCAACCAGTGCCTGGTACGGGACGGCCTTGATAATCTGGTCTGCATTCTTTTTGCAATGGTAACAGTCGGTCCTGTACCGGGTAAAGATGAATCTCTCGCTCATGGGAGATACTGGATACGTTCGTGTTCATTAAGCTGATGCCAGGATACACTCCCGGAAAGAACAGAGATCCGGCTTTTTAACAGGGACGGGAGGCCGGATGAAACGAGAGGAGTTGCCTGACATGAATAATCCGATATCAGTACCATCATCCGATTCCTGCAAGATCTGGCGTGCTGAAGGAAAAATAATGGCGGGGATTGCAGTAAATTTAATTATCCGACGAATTCAACATTGAGTATATGAAGAAATTGTTCGGATTCTTTGTTCTTGTAATCCTTCTGGTCGCGGTCAGCGGATGTGCACAGTTACAGCCGGCACCGGCAACTACTCCTCAGACCACCGTCCCAACTACCGTTGAGACCCCTGTTGCCACCATGGAACCAACCCTGGTACCGACCGCAGCCGGAACTCCCATTGCTCCCGCGGTTACGGCTGTCGCAACCAGGGAAACCACGCTCCAGGTTATAACGAACGTGACAGAAAGTGTGCCGACAATAGCAGCAACCCCCCACGTAAGCCTGACACCCCAGACCAAGATCACGGTCTTTTCCATGACCAACAATACCTTTACTCCCAAAGAACTCACGGTTCTTCCGGGAACAGGAATTACCTGGAGAAATGACGATACCGTGAATCACGTGGTGAAAGGAACAACGGAAGCGGGCACAACCATGTTCAAATCTAGCGATATCATTCCCGGAGCCAGCTTTTCGTACACGTTCGGTGATCGGGTAGGGACGTTTACCGTTATAGACCCCGGCTATCCCCAGATGAAGTGTGTCATCATTGTCAAGGACGGACAGAACTTCTCGGGTACAATCTGAGTGCATTTTTTTACGCAACACATTCCTTTTTTTCACAAGTTGTAGGAAAGAGATCGATCTGATACGTTCTCCTGCGATATCCTGCAGTATCAAGGGTCAATCCGCTATGGATAAAAGGTGCCATCCCCCTCGACCCGCTCTTCTTCTGGTGTGTGATTGGGGGTAAGGGAACGTCGTAGTAAAGGAGGTTCTGACCCGTGCACGGATCGCTGATGAGAGGATATGCCGGTTGTCAGTCGCTGGCTATGCGGACAGTACAGAGGATTTGAATAGACGCGGAGTAACTGCACCAAAGTGCAGGAAAGACCTCTCGTACGAGGAAAAAAGGAAAAAAATGTCGGGTTAGTAGTCGCCCATGCCCGGAGGCATGCCGCCCATTCCACCCATGCCACCCGGAGGCATACCGCCTTCGGGCATCGGGCTCTTGGAGGAGGCAATGACATCGTCAATGCGCAGGATCATGACCGCGGCTTCTGCTGCGGAGGAGATGGCCTGGGTCTTGACGCGGAGGGGCTCGACAACGCCGGCTGCCTTCATGTCGACGGCCTTGCCTTCGAACACGTTGAGACCGTACGTCTTCTTACCCTTCTCGTGGGCTGCCCGGATCTCGACAAGCATGTCGATGGGGTCAAGGCCTGCATTCTCTGCAAGGGTGCGCGGGATGACTTCGAGTGCTGATGCAAATGCCTCGATGGCGAGCTGTGCCCTGCCACCAACGGTTGCTGCATATTCGCGGAGACGGAGCGAGAGCTCGGTCTCGATTGCACCGCCACCGGCGACAACCTTCTTGTCCTCGACAACGACACCGACAACGCGGAGTGCGTCGTGGATAGCGCGTTCGAGTTCGTCGACTACGTGCTCGGTACCGCCCTTGACGATGATGGAGACCGCTTTCGGGTTCTTGCACTGCTCGACAAAGGTCATCTCTTCGCCGCCGACCTTGCGCTCTTCGACAAGGCCTGCTTTCCCGAGTTCTTCCTTGCTGATCGCATCAATGGAGGAGACGAGGCTTGCACCGGTTGCCCGGGCGAGTTTCTCCATGTCGCTCTTCTTGACACGGCGGGTTGCAAAGATTCCTGCCTTTGCAAGGTAGTGCTGTGCAATGTCGTCAATGCCCTTCTGGCAGAAGAGGACGTTTGCACCGCTCTTGACAATCTTGTCAACAATACCCTTGACCATGCGCTCTTCCTCGTCGAGGAATGCCTGGAGCTGGTCGGGGGAGGTGATGTTGATCTCGGCATCGACTTCGGTCTTCTTGAACTCGACTGCTGCGTTTAAGAGAAGGATCTTTGCGCCGGTAACCTTCTTGGGCATCGAGGGGTGAACGCGTTCCTTGTCGATAAGCACGCCTTCAACAATCTCGGAGTCCTCGATTGAACCGCCGGTCTTCTTCTCGACCTTGATGTTCTCGATGTCGACCTTACCGTCATCGTCCGTGACCATGACAACAGCCCTGACAACGAGGTCGCAGAGCTTCTCCTTGCTTGCTTCTGCACCCTTGCCGGTCATTGCGGTGCCGGCAATGTTCTTGAGAAGCGCCTTGTCGGTTGCCTTGACATCAAAGGCGAGGTCCTTTAAAAGTGCCTGTGCCTTCTCTGCCGCCTGGCGGTAGCCGGCTGCGATGATGGTCGGGTGGACATCCTGCTCGAGGAGGTCTTCTGCCTTCTTGAGGAGTTCTCCGGCAATGACGACTGCGGTGGTAGTACCATCGCCGACTTCATCATCCTGGGTCTTTGCTACCTCGACCATCATCTTTGCGGCCGGGTGCTCGATGTCCATTTCCTTGAGGATCGTGACACCGTCGTTTGTGATGACTACATCGCCGATTGTGTCGACGAGCATCTTGTCCATACCTTTGGGACCGAGCGTGGTCCTGACTGCACTTGCCACTGCCTTTGCGGCGGTGATGTTCATACCCTGGGCGTCGCGGCCGCGGGTACGGGTGCTGCCTTCTTTGAGAATAAGTATCTGTTGTCCTCCAAGTTGCTGTGACATAAAAATCACCACTTTTAGCACTAAAATTGGTTTGTGGTTCTATATATAGGTTGTTGAAAAAAGTTCACTCGCCCAGCAGGTCGAGCAGTTCGAAACCATCTTCTATCCGGTGAAGCCGCTGCTCGCTGATCACGAGCGTCTTTCCTATCTTCTTCTCTTTCGTGGAGTCGGTAATCACGCACATTGCATGCTTTTTTGCTATCTGCGAAAGATTGCCGATGAGCGCTGCTCTTTTTACCACTTTCTGGGCCGGCCCGTAGCCGGTAAGGATCGTGTGCTTCTCGAAGGTGAGGAGGGCCTGGAACGGTGCGCCGTGGAGCGCGTGCATCCGCACGCCGATCTGCTCCAGGAACTCCATGGGACTTTTGAGTACAGTACCGGGGATCGTGGGTTCCGGTTCCATAGCTTTTGGTGGTGCGTGCCCGATCAGGTCGATCGACTCCACTACGCCGGTATCAAAAAACTCCTCGATGCGGATGGCTACTTCGAGCGTTGTTCCCATGCCGCTCTCGTACTTGCTGATCGTTCGCCGTGAGACTCCCAGTACATGGCCGAGATCCCCAAGGGACATGCTGCGCTTCTCGCGGAGATCCTTGAGGGCATCGCCGTTGATGTTGACGTACAGCCCGCCAGGGGATGCGTAGACGAGCGGGGGTATTTTCTCGGCAAAGTAATCATAGAGGGTTGACGGGCTGATCGCGTAGATGCCGTACCGGACGTACACGGCCCCGCGTTCCAGCTCCGCGTCCCGGGCCCGTTCGCCCACGATCAGCGGCACACCACCCAGGTGACGGGAGATGAGATCGAGATCGAAGGCCACCTCCTCGCTCACGGAGTCGATGTGGGCCACTACCTTGATGACGAGCAGGGTCCGGTTGTTGCGGGCGATGAGGTCGAAACTCCGTGGGCGCAGGCTGAAGCGCTCGGAGACATCGAACCCGGCAGTTATCATGACACTGGTAACCAGCTGGAGCTGGCGGTCCTGAGACATGCAGATACAAATGGATGGAGCGTGCCCATATATTAATATAGACATGCTGATCGGCATTGATGACACGGATTCCCCGGGCGGAATGTGCACCACTTACCTCGGGGCAGTTCTGGCCCGCAGGCTGATTTGCGACCACATGCGTGTGCGCGAGGCCCGGCTCGTCCGGCTCAACCCGAACGTGACCTTCAAGACCCGGGGGAATGCCGCAATTGCGTTCAACGTTGTCGGAGACGCGGATCGGGCATTTGATCTCGCGTGCGGGATCGTGGAGGAGCTTGCCGATTTTTCCTGTGAGAATACCAATCCCGGTGTAGTAGTTACCGACAGGAAGCCGGATGCCGCATTTTACCGGAAAGCGGTTACGGGTTTCTGCACGGTTGATGAGGCGACCGGCATCCTTGATGCGGCAGGAGCCCGGTACCGGGGCTGGAAGAACCGCCGGGGTCTGATCGGTGCAACGGCAGCGGTTGCAAGCGAGCTTGCAGACAGGACCTCAGAGATTCTTGTGTACCGCGAACCGCAGCGGTTCGGCACGCCCCGTAACGTTGACCGGGCGAGCCTGTTTGCCGCGGAGGCGGCAACCTTCCCCCATACATGGGATACCGTCGACGTGGCAAATGATGTCGTGGTCTGCGTTCCCCACACACCCGACCCGGTCCTGTTCGGGATCCGGGGCGAGAGCCCGCAATGGGTGATGGCAGCCCGGCAGATGATCATATCAGAAAAGCCTGCGCTCGAACAGATCTGGGTTACGAACCAGGGAACCGATGCCCATCTTATTGCAGGGACGATCGGCCTCCTCGATGAGGGTATCTCGTACTATGTCCGGGGAACGGTAGCTGAAACGCCAAAAACCGGAACCGGGGGCCATGTCTCATTCACGCTCTGTGAGGAGGAACGGATTGTCCGGTGCATGGCCTATGAACCCACAAAGAATTTCCGGCAGATCATCCGCCAGCTGGTGCCGGGCGATACCGTGATCGCGTGCGGGAGCTGCAAGAAAGAGAGCATCAACTTAGAAAAGATAAAAATCGTCTCGCTTAAAAAAGCAGAGACAACCCGCCCCCCCATCTGCGAAGCCTGCAACAAGCGGATGACAAGCGATGGGAAAGGCAAGGGCTGGAAATGCAAAAAGTGCGGGGCGAGGGCTGATGCACCGGACGTTCAGGAGATTTCCCGCACACTGGAAACCGGGTGGTATGAGGTACCTCCGACAGCACGAAGACATTTAGCCAAACCACTCTGTAGGGGATTGCCTGAGTTCTGACGTGAACGGTGGCGACCGAGGGGTCGCCCCGGTTTCGAAAGGCGGGGCCTTCGGGTAAAAATGTGGCTCCCCGGAGGATCAGGAGAGAAAGGGCAACACCATCATGCCGGGACAAACCCGGCCCAGATCATGTAACCGGCGTAGGATGATCCCCACAAGGGAATCTTTTTGTATCATCGTATTCCTCTGTAGATCATCTATCTCTAATGGTTCTCAGTGATGATCTCCCTCCTCTATGTCGATGACGAACCGGACCTCCTTGAGATAGCCCGGCTCTTCCTTGAACGGTCCGGAGAGTTCCGGGTAGGGACTTCAACATCAGCACATGACGCACTGGCATCCCCGTCTTTCCGGTCGTACGATGCCATCCTCTCCGATTACCAGATGCCGGACATGGATGGCATAGCATTCTTGAAAGAGGTCCGGGAACGGTTCGGGGACATCCCGTTCATCCTCTTCACCGGCCGGGGCCGCGAAGAAGTAGTGATCGAGGCGATCAACAACGGGGCGGATTTTTATCTCCAGAAAGGCGGAGATCCCAGAGCGCAGTTTGCCGAGCTCGCGCACAAGATCCGGCATGCCGTGGCACGGAGGCAGGTAAATGAGGAGCTCAGGGCTGCATACGAGCAGCTCACCGCATCGGAAGAGGAGCTCAGGGGCCAGTACCAGGAGCTCGCGCTGGGAGAGAGGCGGATCCGGGAGAGCGAGGAGATGTACCGCACCATGATCGAGCACAGCCGCGACGGGTTCTTCATCCTCCAGGACGGCGGCCTGGTCTTTTACAACCGTGGTGCGTTTGCCGCCCTGACCGGGTATGACGAGAACGAACTCATCGGCAAATCGATCGCTGACATCGTTGCTCCCGAAGACCGCAAAAAAGCACAGCAGCGGTACCAGCAGAGACTGGCAGGAGAGGCAATCCCCGATTCTGTTGAATACACGCTCCTGCATAAGGACGGGCAGACGCGGGCTCATATCATACTGCACGCCTCAATGGGAATGTACCGGGGACGACCCGCCCTGATGGGCACAATCCGCGAGATTACCGCAGACCGCATGCGGGAGAATGCGCTGCGGGAGAGCAGGGATGAGCTGATCCAGAAGAACCAGGAGCTCCGGGCAAGCGAGGAGATGTTCCGGGTCCTCGTGGAACACTCGCTTGACGGGATCCTGATCACGGATCTTAACGGCATCCTTCTCTTTACCAACCGGGCGGCGGGCCTTATCATCGATGATCCGGATTACTCCGCAAAGATCGGGAAGAAGAATGTCCTTGAGTATGTGGCCCCGGAGTCACAGGAGAACCTGCAACGGGATTTTTCCAATATCGTGCAGGGGGTCAATGCATATCTTGTCCTGTATAAACTCATCACGGAGACGAAGCGGGAGATCTGGATCGAATGCATAGGTAAAAAGATCCGGTTCCAAAAAACCGATGCAGTCTTTATCTCTTTCCGGGATGTCACCGAGCGAAAATGGGCTGAAGAACGGGAACGGGAATCAGGAAAGAAATTCGCTACCGTTTTTAAGAGCAGCCCGGTTGCACTCACCCTCGCATCAGCAGCGGACGGGAAATTTGTCGATGTCAACGAGGCATTTCTAAAAGAGACCGGGTATTCACGGGAAGATGTGATTGGAAAAACTGCCGAAGAACTCCAGCTTTTCCCGGATAACAGTGAACGCGGGCGGATGATCTCCTGCCTCCGGAGCCGGCAGGACATTCATGGCATGGAAATGTCGTGCCTGATCAAAACAGGGGAGATCCGGACCTGCCTGTTTTCATCAAGTCTTATCCTGATGGATGGAAAACCCCACATTCTCTCCACCATTGAAGACATAACTGAGCGCAAGAAGGCAGAGGAGGAACTCCGGAAAAACCGGCAACTGCTCGGAGAGGCGATGGACATGGCACACCTGGCGAACTGGGAGCACGATCTCAGTACGAATATGTTCACCTTCGATAACCGGTTCTACACCCTGTATGGTACTACGGCAGAGCGTGAAGGCGGAAACCAGATGACCACAGAAACGTACACCCGAAAATTCGTTCACCCGGAAGACCAGGGAGTCGTTGCCGATGAAGCACGAAAAGCGATACAGGCGGCCGATCCGCATTATACATCCCAGCGGGAGCATCGCATAATCCGGAGGGATGGCGAGATCCGGCACATCGTGGTGCGTATCGGCATCACGAAAGATGCAGAAGGACGGACTATCAAGACCCACGGTGCGAACCAGGATATCACCGAGCGCAAGAAGGCGGAGGCCGCAGTCCGGGAGAGCGAAGAGAAGTTCCGGTCCCTTGTGGAGACTTCCCCGGACATTGTCTGGGAAGTCGATGTCCAGGGGAGATTTTTGTACATCAGTCCCATGTTCGAAACGATCATGGGCTATCCTGCCGAGAGATGGATCGGAAAACGGATAACCGACCTGACCACAGACGTGGGATGTTCCTTTGCGAGACAGGAACTCTCGCGGCTTGCTGCATCAGACGGGCCGTGCGTGCCGTTCGAGATCCCCATCCACAACTCGAGCGGGCGCGAGATGATAATCGAGATTCGCCCGGCACGGGTAACCGACGCTGACGGGAACCTGATCGGGTTCCGGGGAGTCGCCATCGACATCACGGAGCGCAAGAATGCAGAGCTGGCACTCCGCAGGGCAAACCGCCAGCTCACCCTGCTCACCGGCATCACCCGGCACGATATCCTCAACAAGATAACCGTTATCCTCGGCTACCTGAAGATGGCAGAGAAGGAATGCACGATTCCCTTGCAGGCAGATCACCTGGGAAAAGTGAGGACCGCAATCACCATGATCCGGTCGCAGATCGAGTTCACCCGGATCTACCAGAACCTCGGCACTCATGAGCCCCAGTGGATAACTCTCGTGGAGGTCATACCCCGCTCACAGGTCCCGGACCCGATTGCGCTGATCACGGACATCCGGGGTGTCCAGGTATTTGCCGACCCGATGCTGGAAAAAGTCTTTTCAAATCTCCTGGACAACACGATTCATCATGGGGAACGGGTTACCGAAATCCAAGTATCATCCCGCAGAGAGAGACAGGATCTCGTGATTGTGTGGGAAGACAACGGGATAGGGATTGCAGCCGATGAAAAAGAGCAGGTCTTCGAACGGGGCTTTGGTAAAAACACCGGCCTCGGGCTGTTCCTTGTACGGGAGATCCTCTCCCTTACCGATATCACGATTACCGAGACCGGAGAGCCGAGAGCAGGCGCCCGCTTCGAGATCCGGGTGCCGGTAGACATGTGGCGCATGACCGGGGAGAGGAGATAATGCAGAACACGATCCGTATCCTCTACGTTGATGATGATCGCGACCTTCTGGACATCGGCAAACTGTTCCTGGAAGAGGATAAGGGGTTCTCTGTTGATTGCGTACTCTCGGGAAAAGACGCGCTTGCCCATATCAGATCAGAGCATTACGATGCGGTTGTTTCCGATTACCAGATGCCGAAGATGGACGGTATCACCCTCTTAAAAACCGTGCGTGCAGAATTTCGGACCCTCCCGTTCATCCTCTTCACCGGCAAGGGCAGGGAAGAGGTGGTGATCGAGGCGCTCAACAACGGGGCGGACTTCTATCTCCAGAAAGGTGGCGACCCGGAATCGCAGTTCGCCGAGTTGTCCCACAAGATCCGACAGGCAGTACAGCAAAGGCGGGCGGAAACGATCATTCACGATCACGAACGGAGGGAAGCCGACATCCTCAACTTCCTCCCGGACGCGACATTTGCAATCGATAAGAACGGCGTGGTGATAGCCTGGAACCGGGCCATAGAAGAGATGACCGGCGTGCCTGCACAGGACATGATAGGGAGGGGAGATCACGAATACGCGATCCCGTTCTACGGCATCCGTCGCCCCATCCTCATTGATCTGATTTTTGCACCGGAACTGGAGATCCGTTCGAGTTACTCCTTTGTCCGGGTCGACGGGGATGTGCTTACATCGGAGACGAACAATGCAAAACCCCGGGGAAAAGAAGGAAAACTCTGGGGAAAAGCCGTCCCGCTCTATGATATGCAGGGTGCCATCATCGGCGCTATTGAGTCGATCCGGGATATCACGGAACGAAGGCGCCTGGAAGAGACCCTGGAAAAAGAACACCAGGACCTTCACGCCGCCTACGAGCAGGTTGCGGCGGCAGAAGAAGAGCTGAGGGCGCAGTACGATCATCTTGCCGAAAGCGAACGTGCACTCCGGAAAAATGAGGAGCGGCTGACAATGGCCGAAGCGATCGGTCACACCGGGAGCTGGGAGTATGATATCGAGACGGGTAAGATCTGGGGATCGGCAGAGGCAATTCACACCTTTGGGTATCCTCCCGTTGCCGGATATCTCTCACTTGCAGATATAGAAGCCTGCATCCCGGAGCGGGTGCGGGTCCACCAGGCACTCGTCGACATGATAACCACCGGAAAAATATACGCTCTTGAATTTCCTGTCCATCCTGCTGACGGATCTGCCCCAAAAGTAATATTCTCCAGTGCAAGGCTCGAAAAGGATGCATATGGCATCCCGGTTCGGGTTATTGGTGTCATCCAGGACATCACGGAGCGCAAGCGGGTTGAAGAAGAGATAACGTTCAAGAACATCATCCTCTCAACGCAGCAGGAGACCGCTCCCGATGGCATCCTTGTCGTGGACGAATCCGGGAAGATCCTCTATTACAACCAAAAATTTGTCGGGGTCTGGGAAATTCCGGATACGGTTATTACATCCGGGAACGATGAGCCAGTACTGCAGTTTGTCGTGGAGCAGCTTGCCGATCCGGAAGCATTCCTCTCCCGGGTAAGGTACCTCTACAAACGTAAAGGGGAGAAGAGTTCTGAAGAACTCATGTTAAAAGACGGGCGGGTACTGGAGCGGTTCTCGGCACCGATGCTGGGGGAGACCGGAAAATATTACGGGAGAGTCTGGTATTTCCGGGATATTACCGGGCGAAAACAGGCGGAAGAGAGCCTCAGGATGAGCGAGGACCGGTTCCATACTCTCTATACCCATATGACAGAAGGTGCGGCCCTCCATGAACTCACGTGCGATGAACACGGGGTTCCCGAAGATTATCTGATCGTAGAAACCAATCCCGCATTCGAAACACATCTCGGTATCGCAAGGGATGCTGTTATCGGGAAGACGAGCCGGCAAGCCTACGGGGTCACCGAACCCCCGTATCTCGACATCTATGCACGGGTTGCAACAACCGGTCTGCCGGCAGTCTTTGAGACCTACTTCCCGCCGCTCGACAAGTATTTCTCCATCTCGACCTACTCCCCGGCAAAGGGCAGGTTTGCCACCATCTTTGAAGACATTACAAAACGCAAAAGGGCAGAAGAGCAGAACCGGGAAGCCCGGGAGGTCCTTGAGGGGATACTGAACTCCATCCAGGTGCGGGTATTCTGGAAAGACCGGAACCTGAAATATATCGGCTGCAATACCTCGTTCGCCCGGGATGCCGGGTTTGAAGACCCCGAAGATATCATCGGCAGGGACGATTACGCAATGGGATGGCGGGATCAGGCGGACCTGTACCGCAGCGACGATCGGGCCGTGATTGAGAGCGGCGGGTCAAAACTGTTCATTGAAGAGCCCCAGAAAACCCCGTCGGGAAATACCATCACGCTCCTCACCACCAAGATCCCCCTGCGCAACGACACGGGAGAGGTTATCGGAGTGCTCGGAACCTATATCGACATCACGGAGCGCAAGAGGGCAGAAGACACGTTACGCGAATCTGACGAGAAATACCGGCTCGCAACAGAGAAAACAGGACAACTTCTCTATGATTACGATATCGCCAGCGGGAAGATCCACTGGTCCGGCGCAATTTTTCAGGTAACGGGTTACATGATGGAGGAGTTCCCGCCGGTTGATATTGACCGCTGGAAAAAGATGGTCCACCCGGATGACCGGACATCCACCCTGGCCGAACTTGCCCGGACAATCGGGAGAGCAGAGAATTATCACGTTGAATACCGGTTCTTAAAAAAGGATGGCACCTACATCCCGATGGAGAGCTCCGGGGGGTTAATCACCGACAGTACCGGGGGGGCGTGCCGGATGATAGGCACGCAGAAAGATATCTCCCAGAAAAAGCAGATGGAAGCCGATCTCAGGAAGAGCGAGGAGAACTACCGGCTCACGCTTGAAGCTACCAATGACGGCTTCTGGGACTGGAATATCCCCTCGGGCAACGCGTTCTTCAGCCCCCGCTGGTACACCATGCTCGGGTATGAGCCAAACGAGATGCCCGGCCTGCACGAAACATGGCGATCGCTCGTCCATCCCGAGGATCTTGGTCCAACGGAACAGCGGATCCGGGACCATATCAGCAACAAGGATGAGTTTTATACCGTGGAGTGCCGGATGCGGACAAAGGACGGGGACTGGAAATGGATCCTTTCCCGCGGGAAAGTGATCGAGCGGGACAACAAAGGCAGCCCTATCCGGATGGTTGGAACCCATGTTGACATAACCACCCGCAAGAGGGCAGAGCGGGAACTCGCTGCTGCAAACGAGAAACTCACGCTCCTTTCCGGCATAACAAGGCACGATATCGTCAACCAGATAACCACGCTGATGGGATACCGCAAGCTGCTGGAGAAAAAGATCGCAGACCCGCAATACGCGGAGTACTTCCAGAAGATCGACAATGCTGCACAACGGATTGCGGCCATGATCCGGTTCACGAAAGAGTATGAGAAGATCGGCGTCATGGCACCTGTGTGGCAGGAGTGCAGCACCATCGTAATAAAGGCCGGAATGGAGGCCCCGCTCGGAACCATCCGGGTGGAAAACGGGATACCTGCCGGCATAGAGGTTTTTGCCGACCCGCTCATAACCAGAGTTTTTTACAACCTGATGGAGAACGCGGTCCAGTATGGCGGGAAAATCACAACCATTGAGTTCTCCATAAAGGACGTGGAGGGGGACAAAGTTATTATCTGTAAAGACGATGGAGACGGGATACCTGCTGACGAGAAGGAGAGGATTTTCGACCGGGGTTTTGGGAAGAACACCGGTCTTGGTCTCGCCCTTTCACGGGAAATTCTTGATATTACCGGCATCACGATTCGCGAGACCGGCGAGCCGGGCAGGGGCGCAGAGTTCGAGATCCGGGTGCCGGAGGGGACATGGCGCAAAAAGGGGAGCAGTGCATGATGCCGGACGCTATCCGCGTTCTTTATACGGATGACGAACCGGTCCTGCTGGACCTGGCCAGACTCTTCCTTGAGAAAGACGGGGCATTTGCCGTTGACACCTGCACATCTGCGGGACAGGCACTTGTCCGGCTGCGCACCGAGAACTATGATGTCATCATCTCCGACTACCAGATGCCGGAGATGGACGGCATCGCATTCCTCAAGCACCTCAGGGCATCGGGGGACACCACCCCGTTCATCATCTTTACCGGCAGGGGACGCGAAGAGGTTGTCATCGAAGCATTCAACGAAGGCGCTGATTTTTACCTCCAGAAAGGCGGGGCCCCGAGAGCGCAGTTTGCCGAGCTTGCGCACAAGATCCGCCACGCACTCTCCCGGACACAGGCCATCAAGGCTCTTAAAAAAAGCGAACACGATTACCGCCACCTGATTGAACATGCCAGCCAGGCAATCTACGTTGTGCAGGATACCCTGCTCCGGATGGTTAACCCGCACCTGGCAGAATTAACCGGCTATTCCGAGCAGGAACTCATCTCCATGCCCTATAGCACATTCATCCATCCCGACGATCGTGCCATGGTTGCTGACCGCTACGAGCGGAGGTTACGGGGCGAGGATGTACCTCCGAAGTATACCTTCCGGTTATACCGGAAAGACAAAACAGCCCGCTGGGTTGAACTCAGTGTTGTCATCATAACCTGGGACGATCGACCGGCAGTCCTGGTCTTTCTCAACGACATCAACGAGCGGAAACTCGCCGAGGATGCGCTCCGGGAAAGCGAGGAGCGCTACCGCCAGTTCTTCAAGACAACGCTCGATTGCGTGTTCATCACTACACCCGGTGGGCAGTGGATTGATTTCAATGATGCCCTGGTTGAGATGTTCGGGTACGAGAGCAGGGAAGAGATGTTCCGGGTCCCGGTCCCCTCCATTTATGCAGACCCGGCTGAACGTCCCGTTTTTCTTAAGGACGTTGAGCGGGATGGATACGTGAAGGAACGACCCCTCCGGTTCCGGAAGCGGGACGGTACGGTTTTTGATTCCCTGATCACGATCGTGCCCGTAAAAAACCCTGACGGTTCCACAAAAATGTTCATTGGTACGTTCCGGGATGTCACTGAGAACAAGAGGGTGGAGGAGGCATTGCGGGAAAGCGAGATCCAGTACCGCCATATTTTTGGATCGTTCGAAGATCTCTACTACCAGACGGACGTAAGCGGGGTCATTACCCTCCTCTCCCCATCCCTGAACCGTCTCACCGGATGGATGCCGGAAGAGCTGCTGGGAAAACCTGCAACCGTTCTCTACGTCAACCCGCATGAGCGAACTGCCCTTATCGACGAGATCACAACAAAAGGGTATGTCAGGGATTACGAGCTGCTGCTCCGGAAGCGGGACGGAACAGAAACGCCGGCATCACTGAGTGCGAACCGCATCTTCCATGCGGACGGGACAGAGGCGGGAGTTGCCGGGATCCTGCGCGATATTACCGAGCGCAAGAGGGCCGAGACTGGACTGAAGGAGAGCGAAGAGAAGTTCCGGTCCCTGGTGGAATACTCCCTTGAAGCGATCCTTATCATCGATCTCGAAGGGAAGATCCTGTTTGCCAACAATGCTGCAGCCAAAACGGTTGAACTCGGGAGCTGTGCAGACATGACAGGCAGGAACGTGATGGAGTTCATTGCACCCGAATCCCAAAACGATGTTATCACGGATTTTGCCCGGGTTGCGGAGGGCCACGATGCCTATATCGCACACTATGCGGTCATCACAGCCAAAGGAAACAGGATTTCTGTTGAGAGCATCGGCAAGATCGTCACGTATGAAGGTATACCCGCAGACCTCATCTCCATCCGGGACGTTACCGCAAAGACGCAGGATCGGGCAGGATCGGCCGGCCGTGAGCCGTTCGACCCGAAGCGGGCGGAAAACCTGCTGGATTATATTGTCGTGTACGGTGATGACGGGAAGATCCTCTATGTTAACCCGGCAGCGGAGAGGGCGCTGGGATATGCAGCCGGTGAGATGGCAGGTACTGCCCTGACCTCGTACATTGCAGAGGAGTCGCACGGAAAGGTATCTTCCGGTATGGCCGCCCTGCAGGATGTGCCTGAGGTTCCCCTCACGGAGATCGAACTTCTTTCCCGGGACGGGCTCCACCGGTCAGTGATCGCCAAAGGAAAACCGGTCCGGTATGAGAACCGCCCCGCAACGCTCCTCTTCCTCATCGACATCACCAGGAAAAAGGTGCTCGAAGACCAGCTCACGGCGCGTGCAAACGAGCTCCTGAGGATCTCCGCGGCACTGCAGCAGGCGAACAAGCAGCTCACGCTCCTCTCCAGCATCACCCGTCATGATATCAATAACCAGCTGACCGTGCTGACGGGATTTCTCAGCCTGCTCGAACCGGATCTCCCGGATCCCCGGCTCGCGGACTATTGCAGGAAGGCGGGAAATGCCGCAGAGCGGATTGCTGCCATGATCCGGTTTGCCCGGGAGTACGAGACAATCGGCGCACAGGCGCCTGTCTGGCAGGACCTGCGGGCGGTTGTTGATACGGGTGCAGGCAACGCACCGCTCGGGAAGGTCCGGGTAATGAACGATCTCCCGGCCGGTGTGGAAGTGCTGGCGGACCCGCTGATTGTCAAAGTCATGTACAACCTGATGGACAATGCCGCACGCTATGGCGGGAAGATCACGACCATCCGTTTCTCCCTCCGGGAATCCGACACGGCCTGTACGCTTATCTGCGAGGATGACGGGAACGGTGTCGCGGCCTTTGAGAAGGAGAAGATCTTCGAGCGGGGCTTTGGGAAGAACACCGGCCTGGGTCTTGCCATCTCGCGCGAGATCCTCGCGATCACCGGTATCACCATCCACGAGACCGGAGTGCCGGGCAAAGGGGCGCGGTTCGAGATTGAAGTACCAAAAGATATGTGGCGCTCAAGAGCGAAGGGTGGATAATGGCAGATATCGTCCGGATCCTCTATGTCGATGATGAGCCCGACCTGCTGGAGATTGCCCGACACTTCCTCGAAAGGGAGGGGGCATTTACGGTCGATACACTCACTTCTGCACAAGAGGCCCTCGTTCATCTGAATACAGCACGGTATGACGCCATTGTCTCCGATTACCAGATGCCGGGGATGGATGGGATAACGTTTCTCAAGCAGCTCAAAGAATCGGGAAATCCAACGCCCTTCATCATCTTCACCGGCAGGGGGAGGGAAGAGGTGGTCATTGAAGCGCTCAACAACGGCGCTGATTTTTATATCCAGAAAGGCGGCGAGCCGCTGAGCCAGTTTACCGAACTCTCGAATAAGATTCGTTACGCGGTCGTGCGGAGACGTACGGAAGAGGCGCTGCGGGAGAGCGAGGTGCAGTTCCGTGGCATCACCGAAAGGATCTCTGATCTGATCATTGTGATGGATCCTGACGGATATACCACCTTTATGTCGCCATCCGTTACGCGGATCCTTGGATTTCCCCCGGAGTGGTATCTGGGAAAAAAGGCAGATGTGGACTTTATTCCGGCCGAAGATGTGGCAAAGACGGAGCTCGCGATTGAGAAGCTGAAGAACGGAAGCCTGGCAGAGCAGGTTGAGTTCCGGATAAAAAAAAGCAACGGCTCCTATGCGGTTTTCGAGGGAACGGGAATCCCCGTGTTCAGGGATGGGGTCTACAGGGGGGTCCAGGTAGTTGCACGGGATATTACCGGGCGAAAGAAAGCCGATGATGAACTTCGTGGGGCATATGAACAGCTGGCCGCAGCAGAAGAAGAACTCCGGGAACAGTATGATTCACTTGCACTCTTTCAGAATGAAAGTGATTCAACGTTCAATGCCATATCCGACTGGATCACCCTGATAACCCCTGAGGGGAAGATTCTTCGTACGAACAGGGCAGTTGAAACCCTGTTGGGTAAACCCGCCGGGCAGGTTGCAGGAATGAACTGCTTTGAACTGATCCATGGGACGGAGTGCTTCAATCAGGATTGCCCGCGAAAGCGAATGCTGGTGAGCAGGAAGCGGGAAAGTATCGATATCCCGATGCGTGACGGAAATGGCTGGCTGCAGGTGACCGTTGATCCCATACTCAGTCCCACCGGAGAAGTGAGGAGGGCAGTTCACATTGTCAGGGATATTACTGAACGCACCCGGTCACAAAAAGCCCTGGAGCAGGCAAAAAAGAAACTGACTCTCCTGAACTATGTGACGTTCAACGATATCCAGAACCTGGTCTTCACCCTTTCGGGGTACCAGCACCTGATAAAAGAGAGGGTGACAGATCACCCGGCCAGTTCCATTATCGGAAGACAGGAAGAGGTTCTGCAGAAAATTTCCCACTCCCTGAAATTCGCCCAGAGTTATCAGGATCTCGGGCTCAAACCATCAAAGTGGCAGAACGCCAGCCAGGTGTTCCTCCTGGCCATTTCCCACCTGGATTTCCTGAGGATCCAGCATACCGTCGAGCTGAATGGTCTGGAGATCTTCGCCGATCCCCTGCTGGAGCAGGTTTTCCAGATCCTTGCAGATAATACCCTCGTTCACGGGAAGACGGCAACACGGGTGAGTTTCCGGTATAGTGAGGAGCAAGAATCCATGAAACTGCTTTTCGAAGACAATGGCATTGGTGTTCCGGAAGATGCCAAAAAAAGAATTTTCCTGCCGGATTTCCAGAAGAAGAAAGGTGTCGGGCTCTTCCTTGCACGGGAAATCCTTGATATCACCGGCATCACGATCTGCGAAACCGGAGAGCAGGGCAAAGGGGCACGGTTCGAGATTGTGGTTCCAAAGGGGATGTGGCGGCTGGGAGGTAAATAAGAGAGCGGACACCGGTGGGGGGTTCGATGAGATCAAATTACCGATACCGCTGAAACCCAGCAGATTTTTAATTTATCAGCAGGCAAAAGAACAGTATGTCTGCGGTCTTTGCCCGCGCCCGGAAATATATCCCCCTATTCCTGATCCTTGCACTTGTCGTGACAGTGAGCTTCCAGGTTGCAACAACCACCGTCTGCAGATTCGGAGAAATTGACCTTGATGCAACAATCACGGAAATTACCCTCCTTTCCATAACAAGTATAATTTTTGTGGTCATCAGGAAATTCGATAATTTCCGGCTTGAACTGGGCCTGGCACTGATAATCTACGCAATGGGGATTCAATTCATAGAAGAATTCCTCACAGAATTTTCCCTGTTCCAGATATTTCTCCTCACGATCATCCTCATCACAGGACTCATCCTCACGTGCGCCGGGGTCTTCTCCAGCCGCAGAAAACTGGATCGGAATATTGAACGGCTCCGGCAGACTGAGGCCGAGCTGCTTGCACGATCAGCCGAACTGGCAGAACTGAATGGGGCTCTTGAGCAGACGAACCGGAAACTCCGGCTGCTCACCCAGATCACCCGGCACGATATCAATAACCAGCTGACACTGCTCCGGGGATACCTTTGCATTGCCGGAAAGAATCAGCCCGATACCACGCGCAACGAGTATTTCCAGAAAGCAACCGCCGCTGCAGAACGGATCTCTGCCATGATCCGCTTCACCGGAGAATACGAGAAGATTGGCGTCAGGGCCCCCTGCTGGCAGGACTGCCGGGCACTCGTAGGGACCGCCACTGCAGAAGCCCCGACCGGACCGGTCAGGGTGATAAACGACATCCCGGAACGCAGGGAGGTTTTCGCCGACCCGCTCATAAGGAAGGTCTTTTTCAACCTGATGGACAATGCCGTACGGTATGGCGGGGGGATCACATCCATCCGGTTCTCGGTTGATGAGCACGAGGGCGATCCGGTTCTGGTGTGCGAGGATGATGGCAACGGTGTTCTTCCCGATGAAAAAGAGAGGATCTTCGAACGCGGGTTTGGAAAAAACACCGGGCTCGGGCTTGCTCTGTCGCGGGAAATCCTTGATATTACCGGCATCACGATCAGCGAAACCGGAACACCCGGAAGAGGCGCACGGTTCGAGATCCTGATACCAAAGCGGGCATACCGTACCTGTACCGGCGTCACGGTAAGCCAAAACCTATAAAAGAGACGGCATCGCATGCTCGTTGTCTCCTGATGAGGGGGTGTACCTGTGCAGCTGCTGCCTGATCCTGTCACGATCATCAATCTCTTTCTCTGCATCCTGATCGGGATGATCTGCCTCATAGGGTACGTGAAGATCCGTTCGATAACCCCGCTCGTCATTGGTGCCGCATTTTTTCTGTTCGGAATTTCCCATGCAGCGACCCTCCTTGACTTAAAAACAGCTCTCGAACAGGAGATGATCGTGATTCGCACGCTCGGGTACATCACCCGACCTTTCGCAGTAACATATCCGCGTTTTGAATAAAGTAATACTTAGAAATATATCTTAGTACAGCGATAATCAAAATGTGCCAGACATAACCGGATTAACCTCGCAGAATTTCACATCGAAG
>Ga0265296_1001685_pt1 | contig 24484 bp, 23 predicted proteins | sample MunlanPumphouse1_FD_189073 | JGI IMG/M metagenome (GOLD analysis project Ga0265296, IMG submission 189073) | Groundwater microbial communities from a municipal landfill in Southern Ontario, Canada - Pumphouse #1 | ecosystem: Environmental > Aquatic > Deep subsurface > Groundwater | place... | reverse complement strand
TACGCCGTGAACCCGGAGGCGGGCTTCTTCGGCGTGGCGCCCGGCACCAGCCGCAATACCAATCTGAACGCGCTCGAGACCCTGGCGAAGAACACTATCTTCACCAACGTCGCCCTGACCGCTGACGGCGATGTCTGGTGGGAAGGCCTGACCAAGGAAGCGCCCGCGGGCCTGACGAACTGGAAGGGTCAGCCGCATGATCCGGCGTCGGGCGAGCCTGCTGCTCACCCCAACGCCCGCTTCGCCGCGCCCGCCGGCCAGTGCCCGGCCATCGCGCCCGAGTGGGAAGACCCGGCGGGCGTGCCGATCGACGCCATCCTGTTCGGCGGTCGCCGGGCCTCGGCTGTGCCGCTGGTGACGGAAGCCTTCGACTGGGAGCACGGCGTCTTCATGGGCTCGACCGTGGCCTCGGAAGGCACCGCCGCCGCTGAGAACAAGGTCGGCGAACTGCGCCGCGATCCCTTCGCCATGCTGCCCTTCTGCGGCTACAACATGGGCGACTATTTCGCGCACTGGCTGAAGCTGGGCGAGAAGGCGGATGCGTCGAAGTTGCCGCGCCTGTTCTTCGTCAACTGGTTCCGCAAGAACGACGAAGGCAAGTTCGTCTGGCCGGGCTTTGGCGACAACGCCCGCGTGCTGAAATGGATCGTCGAGCGTCTGGACGGCAAGGCCGAGGCCGTGGACACCCCGGTCGGCCGCGTGCCGACCAAGGATGCGCTCGACCTGTCGGGCCTGAGCCTGTCGGACGCCGATCTGAAGATCCTGCTGGACGTCGACGCCGACGTCTGGACCGAGGAAGCGGCCCTGATCCCCGCCTTCTACGAGAAGTTCGGCGACCGTCTGCCCAAGGCCCTGTGGGGCCAGCACGCGGCCCTGACCAAGCGTCTGGAAGAGGCCCGCGCGGCCAAGCTCGCCGCCGAGTAAGACAAAAGCCGGGTTGAAATCGGGGCGCGGTCGGTCGAAGGACTGACCGTGCCCCTTTTCAATTCTCAAGACATCCTGGTGGTCGGCGCGGGCGTTCTGGGCCTGTGCACGGCGGCGGAACTGGTCCGGCGCGGCCATGGCGTGACCGTGGTCGATCCCGGCGATCTGAACGCCTCAGGCGTCGCGGCGGGGATGATCGCCCCGGCGATGGAAAGCGCCGTCGACAACCTGAAGCCCGAGCACGCCGCCCTGCTGCGGCGCGCTCGCGATGCGTGGGCGGATTTCGCGGCTGCGACTGGCGTCAGGCTGAACCGCGACCTGGCCGAGTGGCGGGGCGGGAACGTTGAGGTTCTGGCGACGCGGTTGGCGGCGTTGGGCTTTGCGCATGAGTACGACCGCGAGACGGGGCGGCTGACCACGCACGAAGACTGGAAGGTCGAGCCGGAACAGGCGCTGGCGGCGCTGAGCCGCGACGTGCGCGTGCTGGAAGCCCGGGCAACGGCTCTGTCGTCCTCTGGCGGAGGCTGGCGCGTTGAAACCACGGCGGGTCCGGTCAAGGCGGATCAGGTCGTGCTGGCGACGGGGGCGGGGGCGGCGCTGGAGGGCTTGCCTGAAGCGGCCGCTCGCCTGCTGGCCCTGATCAAGCCGATCCGGGGCCAGATTGGTCTGGTGCGCGAGCGATTGACCGACCACGTCGTGCGCGGTCCCGGCGCCTATGTTGCGCCGATGGGGCGGGGATGCGTGATCGGGGCGACGATGGAGCCGGGCGAGCGCTCGCTGACGCCTGATCCCGAGCGTTGCGCCCAGATGCTGGACGCCGCCTGGGCCGTTCTGGGTCAGGCGCGGCGTCCGCTGGAGATCACGTGGCGCGCGGGCGTGCGCGGGGCGACGCCGGACGGTTTGCCGATGGCGGGGACGGTCGGGCAGGGGCTGCACCTTGCCCTGGGGCCGCGTCGCAACGGCTGGCTGCTGGGGCCGCTGGTCGCAGGCGTGGTGGCGGACGAAGTCGAGGGCCGGTCCTCGAAAGAACCGGCCCTCGCCCCCCGTCGCTTCATCTAGCCCTGAGGATCAATCCTGAGGCAGGGTGAAGCGAATGGCCATGCTGACGCGGGCGCCGTCGACGGCCTGACCGTCCACCGTGCGCGGGCTGAGGCGGAAGTAGCGGGTCAGGCCCATGGCGGCCCGACCGAAGCCCTGATTGCCCGGCGTCTCGGACGACACCGAGCAGCCGGTCAGGGTCCCGTCGACCTTCACCAGGCAGGACAGGTTGGCCACGCCGCTGATCCCGCGCGATTCGGCCGCCGACGGATAGGCGCGCATCATCTGCTCGCCCGAAGGCTTGCGCACCCAGTCAGGGTTGGTGATGACCGGCGGCGTGCGGACGGGTTCAGCCGAGACGGTTGTGCCGGCCGAGGGCTCGCTGGCCGGGGCGGTCAGGTTGATGGCCGGGCCGGCGTTCGTTGTGGTGACGGGCGCGACTGGAACCTCAAGCGGTGCGACAGGCGACGCGATGACCGTCTCCGGGCGATGCAGAGGCGGCGTCGGCGCGGGCGGGGCCTTGGGCGCGACGGTCGGCTCGGGCGGCTTGGGTACGGGAAACAGCTCGATGACGGTGGTCGGCCCGTCCTCGACGGCGGGAATATCCGCCAGTTCGAACCGCTGATTGTAGAGCCAGACACCGGCCCCGACGTGGACCAGGGCCGACACCCCGATCGCCGCCCACATCCAGCGGGGAATCGGCTTCTTGCGCTCGGAAAAGTCTATCGGGCTCACCAGTCCGGGGCCGCCCGCGGTTCTGATCATCATGGCCTTCAACGCCTCCTGTCGTTGGCCCTCCCCAGAGCCCACGTAACGAAGTTCGCGCCAAGCTTGCGGCGATATTGCGGCGCTTGATCGTTAGGGGTTCGTTAACCTTGGTTAGCGACCGTCAACCATATGAGCGTAGGAGCGATTCCATCATCTGGCGGGGTTGAAGCGGCCATCCGGCGTGCGTCCAGCACGACCGGCGTGGACTTCGATTTCCTGATGAAGACGGCGCGTCGCGAGAGCGCGATGAACCCGTCCGCGCGGGCCGGCACCTCGTCGGCCTCTGGCCTGTTCCAGTTCATCGAGCAGACCTGGCTGGCCACAGTGAAGCAGCACGGCGCCAAGCATGGCTATGGCCAGTACGCCGACCTGATTCATCGCGGCGACGACGGGCGCTGGCGCGTGCAGGGCTCGGCTCGCAACGTGGTGCTGGACCTGCGCTTCGACGCCCAGGCGGCCTCGACCATGGCGGCGGAACTGACGGCGTCGAACGCCGCCTATCTGCGCGGCCGGACGGGGCGGGAGCCGGGTGCTGGCGACCTTTACGCCGCCCACTTCCTCGGCCCGGCGGGCGCCGCCAAGCTGATGGAGGCCATGCAGTCGCGGCCGGGCGCCAGCGCGGCCTCGCTGTTCCCCGACGCGGCCTCGGCGAACCGCTCGATCTTCTACCGCAACGGCCGCCACGCCACGGTGGCCGAGGTGCATGCCAACCTGCAACGGACGGCGGGCGACGGCGCCCCGGCGGCGGGCGTGGGCTCTGCGGTCAAGGCCGCGCCGGACCTGAGCGACAAGGACCGGATGCTGGCGGCGCGCCTGGATCGCCTGAAGCAGGACCAGAGCCTGCTGGCTCTGCTGCTGGGCCAGGACGGTCAGGGCGGCAAGAGCAGCGGCTTTGGCGGAGCCTTCGCGCCGCCCTCTGAGACGGCGGCCTGAAGAACATGGTTTCGTCTCACTCCTAACGAGACGTTAACTATGTAAAGCTAAGCGTGACGATTGATTCTTCGCCCCGCCTAGCTCGCGAGCTCCCGCATGACCGCCTACCGCGCACGACTGACGGAAAGCGACATCAGGCGTCTGATCAAGTCGGATGCGGAAGACGAGCGCGCGGCGGCGGCGCACAAGCTGTGCCGCAGCATCGACCGCATGGCGTTGGACGACGCCGACCGCGCGGCCGCGCAAAAAATTCTCAGTGTTCTGGCCAATGACGCCGCTGAACTGGTGCGTCGGGCCCTGGCGGTGACGCTCAAGGCGTCGGACCTGATGCCGCGCGAGGTCGCGCGCCGTCTGGTCGCCGACGTGGACAGCGTGGCCCTGCCCATCATCACCTGTTCACCGGCCTTTACCGACGACGACCTGATCGAGATCGTCCGCGCCGGATCGGCGGTGCGTCAGAACGCGGTGGCCTCGCGCGACCGCGTGCCGCGCGACGTGGCCACGGTGCTGGCGGCGGAGGGCTGCCGCTCGGCGGTGCGCGCCCTGGCGGCCAACGACAACGCCGATCTGTCCGAAGACGCGCTCGGCGTGGTCATCGACCGCTTTGGTCAGGCCTCCGAGATCATCTCGGCCATCGCCTATCGTCAGGTTCTGCCGCTTTCTGTGACCGAGCGCCTGGTGGCCCTGGCCAGCGACGCGGTGCGCGAGCACCTGGTGACGCGTCACTCTGTGGCCCCCGAGACCGCCATCCAGTTCGCCCAGTTCACGCGCGAACGGGTGACGATCGATCTGGTCGATCAGGCGCGGGTCAGCAACGACCTGCCGGCCTTCGTCGCCGGGTTGAACGCACGCAAGGTGCTGAACGCCTCCCTGCTGCTGCGGGCGCTGGCGCGGGGGCAGATGGCCCTGTTCGAGCACGCTCTGGCCGAGCTGACGGGCACGCCGCATCATCGCGCCTGGTTGATGGTGCATGACGCCGGGCCGCTGGGGCTGAAGGCCATCTATGACAGGGCCGGCCTGCCGCCGCGCCTGTTCCAGGCCTTCCGCGCCGGCGTCGACACCTGGCGGGCGCTTCAGGCCGAGGGCGGGGATGTCGCCAGCGAGGCGTTCAGACAAAGGATGCTGGAGCGTTTCCTCAGCCAGCGGCCCAACGCCTCGCGCGATGACCTGTCCTATCTGATGGAGCGGCTGGACCGGCCCATGGCCTCCGTCCAGGACGCGGAAACGGCGGTCAGCGCCGCCTGATTCTCAGCTTTCACCCAACAAAAAAGGCGCCTCCGGCGACGGCGGCGCCTTTTCTTATGGGGCGGGTTTCAGGCCAGATGTTCGGCGACCCGAGCTTCCAGGGTTTCGGCCAGATCGCGGCCCACCGGGTGTTCGTCGGTCTGAATCTCGTCGCGGACCACGGCGCGGATGGCGTCGACGTGGGCGTCCAGAATGGCGAGCGGCGCCTGCATCCGCTTGTCGGTATCGTCCATCAGGCGGCACAGGGAGCCAGCGATCCGGGTCACTAGCGGGTACTGATAGGTGGCGCCCAGCCCCTTGAGATCATGGGCGCGGAAATACAACGCCTCGGCGGTCTCGGGGGTGTAGCCCTTGGCGCGGATGTCGGCCTGGGCCTGATCCAGCTTGACGATCTCGTCGTTCAGCCACTGGCCGAACTGGGCCGACATGGCCTTGAGCGCGGCCTCGGCCTTGGCGATGGCGTTGGCGTCGATGCCGCCGAAACCGCCGACCTTGGCGCGCAGCGCATTGGGGGGACGAATGATCTGGGGAGGGTTGCTCACGTGACGGGCTCCTGAACTCGTATCCGCAGTCTGCGCCGCCGAGCCTTAAAAAGCCGTGACGGTCAGCTGGTGAATTGTTCGGCCATGACGCGTTCTTCGAAAGAGCGCCCGGCGTCGAACAACATGGTCAGGCTGATGTCGCGGCGTTCGCGCACTTCGACGCAGGTGACGCGGCGGACTTCGAAATTGTCCGCCGTGGCGCTGACGGGGCGCTTGTCCGGCTCCAGAACCTCGAACCGGACGCGCGCTGTGTGCGACAGCAGGGCGCCGCGCCAGCGTCGGGGGCGGAAGGCGCTGATGGGCGTCAGGGCCAGGCTGGGCGCGTCCAGAGGAATGATGGGGCCGTGCGCCGACAGGTTGTAGGCGGTCGATCCGGCGGGCGTGGCGACCATGCAGCCGTCGCAGCTCAATTCCTCCAGCCGCACCTTGTCGTTGATGCTGACGCGCAGCTTGGCGGTCTGGCGCGTCTGACGCAGCAGGGAGACTTCGTTGATGGCCAGGCCGCTGTGGACCTCGCCGCTCTCGACCCAGGCGTCCATCTGCAGGGGATGGATGACGGTGCGGTCGGCCTCGGCCAGGCGCTCCAGCAGGTCGTCTTCCTCATAGTCGTTCATCAGGAAGCCGACCGAGCCCCGGTTCATGCCATAGACCGGCGTGCGGAGTTGCAGGTTGTTGTGCAGCGTCTCCAGCATGAAGCCGTCGCCGCCGAGGGCCACGATGACGTCGGCCTCGGCCACCGGAACCGAGCCGTAGCGTTCGGTCAGGCGCACGCGCGCCGCCTCGGCTTCGAGACGGTCGCTGGCGACAAAGGTCAGGGCAAGGGGGGCGGGCGTGTTCACGGCGCTAGGCAAGCGGAGCCGAGGGGCTGTGTCAAACGGAAGCGGCCTCGATATCGGCCATCAGCAGCCGAAATTCATAGGCGGCCTGATCCGCTGAGCGCTCGGCCAGACGCCAGGCGGAGCTGTCAGGGTCGCGCGGGAAGCCTTTGTTCAGCTTGCGGATTTCCGTCAGCAGGGCCGGGAAGGCCGCGCGGTCCAGCCCGACGGCGATGCAGGCCAGGAAGAGAGGACGGGCCGTATCGCCGCCCAGGGCGCGATAGATCTGTGAGACCTCGAACCGGCCCAGAACCGCCAGGCCGTGAGCGAAGACGCCCAGCTTTTCCTCCCGCAGGGCGCGGATCAGGTAGGCCGGGCGCAACTGACCGGCCGCGTGCAGCTTGGCCACCAGTCGTGCGTCGATATCGTCGGCGGTCGGGGGCGGGGCGGCGCCCCATTCGGCGGCGGTGCGGCTCGTGGTCCTGGCGGCGCTCTGGACGGCTTGCGCCAGACGGGCGGGGTCGAGGGTGAAACGGTCGCTGATGGCCTGGCGCAGGGCCTCGCCGACCCACTGATACAGGCGCAGCGCCAGATCTTCGTCCAGCGATGGGTGACGGGTCAGCGGCGCGCGCAGGGCCGCCAGCTGACGCGACCGCTCGACCAGGTCGGCGAAGGCGGCGGGTTCGATCCGTGCGCTGCGGTTGGTGGCCAGGGCGGTCATCACCGCCGGATCGCCGCCCACGATGATGGCCTGGGCCACGGCGGCGCCGAGGTCGGGACGCAGGGCGATCTGTATCTGATGCTCGATCGAACAGTCGGTCAGCAGTTGCAGCAGGTCGTCGTCCAGCAAGAGGGGGCTGGCCGCGATCACTGGACGGGCGATCTGGATCTCGTCGGCGGCCAGCATCCGCACCAGGGCGACGGGCGCCCATTCCACCTTGGCCAGCCGCTGGGCCAGGACCTGGCGGATTTCACGTTCGGCGCTGCGGGTCAGGGCGACGAAAATATCGGCCAGGGCTTCAGGGGCGCCGCCATGGTCGGCGGCGGATTCGTAGAGCCCGGCCACCCCCATCAGCAGGCGATGCTGATCGTCAGGGGAGCGTGTCTTGGCCAGATCCAGCAACTGATTCAGGCCCGCCAGCGGCACGGTCTGCGAGGGCTTTTGGGGGTCTAGCGGAACGACTGTGGACACTGGCGGCTCCGCTTGTCGAAAGACGGCCGCCTTGGCCGCGCGGCATACTCATCCTGATGACGTGAAAACAGGGTTAACGAAAACCTTCTGCACTGAACCTCGGTCGCTTGACGCCGCGACGGCGCGGGGCGAGGTTCAACCGGACAAGGATAAGGGAGGTCGTCATGGCGGACGGATCGGCGGCGTCGCTGAAGTCGCGGGTGTCGGAGGCTGAGTGGCAGGCGCGGGTCGAACTGGCCGCCCTGTATCGGCTGGTGGCCTTGCACGGCTGGGACGACATGATCTTCACCCATGTCTCGGCCCGCGTGCCGGGGCCGGAGCATCACTTTCTGATCAATCCCTACGGCTGGTATTTCGATGAAATTACAGCCTCTTCTCTGGTGAAGGTCGATCTGGACGGGAACATTGTCCAGGACACGACCAGTTTCATCAATCCGGCGGGCTTCACCATCCATTCGGCGGTCCACGCCGCGCGCGAGGACGCCAAGTTCGTCATCCACCTGCACACGGTGAACGGGGTGGGGGTGGCGGCGCAGAAGGACGGCCTGCTGCCGATCAGCCAGAACGCCTGCCTGCTGCAACATCAGGTCGCCTATCATGGCTATGAAGGGCTGGCGCTGAACCACGACGAGCGCGAGCGGCTGGTGGCCGACCTGGGCGACAAGCCGCTGATGCTGCTGCGCAACCACGGTACGCTGGCGGTCGGCGAGACGGCGGCCCAGGCCTGGGTCGGGATATTCTTCCTGGAGCGAGCCTGCGCCCAGCAGGTCGCGGCCCTGTCGGGAGGACGCGATCAGGTGCTGATCGCGCCGGACGCGGCCCAGGCCGAGACGAAGGATCAGGGACGAGGGATCGGCTTTATCTCTGCCCTGGCCTGGCCGGGCGCCCTGCGTCAGCTGGAGCGAAAATCTCCGGGCTACGACGTGTGAGAGCAGTCGGGGGGCTGCTGATCGGTTTGGCGGGGCTTGCGGTCGCATTTGAGGCCGCAGCCGGCGCTTGGAACCTGCCCAAGGGGCAGGGGCAGGCGATTGTGAAATACGAAGACATGCGGGCCGACCAGCAGTTCAGCCCCGGCGGTCGGACGGACCTGCCGGCGGAACGCGTGGACCGTGCGGCGTCGCTGTTTGTCGAGTACGGCGTGAGCGACCGGCTGACCCTGCAGTTCAAGGGAGATTGGCAGTCGGGGCGCGACGACTATGCCGACTACGAGGGGCGCGGGCCGCTCGAAATCGGCGCGCGGTGGCAGGCGTACCGGGACGATGCGAATGTCGTGGCGGTCTATGCGGGCTATGCCCAGGGCGGGGCGGGGCGCAACGCGGGCTACGCCCAGCCGGGGGCCGGCGACAGCGACTGGGAGGCGCGGCTGCTGGCCGGACGTGCGATCGACGGCTCGGGCGCGAAATGGATGCCGCAACGCAGTTTCGTCGAGGCGCAGGTCGCGCGGCGCTGGCGTCAGGGCCTGCCGGACGAGGTGCGGCTGGACGTCACGGCGGGGGCGCACGTCAGCGAGAACTGGATGGTGATGGCGCAAGGGTTCGGCGGAGCGGTGGACGGGGACGGCGCGCGCTGGCTGTCCGTCGAGCTGTCCGTTGTGCGGGATTTCGGCCCCTGGAGCCTTCAGGCGGGCTGGCGTCAGGCGGTCGCTGGTCGAGAAACGCCCGTGGCCGGCGGGCCCGTCGTCGGGGTCTGGCGCCGTTTTTAGCGCGGATTTCCGCGACGGAAACCGAACGCGCCAACGTTACAGGAACTTTATTTGCGTAACGACCGCGACCCGTTAAGCGGGACCGCTTGTCGTCGGGGAGACTGCGTCGCGTGTTCAAACGCCATTTTTTCATCATCGCTGCGGCCTGTCTGGTTGGACTCATGGTCCTGGCGGCGGTTCTGAAGATCACGCTCGCTGACGACAGCAAGGGCGGCGCAGGCGGTCCCGGTCGGGGCGGTCCCGGCGGCGGTCCGGGCGGCGGACGTGGTCAGGTGGTGGCTGAGGCGGTCGTGATCCCGCGCGAGTTCGCCGACCAAATCCGGGTCCTGGGCGTGGCGCGCAGCCGCAAGTCGGTCAACATCACCTCCAACACGACCCAACTGATCACGCGGGTCATGTTCACGGACGGTCAGCGGGTTGCGGCGGGGACGCCCCTGGTCGAGCTTCAGGCGCGTGAAGAGGACGCTGACCTGATCCAGGCGCGAGCCCAACTGACGCAGGCGCAGCGCGAATATGATCGCTACAAGATTTTGGCCGAACGCGGCGTCGCGCCGCGCGTGACGGCCGAGACCGCCGAGACGGCCTTGCAGTCGGCCCGCGCCGCCGTGGCTGCTGCGGAAGCCCGTCGCGGCGACCGGGTCATCCGGGCGCCCTTCACAGGGGTTCTGGGTCTGACCACGGTGACGCCGGGCACGCTGATCTCGCCGGGGTCCGTCATCACCACCCTGGACGACACCAGCGCCATTCGCGTCGATTTCCCCATGCCGGAACGTTACCTGGGCGTGCTGCAGGTCGGCACGCCTTTGGTCGCCTCGGCTGACGCCTATGCGGGCGAGAGCTTCTCGGGCCGCATCGCCCTGCTGGACACACGGATCAACGAGCAGACCCGCGCCGTCATCGCGCGCGCCGAGTTCGCCAATCCGGGCGGTCGCATTCGTCCCGGCATGATGATGCGCGTCGCCGTGCAGCAGGGCCGGCGCCAGAGCCTGGCGGTGCCTGAGGCCGCCGTTCAGTATGAAGGCCAGGGCGCCTTCGTCTATCGCATGGCACGCGGCGAAAACGGCACGACGGCTCAACGTGTCGAAATCCAGGCCGGCGCCGTCGAGGGCGGCTATGTTGAAATCCTGTCGGGGCTGGACAGCAATGATCGCGTCGTGGCCTCGGGCCTGAACCGCATTCAGCCGGGCGCGCCCGTCCGCGTCGGCGCCGCCACTGACAAAGGCGGCCAGAAGGCCGGGACGCCGACCGCCGAGGCGGCCCGCAAATGATGCTGTCTGATCTTTCGGTTCGGCGCCCCGTCTTTGCGGCGGTGGCGGCCATCGTCCTGTGCGTCATCGGGCTGGCGGCCTTCTTCTTCCTGCCGGTTCGGGAATTGCCGGACGTCGATCCGCCGGTGGTGTCGGTCAGCACCAGCTACGCCGGGGCCTCGGCCGAGGTCATCGAGAGCCGGATCACTGAGCCCATCGAGCAGCAGATCGCCGGCATTCAGGGCGTCGAGCGCATCAACTCGTCCAGCCGCGACGGCCGTTCCAATGTGAACATCGAGTTCTCGCTGGACCGCAATATCGACGACGCCGCCAACGACGTGCGCGACCGCATCTCGCGCGTGGTCGGGCGTCTGCCTGATCAGGCGGACCCGCCGGAAGTGGCCAAGGCCGATTCCGACAGCCAGCCGATCATGGTCATGTTCCTGCGCTCCACGACGATGAACCGTCTGGAGCTGACCGACTACGCCGACCGCTATCTGGTGGACCGCTTCGCCACTGTGCCGGGCGTGGCCCAGGTGCAGATCTATGGCGAGCAGCGCTACGCCATGCGCATCTGGCTGGACGCCGCCGCCATGGCCGCGCGCGGCCTGACGGTCAGCGACGTCGAAACCGCCCTGACCAACCAGAACGTCGAGCTGCCGGCTGGTTCGCTGGAATCGACGCAGAAGGACTACACCGTCCGCGTCGCCCGCACCTATGCGCGGCCCGCCGACTTCGCCCAGCTTCCCATCGGGACGCGGGGTTCGGCCTCGACCGCCACGGGGGCTCAGGCGTCTGGCACCCTGGCCGGAGCGACGACCGCCATGACCAACGGCGTCACCGGCGCCCTGTTGGGCAACGCCGCCTATGTCACGCGTCTGGGCGACATCGCCCGTGTCGAGGAAGCGCCGTCCGAGGCGCGTCGAATGTTCCGGGGCAATGGTCTGGATCAGATCGGCCTGGCCGTCACACGTCAGGCCCAGTCGAACGACCTGGCCATTTCCGATGGCGTGCGCGCCCTGATGGCGCAGGTGCAGCCGACCCTGCCGCCCGGCACGACCCTGGAGATCGGTTCGGACAACTCGGTCTTCACCTCTCACGCCATTGACGAGGTCTGGATCACCATCGGTATTTCGATGGCGCTGGTGGCCCTGGTCAACTTCATCTTCCTGGGCAGTCTGCGGGCGGCGATCATTCCGTCGGTGGTGGCGCCCATCTGCCTGCTGGCGACCTTCATCGTTCTGGCGCCGCTCGGTTTCTCTCTGAACCTGCTGACCCTGCTGGCCCTGGTTCTGGCCATCGGCCTGGTGGTCGATGACGCCATCGTCGTGGTCGAGAACATTCAGCGCCGCCTGGACCTGGGCGAGCCGCCGCTGGTCGCGGCCGAGCGCGGGGCGCGTCAGGTCTTCTTCGCCGTCGTGGCGACGACCGTGGTGCTGCTGTCGGTGTTTGCGCCGCTGCTGTTCCTGCCAGGCTATGTGGGGCGTCTGTTCGTCGAACTGGCGGCGGCCATCGCCGCAGCCGTGGCCTTCTCGGCCTTCCTGGCGCTGAGCCTGTCGCCCATGCTGGCGTCCAAGATCCTGAAGCCCGCTCACACCGGCGGCTGGCTGGCGCGTCGGGTCGACCGGGCCATGGACGCGCTGAAGACCTCTTACGCCAACTCGTTGAACGCCCTGCTGGGGCGTCGTGCCGCCGTGGGCGGCGTTGTCGGTCTGATCGTTCTGGTGGCGGCCGGAGCCGGGGGCATCTTCCTGACCCTGCCCAATGAACTGGTGCCGCCCGAGGACCGGGGCCGCGTCGGCATCCGCGTGCAGGGGCCGGAAGGCGCCGGCTATGACTACACCCGCAAGATCATGCTGGGGCTGGAGCCGATTCTGGCCGAGTACAAGGAAAACGGCGAGGTCGATTCCTATCTGGTTTCGGCGCCCGGATTCGGCGGCGGCAGCTACAACTCTGGCAACGCCAGCCTGACGCTGAAGGACTGGTCCGAGCGCAAACGCTCGGCCGATGAAATCGCGCAGGAGCTGAACGGCAAGCTGCGCGGTCAGACTGACGCCCAGGTCAACGCGTCGACCCCCGGGGCCTTCCAGCGCGGCGGCGGCAACTCGAACTCGATCGAGATGATCGTGACGGGCTCCGAATATGGCCCAATCTATGACTGGCTGCAGCCCATCCTGGCGGCGGCGCAGGAGAACCCGGGCTTCTCGCGCCCGCGTCTGAACTATGAGCCGAACGCGCCGCGTCTGCTGGTCGATGTCGATCCGCAGAAGGCGGCGGCTCTGGGCGTGTCGTCGCAGCAGATCGGCCGGACCCTGGAGACCATGTTCGGGTCGCGTCGCGCCACCACCTACATCAAGGGCGGTCAGGAATACGACGTCATCCTGCAGACCGAGCGCGACAACCGCCGCGAGGTTGCGGACCTTGAGGCCCTCTATGTCTCGACCGGGGCCGGGCAGCTGGTGCCGCTGTCGGCGGTGGTCACGACCCAGACCTCGGGCGATACGCCTGATCGCCGTCGTCTGGATCGCCAGCGGGCCATTTCGCTGCAGGCCGACCTCAATCCCGGCATGACCATCGACGACGCCATCACCTTCCTGAACGCAGAGGTCGCCAAGCAGCCGCAAGGTCTGGCGACGATCCGCTGGGGCGGGGCGGCGCGCGATCAGCAGGAGGCGGGCAGCGCCGTGGGCTGGGCCTTCGCCCTGGCCCTGCTGCTGGTCTTCCTGGTGCTCGCGGCCCAGTTCGAGAGCTGGATCACCCCGGCGGTCATCATGCTGACGGTGCCCCTGGCGGCGGCGGGCGGGCTGTTCGGTCTGTTGATGGCGGGCTCCAGCCTGAACATCTACAGCCAGATCGGCCTGATCATCCTGATCGGGGTGGCGGCCAAGAACGGCATCCTGATCGTCGAGTTCGCCAATCAACTGCGCGATCAGGGCCGGTCGATCCGTGAAGCCATCATCGAGTCGTCGGCGCTTCGCCTGCGTCCGATCATCATGACCTCGATCGCGACGGCATTCGGCGCCCTGCCGCTGGTGCTGTGGCAAGGCGCGGGCGCGGGCAGCCGTCAGACCATCGGCGTGGTCATCTTCTCGGGGGCCATGTTCGCCACCGTCCTGACCCTGTTCGTGGTGCCGGTCATCTATGGCGTGCTGGCGCGCTTCACCCGGTCGCCGGAATATACCGCGCGCAAGATCGAGGAATGGGAGGCCCAGGAGATCGCCGAGGGCAAGACCCCGGACATGAGTCCGGGGTAAGGCGCTCAAGGCTAAAGATCAGGAAGCGGGGGCCGTCGCGACAGCGGCGGCCTTCGCCGTTTCGGGGGCATAGCCCGTCTCCACCTTCAGGAAGGCGATGACGTCGCGGCGGTCCGTGGCGTCGCGCAGGCCGGCGAAGGTCATCTTGTTGCCGGGCAGGAAGGTCTTGGGGTTCTCCAACCAGTGATCCAGCTTTTCGGCGTCCCAAGTGAAGCCCGCCGTGCGCAGGGCGTGCGAGTAGCTGTACTTGTCCAGAGCCCCGGCTTGCCGCCCGAAGACGCCGTAGAGGTTCGGGCCCGCCATGTTCGGGCCGCCCGGCGTGATGGTGTGGCAGGAGCGGCAGCGGGCGAAGGCGCGACGGCCGTTCTCCAGATCGCCGGCGTTGTAGGGTGCGGGCAGGGTGGCCAGAACGGCGACCTTTTCAGCCTCGGTCAAGGCGGGCGGCGGCGGGGCCTTGGGCGTCGCATCGGCAGCGGGCGCTGAGTTGTCGCCGCAGGCGGCGAGGGCCAGCGACCCGGTCAGGACGATGGAAAGGGGCAGGTTGATGCGCATAGCGAACTCCATAGGCCAGACGTCCTTGATAGCCGATGGGCGTTTAGTCGCAACGGCGCCGGTTATCGTTACTGGACGCGAACCGTTCGCAGCTGATAATCACTGTCAAATTCAGTGAGCGGCGCGGGGCGCCGTCGTAATGAGCGCCATGACCGACACCATCAAACTCAGCCAGGCCCGTCGCGGCGACCGCGGCGTCATCGTTCAGGTCGGCACGCACTGCCACCATCAGGATCACGAGATCGAGCTGGAGCGTCGCCTGCTGGAGCTGGGCTTTGTCGAGGGCGCGCACGTCGAGTTGCTGCACGAAGGCCTGTTTGGTCGCGACCCCATCGCCATCAAGGTGGACGATATGCGTGTGGCCCTGCGTCGGCATGAGGCGGCCAGTCTGATGATCCGTCTGGATGGAGGAGCCGTCTGATGGACATGGCCGTTCGCACCGCCCGTATCGCCCTGGTCGGCAATCCCAACAGCGGCAAGACCGCCCTGTTCAACGCCCTGACCGGCGCCCATCAGAAGGTCGCCAACTACGCCGGCGTGACCGTCGAGCGTAAGGAAGGCCGCATCCACGCCGCCGACGGCCGCACCCTGTCGGTGCTGGACCTGCCCGGCACCTATTCCCTGCGCGCGCGCAGCCTGGACGAGGAAGTCACCCGTGACGCCGTTCTGGGCGCCCTGCCGGGCGAGACGCCGCCGGACGTGGTGGTCTGCGTCGCCGACGCCACCAACCTGCGGCTGGTCCTGCGTCTGGCGCTGGAGCTGAAGCAGGTCGGGCGGCCGATGGTGCTGGCGCTGAACATGTACGACATCGCCCAGCGTCAGGGTCTGCGTATCGACCTTGAGAAGCTGTCGGCCGAGATCGGCGCGCCGGTGGTCACGACCGTGGCGACGCGCAAGCGCGGCATCGCCGAACTGGTCGCTGCCGCCCAAGCCCAGGCTGATCTGGCCGTGGGTGAGACCCACAGCGAATGGCATGCGCCGTCCGCCACAGAAATTCGCGCCGCCCACCGTGAGGCCGAGCGCATCATGAAGGTCTGCGTCCGCGCGCCCGAGCGGCCGGACACCCTGACCGGCAAGATTGACAGCGTCCTGCTGCACCCGGTGGCGGGTCTGGCGATCCTGCTGGGCGTCCTGTTCGTCATGTTCCAGGCGGTCTTCACCTGGGCCACGCCCGCGATGGACGGCATCGAGGCCCTGTTCGCCCTGGTCGGCGGCTGGGTCGCGGCGGTCGTGCCCGACGGCCTGCTGCAAAGCCTGATCGTTGACGGCCTGATCGGCGGGGTGGGCAGCGTCCTGGTCTTCCTGCCGCAGATTATGATCATCTTCCTGTTCATCATCGTGCTGGAAGATTTTGGCTACATGGCCCGCGCGGCCTTCCTGATGGACAAGATCATGGGCGGGGCGGGGCTGCATGGCCGCGCCTTCATCCCCCTGCTGTCCAGCTTCGCCTGCGCCATTCCCGGCATCATGGCGACGCGGGTGATCGAGGCGAAACGCGACCGCCTGACCACCATCCTGATCGCGCCGCTGATGACCTGTTCGGCGCGCATCCCGGTCTATGTCCTGATCATCGCCGCCTTTATACCGAACGAGACGGTCTGGGGCTTCGTCAGCCTGCAAGGTCTGGTCATGTTCGGCCTCTACGCCGCCGGCATCATCAGCGCGCTTCTGGTCTCGGTGGTCATCCGCAAGGTCTTCTGGCGCGGGGCGGTCGAGCCCTTCATGATGGAGTTGCCCGCCTACAAGATCCCCGACATCAAGAGCGTGCTGTTCAATCTGTGGCTGCGCGCCAAGATCTTCATGCGTCGCGCGGGCAAGATCATCCTGCCCTTGATGATCATCGTCTGGGCGCTGTCGACCTTCCCCTATCCGCCGGAAGGCGCGACGGGACCGGCCATTGACTATTCCTTCGCCGGCATGATCGGCAAGACGCTGGAGCCCATCTTCGCCCCCATCGGCTTCAGCTGGCAGATGGTGGTGGCCCTGGTGCCCGGCATGGCGGCGCGCGAAGTCGCCGTGGCGGTTCTGGGCACGGTCTACGCAGTTGCCGGCGCTGAAGAGAACGTCGGCGCCCTTGCCTCGGTGCTGTCGGCGGACTGGTCGCTGGCCACGGGTCTGGCCTTCCTGGCCTGGTACGTCTTCGCCCCCCAGTGTCTGCCGACCATCGGCGTCGTGCGCCGCGAGACCGGCTCGATGAAGTGGACCCTGATCATGGTTGGCTACATGTTCGGTCTGGCCTACCTGGGCGCCTTCATCGTCTATCACACGGCGGTGGCGCTAGGCGGGGGTTAGGCATCTTGGCGGCCTAACGCGCTTCGCGCTGCTTGAGGCGATCAGGCCGCGTCGGGTCGAGAAGGCGGAGCCTTCTGACCGCGGCCCACGAAAAATGACGGGACGCTGGCGGCCTCTTGGCCGTCAGCGGCCCGTCGTCAGCTTGACTACGATATGGGCGGTCGTGTCGACGATGGCCTCGGCGGTGTCGGCGCGGCGCATCAGGGCGAAGCCGGCGGCGACGGATTCCACCAGATTGGCGGTCTCGTAGGAGGTCAGGCGCGGGCTCAGGCCCTGGGGGTGCATGCCGTTGGCCTTGGCCTGGGCGATGCGGCGTTCCAGCGCCAAGTGCAGTCGGCGCATCCGCTTGATGCGGCTCTCGGCGAAGTCCGGCTCGCCCTTGTCGGCCAGCATGTGCTCGACCCGCAGCACTGGCCCATGGTCGCCCCACAGGGCCAGAACTTCCAGCACATAGGCGCGCACGGCCTCAAAGGCGCGGTCGCCGGTCCAGTCGGCGTGAATATGCTTGGCCAGGCGCTGGAAGTCCTCGCCGGCCTCTTCGCAGAGGATCAGCAGGCCTTCTTCGACGGACTTGAAGTAGGTGTAGAAGGTCGGGGCGGAAACGTTCGCCGCCAGGGCCACGTCCGCGGCGCGGATTTCGCCTAGATGCCTGTGGTTCAGAAGGCCGCGCAACGCGTCAAGGATGGCGCGACGGGTTCGCGCCCCGCGCGCCCCGATCTTGTGGCCCAGCTTGTTGGTCGTCTCGGTCATGGAAGGAGGCGGCCGAAGAGGATGGTGCCGGCTGCAGGAATCGAACCCGCGACATCCAGTTTACAAAACTGGCGCTCTACCAACTGAGCTAAGCCGGCCGTTGGCGCCTTATGCTGGTGGAATCGTCAGGACGCAAGCACAGTCCGCGCATGCCGATGACGCCCTATCTCACGCCGGTCCTTTTGCTGGCCCTGTCCAACGTCTTCATGACCTTCGCCTGGTACGGTCATTTGAAATTCGGGGCCAAGCCGCTGTGGATCGTGGTGATCCTGAGCTGGGGTATCGCCTTCTTCGAATACTGCCTGGCCGTGCCCGCCAACCGCATCGGCCATCAAGTCTATTCGGCGGCCGAGTTGAAGACCATGCAGGAGGTGATCACCCTGCTGGTCTTCGCCGTCTTCTCGGTGCTCTACCTCGGCGAAAAGCTGACCCTGAACCATCTGGTCGGCTTTTCGCTGATCGCGGGCGGGGCCTTCTTCATCTTCAAAGGCCCGCTGTAGTCAGTCCAGTTCGGCGGCGATCCGGGCGGCCAGGGCCTGGAGCTGTTCGGCCTCGGCCATGGGGGCGTGGCCGTGGCCCTTCATGGCGCGGTCGGCCCAGCGCGGGATGATGTGGAAATGCAGGTGGAAGACGGTCTGGCCGCCCGCTTCGCCGTTGAACTGCATCAGGCTGAGCCCGTCCGGCTTCAGCGCCTTTTCCACCGCGCGGGCGGTGCGCTGGACGGCGGCGGTCAGCTTGGTCAGGACCTCGGGCTCGATCTCGAGCAGATTGCGCGCCTGCGAGGTCTTCGACACGACCAGGACGTGACCCTCGGACTGGGGAAAGACGTCCATGAAGGCCAGGACGTCGTCATCCTCCCACACCTTCACGCTGGGAATCTCGCCGCGCAGGATCTTGGCGAAGATGTTGTCGGGGTCGTAGGCGCCGTGAAGGCTCATGGGGAGGCTCCGTCAGAGGTGTCGCGTCGAGGCTAGCAGGGCAGGGCGAATTTCGCACGGGAGCGAAACGCCGTCTAAAGCACTATATGGTCAAGGTTCACGGAGATCGCCTTCCATGCTGCGTTTCATCATTCAAGCCGTCGTCACCGCGCTGGGGCTGTGGCTGGCGGCCCAGATCGTGCCGGGGGTGGACTTCACCTCGACCGGGAGCCTGGTCGCGGCGGCGGTTCTGCTGGGTCTGGTCAACGCCATCGTGCGGCCGATCATGGTCATCCTGACCCTGCCGCTGACCATTGTGACGCTGGGCCTGTTCCTGCTGGTGGTGAACGCGGCGATGATCGGGCTGACAGCCTGGTTCCTGGGCGGGTTCGTGGTCGACGGCTTATGGGCCGGGATCGGCGCGGCCATCATCACCGGATTGGTCAGCTGGGTCGCCGGCGCGTTCAGCAGCGGCGAACGCTCGCGATAAATAAATCCGGGTAATATTGACGCGCATTTTTTGCCCGGATAAATCGTCACAGCCTTCAAGGAACTGACGATGACCACCGCTGCCTGCACCGCCTTCGCCGGAGATCGTCTGATCGCTTCAGGCGCGCCGTCCGTAGTAGCCGCTGCCGTCAAGGCCGCGCACGATGCGGGCGAGGCAGTGCAGGTGTTCGACGACGCCGACGCCCGTCCGGTCGATTTTGATCTGCGCGGCGATCTGGAGGCGGTTCTGGGGCGATTGGCGCCGTCAGTGCCGGTTGAGAAGCGAGGACCGGGGCGGCCCAAGCTGGGCGTCACGGCGCGCGAAGTGACCTTGCTGCCGCGTCACTGGGACTGGCTGGCGGCCCAGCCGGGCGGAGCGTCTGTGGCGCTGCGGAAGCTGGTGGAAAACGCTCTGCGCGAGGCCGAAGGGCCGGATCGCGTGCGCGCCAGCCGCGAGGCCGCCTATCGCTTCATGACGGCCATGGCGGGCGACCAGCCCGGCTACGAGGAGGCGACGCGGATGCTGTTCGCGGGCGACTGGGCGGCGTTTGACGCCGCCATCGAGGCCTGGCCGTCGGATGTGGCCGACTACGCCCGGCGTCTGGCCGAGGGCGGCTGGCGCAACGGTCAGGGCAGGGGCGTCTAGCTGGGGCGAATGACCATGCAGGTGACGCGGCGTTCGCCCAGGGTCTCGCAGGCGGCTTCGGCGGCGGCCTGGGTCATGCCGGTGAAGCGCGAGCGGTACCAGCCGTCGGCGTTCTGAACGTCGCGTTGCGCCTCTGTGAACTGGGTGCGGAAGCGGCGGCTGACATCGTTCAGCCAGGTGCGCGCTACGGCCTCGTCACGGAAGGCGCCGACCTGAACCGTCCAGCGACCGGCCGGGGCGCGGGCCGCTTCGCGAGGCGGGGTGCGGGCGGGCGTGGCGGCGGAAGAGGCGCGGCGTGTGGACGATGAAGAACCGCCGTTGAGCGAGGCCGTGAGGTTTTCGGGCGTGCGGGGGGCTTCCGCGCGCTGGACCGGCGCTGTAGCGCGGGGGGCTGCGGCGGCTCTGGCCGACGGCGGCGGCGTCACCTGGGTCGGCAGGTTGGCGGGGTGCGGGCCGGCGACATAGGCCACGGCGGTCGCGCCCACGCCTTCACCGTCTTCGCTTGAGGCCGAGGCGTATTCGACCGGCGGATTGGGATCGGCGCTGATGCCGTATCCGCGCTGCTCGAAGAAGGCCTGGGCCACCTGGATGCGCTCGCCCTGGCCGCGGCGGCGCTGGACCTCGAAGCCGGTGTCCATCAGTTCGGCGACGTGGGCGTTGCGGCTGGCGGTCGAGCGGCCGCCCATGACGATGGTGATGATCCGTTTGCCGTCGCGCACCGAGGAGGCGGCGAGGTTATAGCCCGAGGCGTTGGTGAAGCCGGTCTTGATGCCGTCGTAGCCGCGGTTGGTCGCCAGCAGGCCGTTGGTGTTCCGATAGTCGCGACCGTTGTAGTACCAGTCGTGCAGGCCGAGATAGCGATAGTACTGCGGGTAGTCGCGCATCACCGCGCGGCTGAGGATCGACAGGTCGCGCGCCGTGGTCGCCTGACGCGTGTCGGGCAGGCCGTTGGCGGTGGTGAAGCGCGTGTGGTCCATGCCCAGTTCGCGGGCCTTGGCCGTCATGCGGGCGGTGAACTGGGCCTCGGAGCCGCCGATGTGTTCGGCCAGGACCACGGCCATGTCGTTGGCGCTGCGGACCGCCGTGGCCTTCATGGCGTCGTCCAGGCTGATCGATTGACCGGCGGCCAGGCCCAGCTTGGACGGCGGTTGCGAGGCGGCGCGAGGCGAGACCGTCAGATTGTCGGTCAGCTTGACCTTGCCGGATTCAAGCGCCTCGAAAACCAGGTACAGGGTCATGACCTTGGTGATGGAGGCAGGGTAGCGCCGGGCGTCGGCGAAGCGTGAGAACAACACCTCGCCCGAGGCGGCGTCGACCACGATGGAGGCGTAGCGCGAGTTGTCCGAGGACTGGGCGACCGGCGGCGGAGCGCCGAGAGCGGGCGTGAGAACCACGCCGCCCAGAACAAGGGCGGCCAGGAAGCGACGGCGGAATACGGCGTTCATGGTCAATCTACTAGCCTCGTCACTGTGGCGCGATGACGACCCCGATCACCGCGCGTTACAAAGGCTAACATCGGCCCTGCGGGTTTCGAGAGGGTAAACAAGCCGTCAACGGAGTTGTGATCGGCTTGGCCGTCAAGGGTGATCGGCGTTCATATGTTGCGTCGCACAATTTTCACTTGAAGTCACTTCGCACATGCACCATATGACCCCTGTCGCGATGAACGCCGTTCTTCGCGAGACCCTTTATCGCTTCAGGAGAGTCCCAATGGCTGACGCCGCCGAGACTGTTAAGAAGACCGTCGAACAGAACACCGCCAAGGCCAAGGCCCAGGCAGAGAACATCCAGGCTGCGGGCGCCAAGGCTTTCCGCGAAGGCGTGGACAAGTCCGTCGCCTCGCTGACCGAGCTGAACGCTCACGGCAAGAAGAACCTCGAAGCCGTCGTCGAATCGGCCGCCGCCGCCCAGAAGGGCGCCGAGGCTCTGTCGCAAGAGACGCTCGCCTTCTCGAAGAAGAGCTGGGAAGACGGCGTCGCCGCCGCCCAGTCGCTGAGCCAGGCCCGTTCGGTGCAGGAACTGGTCGAACTTCAGACCTCGTGGGCCAAGTCGGCCGCCGAGGCCTATCTGGCCCAGTTCGGCAAGGCGACCGAGATCTTCACCGCCTCGATGAAGGACAGCTTCAAGCCGATCAACGAGCGCGTCACCGCGACCGTCGAGAGCTTCCAGGCCGCCCGCTAAGCCTGACGAGTTTCAGTAAGCGTACAATCTGGCCCCGGCGGAAACGTCGGGGCCTTTTTGCGTCCTCAGTCCGCAGCTTCGGATGCGGGCGCGTGGTCGATGCTGAAGGCGCGGGCCAACCGCCAATGGCCGTCCTCCAGCCGCCAGAGCATCGAGAAGCGGGCGCGACCGACCAGGGTTTCCGGCCCGTCGCCCTGACGCTCATAGAAGAGATGACTGGCCTCCTCGACGGCGCCGACGCCGGGGATGGCGAAGACGCGCATCGAGCCGGGCACGAGTTCGCGGCGCGAGCGCCAGGCGTCGGGGGCTTTTCGCGCTTCGCAGCCCTTGGCGTAGTCGGCGACGAAGACGGCCCGTGTCGCCGTCAGCCCGCCTCGGTCGTGGTAGAATTCCAGATCGTCTGTCACCAGATCGGCCAGGGCCGCCGGATCGCAGCGGTCGAACATGGTGCTGAACAGAGCTGCGTCGCGCTCGGCGATGATCGGCAGCAGCTTCGCCTCGTCCGGGATGACGGGCGCAGCGGCAGGGGTCTGCGCCAGAGCCAGTGCGGCGATAAGTCCAGCGATCAGGGGCATGAGGGCGTCCATCGAGGCGAATTCGAGGCCCATTGGTGCGATCCCGGCTCGTCGATGTCCCGTGAATCTTTGGTTAGCTGGGCTGCTCACGCACCCTGTGACTGGACGCCCCTACAAATCAGGCCATCATTGCCTATCTGAACCATCGACTCTCCCCGAAGTACGGACAACGAATGCCTACGAGACGGCCAGGTGAACAAGGCGGAGGCGCAGGCGCCGCCGTCGTCACCGAAACAAAGCCGAAGCTTCAGCGGCCCTCGCTCTATCGGGTGCTGATTCTGAATGACGACTACACCCCTATGGAGTTCGTCATCTATGTGCTGGAGCGGTTCTTCCAGAAGAGCCGCGAAGACGCGACCCGCATCATGCTGCATGTGCATCAGCATGGCGTCGGGGTTTGCGGCGTCTTCACCTACGAAGTGGCCGAGACCAAGGTCGCCCAGGTGGTCGAGACGGCGCGCCGTCACCAGCATCCTCTGCAATGCACGATGGAAAAAGACTGAGAGGATCCTTCCCATGCCCTCCTTTTCTCGTCCTCTCGAAGAGACCCTGCACCGCGCGGTCAGCTATGCGAACGAGCGTCGGCACGAGTACGCCACGCTGGAACACCTGCTGCTGGCCCTGATCGACGACACGGATGCGTCGGCGGTCATGACGGCCTGCAACGTGGATCTCGTGGCGCTGAAAACCGCGCTGACCCTCTACGTCGACAACGACCTGGCCGCCCTGGCCACGGCCGACGGCGACGACGCCAAGCCGACGGCGGGCTTCCAGCGCGTGATCCAGCGCGCGGTCATCCACGTCCAGTCGTCGGGCCGCGAAGAAGTGACGGGCGCCAATGTCCTGGTCGCCATCTTCTCGGAGCGCGAAAGCCACGCCGCCTACTTCCTGCAAGAGCAGGACATGACGCGCTATGACGCGGTCAACTTCATCGCCCACGGCATCGCCAAGAAGCCGGGCGCGACCGAGAGCCGCCCCGCCAAGGGCTCGCCCGAGGAGGCTGAGGACGCCGCCGCCGTGAAGTCGGGCGGAGAGGCGCTGGAGGCCTATTGCGTCGACCTCAACGAGAAGGCGCGCAAGGGCAAGATCGATCCCCTGATCGGCCGTCATGCCGAGGTCGAACGGTCGATCCAGATCCTGTGCCGCCGGACCAAGAACAATCCTCTGCTGGTCGGCGATCCCGGCGTCGGCAAGACCGCCATCGCCGAGGGCCTGGCCCGCAAGATCGTCAACGGCGAGGTGCCCGACGTTCTGAAGGACGCCACCATCTACTCGCTCGACATGGGGGCGCTGCTGGCCGGCACCCGCTATCGCGGCGACTTCGAGGAGCGGCTGAAGCAGGTCGTCAAGGAGCTGGAGACGCATGAGAACGCGGTCTTGTTCATCGACGAGATCCATACGGTAATCGGCGCCGGCGCCACGTCGGGCGGGGCGATGGACGCCTCCAACCTGCTGAAGCCGGCTCTGGCCTCGGGCAGCCTGCGCTGCATGGGCTCGACCACCTACAAGGAATATCGCCAGCACTTCGAGAAGGACCGCGCCCTTGTGCGTCGCTTCCAGAAGATCGACGTCAACGAGCCGACGATCGAGGACACGGTGAAGATCCTCAAGGGTCTGAAGACGACCTACGAGACCCACCACAAGCTGCGCTACACCGACGCCGCCATCCGCACGGCGGTCGATCTGTCGGCTCGCTACATCACCGACCGCAAGCTGCCGGACAAGGCCATCGACGTGATCGACGAGGCGGGGGCGTCGCAGATGCTGCTGCCCGAATCCAAGCGCAAGAAGGTCATCGGCCAGAAGGAGGTCGAGGCCGTTATCGCCAAGATGGCCCGCATCCCGCCGAAATCAGTCTCGAAGTCAGACACGGAATCCCTGCGCGAGCTGGAAACCGATCTGAAGCGGGCGGTCTTTGGTCAGGAACAGGCCATCGATCAGGTGTCGGCGGCGATGAAGCTGGCGCGGGCGGGTCTGCGTGATCCGAACAAGCCCATCGGCGCCTTCCTGTTCAGCGGTCCCACTGGCGTCGGCAAGACCGAGGTGGCCAAGCAGCTTGCCGCCACGCTTGGCATCGAGATGCAGCGCTTCGACATGTCGGAATACATGGAGCGCCATACGGTCAGCCGCCTGATCGGCGCGCCTCCGGGCTATGTCGGCCACGACCAGGGCGGCCTGCTGACCGACGCTGTCGATCAGCACCCGCACTCGGTGGTGTTGCTGGACGAGATCGAGAAGGCCCACCCCGACGTCTACAACATCCTGTTGCAGGTGATGGACAACGGCGTCCTCACCGACGCCATCGGCAAGAAGGTCGATTTCAGGAACGTCATCCTGATCATGACCACCAACGCCGGGGCCGCCGACAACGCCCGCGCCTCCATCGGCTTTGGCCGGGGCAAGGTCGAGGGCGAGGACGACA